>Ga0208246_1000748_pt1 | contig 22909 bp, 19 predicted proteins | sample RifOxyD2_FD_184039 | JGI IMG/M metagenome (GOLD analysis project Ga0208246, IMG submission 184039) | Soil microbial communities from Rifle, Colorado - Rifle Oxygen_injection D2 (SPAdes) | ecosystem: Environmental > Terrestrial > Deep subsurface > Rock core/Sediment | place: Rifle, Colorado... | reverse complement strand
TTTTAATAACAGGGCGTCAGTTGAAAGAATCATATTTGCGATATTAACAAGACAGAATAAATTATGGGAGGGTAAGCCCTTAATTAAAAATTTTTCTAAACTTACACAAAATACTTGACATCACCCTGACTTTAACAGGGGTTGACAAAATAGATAAATGTTGTATAATTCAATTAGGTAAGAAGGTACAACATTAGAAGGTTGTGAAATAAATAAAACAAACCACAATTTTAAATTTCTAATTTTTCATTTTTAATTGAAGTTAAATATATGGAAAAAATTACTAATAAATTTGGAATATTAACGGAAAGGATTAAGAATATTTCCGTAAAAATAAATGAGTTAAAAAAAGAAAATCAAAAAATTAGGGAGTCAAATGATACGCTTCTTTCTAAAATGATGATATATGAGGAGGAAATAAAGATGGCACGCAAATATGTAAAAGAAAGGGATATTATTAAAAGCAGAATAGAAAATATATTGGAGAATATAGACAGAGCGAGAATATAAAATGTCAAAAGAAAGAGTTTCCATAAAGATATTTAATACTGAGTTTGATATTGAAACTGATATGGATCCTCTTTTTGTTAGTAGGTTAGCCGAATATGTAAATAAGAAGTTAGAAGAAGTAGGCAGAGAACAGACCACTCCAGACACTATGAAAATACGTGACCTTACGTTAATAGCTTTAGCAGAGGAAATTTTTATTTTAAGAGAAGAAAAAGAAAATATTAAAGCTGAATTAGATAAAAATGTTGATGAATTAATTCTACATTTGGAATCGGCATTACATACTTAAAAATTTAATTTCCCTGCAGTGTTGGTGATGAATAGGCTGTTTTGAGCTTACAAGCACAATTTTGGGAATCTACGTTCTACATGACCTTGGTTATGTAGACAAGGTGCCCACTTAGAAATTAGTGCTTTAAACGTCTTATTCACACGGCACCTGCGGGGTTTTTTTATTTTTTGAATTTCTATAAGAAATTCAAAAAATAACCCGCCAACGGTTTAGTGGCGGGTAGTGAGCAGATATGCACATGAGTAAATAACCCGCCCCGACACAGCGGGCAGGCAATGGTTTCTTGTCCGCCAAAGCTTCAGTGGCGGAAGTGGCGGGTAACAATAAATAAAACAGAATTGTAAGTATCATTATGGATCTATTTGAAAACAACAAAAGTATTAAAAAAAACGAGCCTTTAGCGATAAAATATTTACCTAAAAGATTGGAAGAGTTTGTTGGGCAGGAGCATATTTTAGGAAAAGAAAAACTTCTAAGAAGAGCCATTGAAGCAGATAAACTTTCATCAGTCATTTTTCACGGACCATCGGGCTGTGGGAAATCATCATTAGTGAAAGTTATTGCTAATATGACTTCTGCATATTTTCAGGAAATAAATGCTGTTATAAGTGGTGTGGACGAGTTGAGAAAAATAGTTTATCAAGCGGAGAAAAGAGACAAAAAAACTATTTTACTTGTGGATGAAATACATCATTTCAATAAATCGCAGCAGGATTGTCTTTTACCATCTGTTGAAAAAGGAATAATAACTTTAATAGGAATTACCACTGAAAATCCGTATTTTTACATAAATACCGCGCTTTTGTCGAGATCATTAGTGTTTGAATTTAAAAAACTTGACGAAGCTGATTTAAACAAGATAATTAATAGAGTCGCTGATGAGCTGAAAATACATTTTTTAAAAGAAGCTGTAAATCATTTAGTAAAATATTGTGAAGGCGATGCAAGACGGCTTTTGAATGCGGTTGAAATAGGTTATACCACGACTGAAAAAGATAAAGATGGTTTTGTTGAATTTACTTTAAATGTTGCAGAAGAATCAATTCAAAAAAGAGTTATAACGTATGACAAAAAAGGCGACGGTCATTATGACACTATTTCCGCATATATAAAGTCAATGCGTTCCGGTAATGTTGAAGATGCGCTTTATTGGCTGGCTAAAATGTTGCTTGCAGGCGAAGAGCCTAGATTTATTGCAAGACGCCAGGTAATTTTTGCAAGTGAAGATATCGGGAATAACGATCCAATGGCAATAGTGCTTGCAACGTCGGTATTGAAGGCCGTTGAGTTTGTAGGTATGCCGGAAGCGAGAATTCCATTGTCACAAGCAACAATTTATCTTGCCCGTGCAAAGAAATCCAAAGAAGCATATTTAAAAATCTCTGAAAGTATGGAAAAAGTAGAAAACGAAAAAATAGTAGATGTACCGGAAGAATTAAAGAACAAATGAATAAAAAAGAGATTAGAGAAAAAAAAATAGCTATAAGAAAGGTTGTTTGTGAAGAAATTGTTTGGAAAAATAGTAAAAAAATATTTGAGAAAATTTGCAGTTTAAAGGAATTTAAAAAAGCAAAAAAAATTATGTTTTACCTGCCTTTTCAGAATGAAGTAGATACAAAAAAAATGATAGAAAAAGCTTTTAAATTACATAAGGAGGTTTTTTTTCCTAAGATAATAAAAGATAGAGTAGTAGCTATAAAAGTAAAAAATTTGAGTAATTTAGTTCAAGGTAAATATGGAATTTTGGAACCGGAAACTAAAGTTTATAATAGTAAGGCAGTAGATTTTTTGGATGTTGTTATAGTTCCGGGAGTTGTATTTGATAAGAAATGTAATCGTGTGGGTTTTGGTAAGGGTTATTTTGATAAGTTTTTAAAGAAAAATAAAAATAGCAAGAAAGTCGGTCTAGCACATAGTTTTCAAATAGTAGATAACATTTCTGTCTCAAAAAGAGATGTTCCTATGGATATTGTAATTACGGAAAAACAAATATTTATAAGACATCATGGATATTAGATTACACAGATGAAAAGGCAGATTACACAGATGAAATTTCGACGATAAAATCTGTGTAATCGTAGTTAAAAATCAGTGTAATCAGATATAATCAAAATTATATCAGGGGGAAATAATGAACAATATAGCGCTAATTTTACTAATGGTAATAGTTGGTATCATAATTGGCTATTTTATCAGACTAATTGTTGCAAAAAATAGCTTGAAATCTTCTGAATCAATTGCAAAGAAAATTATATCAGAAGCTGAAAAAGCTGCAGAAACTAAAAAAAGAGAAGGGGATTTAGCGGTGAAAGAGGAAATGCACCGCCACCGTCAGGAGTTTGAAGCACAGACAAAAATAAGAAGGCAGGAACTTGCTAATCTGGAAAGACGGCTTTTACAAAAAGAAGAAAATCTAGATAAAAGATTTGAGATTGTTGAGAAAAAAGAAAGAGATCTTGTAAAGAAAGAAACTGAAATAGTCTCAAAGTCAAAAATTATTGAATTGGAACTCGTTAAATTGAATCAACAAAAAGATGAACAAAAAAAGATATTAGAGAAAATATCTCAGATGACATCAGACGAGGCAAAAAAAGTTTTAATTAAAATGATGGAAGATGAGGCAAGAAAAGAAGCTTCGGTTTTAATTAAAAAACTTGAATTGGAAGCAAAGGAAACTGCTTCTAAAAAAGCGAAAGAGATACTGGCTGTCGCAATTCAACATAACGCAAATACTTATACTCAGGAGATAACTGTTACAAACGTTCCTCTTGCTAATGATGATATGAAGGGTAGGATAATCGGTCGTGAAGGCAGAAATATCCGTGCTTTTGAACAGGCAACAGGTGTAGATTTGATTATAGACGATACACCGGATACTATTACTTTATCAAGCTTCGATGGAGTAAGAAGAGAAATAGCAAAGATTTCGCTAGAACGATTAATGGCGGATGGAAGAATACATCCTGCAAGAATAGAAGAAGTTGTAAATCAGGTCAAAAAAGAAATTGATGATAGTATAAAAGCATCCGGTGAAGACGCAGCATTAGAATTGGGAATTACAAATCTCAATCCAGAAATTATAAAAATTGTCGGCAAATTAAAATACAGAACATCATATGGTCAAAATCAGCTTACACATACACTTGAAGTTGCAAATATAGCAGGCTATCTTGCTGCAGAACTTGGAGCTGATGTCAGATTTTGCAAAAAAGCGGGACTTATGCATGATATAGGCAAAGCAGTTGATAAAGATGTTGAAGGAACACATCATCAAATGTCCGCGGATATTGCAAAACAATATGGTGAAACGCCAAAGATGATTAACGCTATTTTGGCTCATCATGAAGGTGTTGTTCAGCCCGAGTCGGTAGAAGCATTTATTTTACAGGCTGCTGATGCAATTTCCGCAGCCAGACCCGGTGCAAGAAGAGAGACACTGGAACATTATTTGAAGAGAATAGAACGGTTGGAAAAAGTTGCAGAATCATTTATAGGTGTTGCAAAATCATATGCTGTTCAGGCAGGAAGAGAAATAAGAATACTTGTCGAACCTGAAGATATTGATGATGCCGGAGCTAATCAATTGGCACATGATATAGCAAAGAAAATAGAAACTGAATTGGAATATCCCGGTCAAATTAAGGTTACTGTAATTAGAGAAACAAGATATCAGGAATTAGCAAAATAGCCGCTCGGCAATAAATTTTCTCAGACCTGCCTACCGGCAGGCAGGCACGCATCAACTCTAATCGTCGCTCCTGAATGTTTAGTCGATCCTCAAGGGTCTTTAGAAAATTATTGCCTCGCTCGATCGTAAACAATTAGGTGGGTATATTTTGATAGTGCTGCTTGAGGGCATTCCTCAACGAATCCCTAACTCGACATTAACGGCAAGAGCGTAGCAAATTTCAACTTTACTTATAATTAAAAGGAAAGTTTTATTTAAATATGAACATATTATTTATCGGTGATATCATTGGCGGTCCAGGTAGGGAGAATGTTTCAAGCGTACTTCAAACATTGAAAAAGAAATATTCTATTAATTTTACCGTTGCTAATGGTGAAAACTCCGCAGGTGGTATAGGAATATCAAAAAAAGCAGCTGATGAGATTTTTTCTTCAGGGGTAGATGTTATTACATTAGGAAATCATTCTTTTGACAGAAAAGAATATGTGGAAGTTATTGATTATCCGTATATTATAAGACCGGCAAATTATTCCAGTGATGCTCCCGGCAAAGGATATTGCGTTATGAATAATGTGGCGGTTTTAAATCTTATGGGAAGGTTTAATATGCCGCTTGTTGATTGCCCTTTCAGAACGGCGGATAAGGTTCTGGAAAGTTTATCTAGGACAAATCCAAAGATTTCTATTATAATCGTAGATTTCCATGCCGAATTGACAGCTGAAAAAGAGGCGATGGGCTATTATTTAGACGGCCGTGTTTCTGCTGTTATAGGTACTCATACGCATGTACAGACGGCTGATGAAAAGATATTACAAAGCGGTACAGGATATATTACTGACGTTGGTATGGTCGGAGCAAAAGACTCAGTTATTGGTGTTGATAAAGCAGAAGTTATAAAGAGATTTTTAACCGGGATGCCTGCTAGATTCCAGGTTTCAAGAGATAATATTTTACTTAACAGTGTAATTATAAAAATAGATGATGTTACCGGAAAATGTTCTAAAATTGAAAGGGTGAATCAATGAAAAAACAGAATCCAAAATCAAAATTTAAAAACAAAAATATTGTAATTCAGAGAGAAAATGCATGGCAGGATTTTAATTATTCTAAAAATGATATTATTACGGCTTCAATTATAGTTTTTTCTTTGCTTGTAGTTTATCTTTCATTTCTTTGTAAACATTTTTTCTTTGACGGGTTGATGTATGCTTCGATTGTTGAGGCGAAAGAACCCGGTTGGCAAACTCGTCTTGGATGGGCTAATCATTTGAGTTTCAATTATTATGGACATGCTTTTTGGTTTCTTTTAAAACAAATAGGTATTGAAAGAGACGGATATTCAGCATTACAGATAATGAATTCATTTTTCGGGGCATTTACAGTAGGTATTTTCTTTCTATTTTTAAAAAAAATAATCAATAAAGTATGGATATCAGTTGTTTTTTCTTATCTTCTTGCTTTTTCATATGCATTCTGGTACAGATCCGTGGATGCACAAGTTTATCCGCCTTCAATATTCTGGCTTTTAATATCATTTGTTTTAACCTGGTCATATATTAGGCAGAAATCAAAATTAAAATTACTAATTTTAGCTGTTACTACAGGACTTGCAGTTCTTGCACATCAGGGAAATGTATTTTTTATACCTATGGTGATTACCGGTATTTGCATTTCAAATAAAAATAAAATAAAAGATACAATTGTTTTTGGATTAATTTGCGGAATATTGGTAGCCGTTCCTTATTTGTATGTGCTTGCTTATCAGGAACAAACACTTGTTGACAGAAATACCGGTCAAATAGAATTAAATAAAACCACGATAACAAATTCATTCAATTGGCTTAGGGGTAATGCAGGAGATTATACTCCGGATGATGATAAATATGTAAATAATTATTGGAGACCCGAAATTAAAAATTTGTTTACTGATTTTAAATCAACCATATGGGCAATGTGGTTTGCAAAAGGTAATTATTATAATTATGGTAATCCTTCTGATAGTGGTTTGATATGGATGACAATTTCAAAAATATTATTTATATTTATAAGTTTATTTTTGTTTTTCAAAGAAAAAATATATCAAAAATATAAAACGCTATTTTTACTTACTTTAACTTGGTGGGTTACTTATATGGTTTTTGTCAGCTGGTTTAATTCAGGTAATCCGGATTATTGGTATCAACACTGGATGCCAATTCTAGTTTTAATTGCATGTTCATTATACGAATTTTTTAAAGATGAAAATTTAAGTTTATTGCTGAGAAAGATTATACTTGGATTGTTTTTATGTTCGATTATAATCATTCCTGTTGTAAATTTCTTTGATTCGATATACCCGATCTCTAAAGTAGAAAATAATGAGATTTATGCTAGAACTTTATTTATAAAAAAATACGTAAAAAAAGGCGGAGTAGTAATAATTTCAGGAATTAGTTATTCAAATCCTCAAAAGGTTTATATACCGGCATTTGCTAACGTGGGCAGGATTTCTTTCGATTTGATTTTTGTTTATAATTCAAAAGAAAAAGGATTACAAATTCTAAAAAATCAGCTTGAAATGCTTATGAATCAAGGCGTTGACACATATGTGCTTTCAGAGATATTTTCTGATGATACGGCAGATGGTCTTAAACAGTGGAAAGTATCAATGAACGAAATAAAGGAAATATTCAAGCCATACGAATTTAAAGTGCTTGGAGTTTATTATGACGGTATGAAGGTAATGCAGATGTTTCCAAAAAAGAACTCAGTAGTATATTTGCGAAAAACTGCTCTAGAGCATTATAATGCAAAGGAATATAATAAATGTTTAGATAGTTTTCAGGTTATTCCTGAAAAAGATAGAACTGCATTTGACTATAAAATTATTGGTAATTGTTATATTTTTAAGAATGATAGAAATGACGCTGTGCTCAACTGGAAGAAAGCCTTGAATATGGATCCTCAGGATAATAATTTAAAAGATATTTTACGGAAATATGGACAATAAATGCAGAAAAGTTTTACAAATGATTTTATTTGATTATATAAAAACTTTTCAACCTGTAAGTTCAAAAAATATATCTTTAAAATGCGGGTATGCTCCGAGTTCCATTCGAAATTGGATGTCAAATTTGGAAAAAAACGGATATTTAAAAAATATTCATACATCATCCGGCAGGATTCCAACAGATAAAGCGTGGCGTTTTTATATAGATGGAGTTTTTGAATTACAAAAACAGATAGTCAGTGAAAAAGAAATTTTAAAAAAGAATTATAATTTAGAAACCAAAAAACGCAATAAAATATTATCTAATTTATCAAAAATATTTTATTATGTTCTAAAAAATTCAGATTATGATATTTTTCCTAAGCCTGAAAAAGCAATATTTAAAGAAATAATTTTAAATTTAAAAAATAAAAAAACAATTTCTGGTGTTATTGTAACTTCTAACGGTTTTACGAAAAATTTTCAATTTGAACTTAAAGAATCGATAAGTCAGACCTTTTTAGAAGAGCTGAACGAATTATTAAATAAATTACTATCTGGAGTTACTCTGTCTAATTTGAGAATGGAAATGACTTCAAGAATTGAGTCTTGTGACTATTTATCGCAAGAGAAAAAGATATTTTTAAAGCAGTATTTTGAGAATGCTTTTAATTTCAGTGAAAATTCTGAATCTGAAGATACAAATACTGCATCTAATATTGATACATTTTTAAAGGAAATTGAAGAGTTTTCTTCAAAAGATACAGGGGCTAAAAATGACGGAAAATAAGAGTACTGAAGACTTGTGTAGAGAAGAAAAAATATCTGAGCTTGAAATATTAAAACAGTCGATAGAAGAACAGAAAAAAATTGTTCAGGATTATTATAATCAGTTGTTGCACTCAAAAGCTGATTTTGAAAATTACAGGAAAAGAGTAGAAAAAGAAAGAAAAGAAATATACGAAGATGGCAAAAGTGCTCTAATTCTTGAATTAGTTGATGTTTTTGAGACAGTAAAAATAGCAAAGAATATGATAGAAACAGCTCAAAACAACGAATCGATTCGTGAAGGATTGCATCTTATTGAAAAGAAACTACAGGAAACGTTAAGTTACCATAAAGTTGATAAAATACAAACTATTGGTGAAAAGTTTGATCCATTATTTCATGATGTTATAGGTGTAGTAGAAAAAGAAGATTGTGAAGATGATATTATAGTTGAGGAAATAAAATCCGGTTACAAAATTGGTAATAGGATATTAAAACCTTCTATGGTAAAAATATGTAAAAAAAAGGCAAGTTAAAATAAAAAGTATAAATAAAAATAAAAACAAAATGGTTTTAATTTTAATTTTTACTTTAAACTTTTTAATTGTAGTTTACAGGGGGATATTATGGCAAAAATAATTGGAATTGATTTAGGAACGTCAAACTCTGCAGCTGCGATAATGGAGGGTGGTAAAGCAACCATTATTCCGTCAGCGGAAGGTATGACCTTAGGAGGAAAAGCATTTCCTTCATATGTTGCATTTACAAAAGATGGGCAACTTATTGTCGGGGAGCCGGCACGCCGTCAAGCAGTTGCAAATACTGAAGGCACTATTATGGCAGCAAAAAGAAAAATGGGAACCGATTATAAATATAAAATTTATGGTAAAGAATATACGCCTCAGCAGATTTCAGCATTCATATTACAAAAAATCAAACGTGATGCAGAAGCTTTTTTAGGCACCACAGTTGATAGAGCTGTAATAACTGTACCTGCTTATTTTAATGATAATCAGAGACAGGCAACTAAAGATGCCGGCGAAATTGCGGGCTTGAAAGTTGAAAGAATTGTTAATGAACCGACAGCTGCTTGCCTGGCTTATGGATTAGATAAAAAAGGCAAAGAAGAAAAGATTTTAGTATTTGACTTTGGCGGTGGAACGCTGGATGTTACTATTATGGATTTTGGCGGTGGTGTTTTTGAAGTAAAATCAACCAGCGGAGATACGCAACTTGGTGGAACAGATATGGATAATGCTCTTATAGATCATATCGCATCCGAATTTAAAAGAGAATCCGGAATTGATTTAAGAAATGATAAAATGGCTATGCAGCGGCTTAAAGAAGCGGCTGAAAAAGCAAAGATAGAGCTTTCGAATGTTCTGGAAACGGATATTAATCTTCCGTTTATAACCGCAGATGCAGGCGGTCCGAAACATCTTACAATGAAAATTTCGCGTTCTAAACTTGAATCAATAGTCGGTCCGATAATAGAAAAATGTAAACATTCAGTTGAACAGGCATTCTCGGACGCGAAATTAACGCCAAATGACATTGGTAGTATTATTCTAGTAGGTGGACCTACAAGGATGCCGGCGGTTCAAAAATTTGTTGAAGATTTAGTAGGAAAAAAAGTAGAACGAGGAATTGATCCGATGGAATGTGTCGCAATAGGTGCTGCTGTCCAGGCAGGAGTTTTAACCGGAGAAGTAAAAGATATACTATTGCTTGATGTTACACCGCTTTCTCTCGGGGTAGAAACGCTTGGTGGTGTTATGACAAAACTAATAGATAGAAATACTACTATTCCTACCAGGAAATCACAGACATTTTCTACTGCAGCTGATAATCAACCTGCGGTTACAATAAATGTCCTACAAGGTGAAAGACCCATGTCAAAAGATAACGTTGAATTAGGAAGGTTTGATCTGGTTGGGATTCCGCCGGCACCGCGCGGTATGCCTCAGATTGAAGTTACTTTTAATATAGATGCTAATGGTATTTTGCATGTTGGTGCAAAGGATTTGGGGACCGGAAAAGAACAGTCTATAAAAATAACTGCACCTACAAAACTTGCAAAAGATGATGTTGAAAAAATGGTGAAAGATGCAGAACGATTTGCCGATGAAGATAAAAAAAGAAAAGAAGAAATTGAAGTCAAAAATGAAGCTGATGCAGTTGTATATTCAGCAGAGAAATCTTTAAAAGAACACGGTGACAAGATTTCTTCAGATGAGCGACTGAAAATTGAAAGAGCAATTTCTGATGCAAAGGAAGCCTTAAAGACAGATGATTTGGAAAAAATCAAAAAGGCAAAAGAAGATGTTTTAACAGCTTCTCATAAGCTTGCTGAAGAGATTTATAAAGAAGCGAACAAGAAACAATCAGCTCCTGCAGGCGGACATGAACAAGCGGGGCAAGCGGAACAACAGGAGCCAAGTTCTGAGCCAAAAGAAGAAACAAAAAAGAAAGACGATGTTATAGATGCAGATTATAAAGAGGAAAGCAAATAAAGGCAGTACACAGGATACAGGATACAGTACACAGTATACAGGATACAGCCTTAACTGTATTCTGATATCTGTATTCTGAGTACTGAATTTTTTATGACAAAACGTGACTACTATGAAATTCTAAGTGTTTCAAAAAGCGCATCTGCTGATGAAATAAAAAAAGCATATAGAAATCTTGCTATGCAGTTTCATCCTGACAGGGTTGCTGCGGATAAGAAAAAAGAAGCAGAAGAAAGATTTAAAGAAATTTCTGAAGCTTATGCTATTCTTTCCGATACTGAAAAAAGAAAATTATATGATCAGTATGGGCATGCGGGTATAGATAACAGATATACATCTGAAGATATTTTCAGAAACGCTGATTTTTCCGGATTTCAAGACATATTCCAAAGTGGCGGATTTGAAGATGTTTTTGGCGATATTTTCGATATTTTTGGAGGTGGTGTTGGAACTAGCAGAAGTCGAAGAACAGGGCCAAGTAAAGGTTCTGATTTGGAATATCACCTTACTATTACTCTTGAGGAAGCTTATAAAGGTTGTGAAAAAACAATAGAAATATATCATACACAAACTTGCACTGTTTGCCGCGGAAGCGGTGCAAAAACGGGTACTTCGAAAAAAACCTGTCCGACTTGTAAGGGTAACGGTGCAGTTAGGTATGCAAGAGGTTTTTTTTCGCTTCAGCAAACATGTCCTAAATGCGGCGGAAGCGGTGAAATAGTCGGAACTCCGTGCTCTGAATGTTCCGGCCGTGGTAAGGTAAAAAAACAATCTAAAATAACAGTAAAAATTCCGGCGGGAGTTGATACAGGAAATACAATAAGGGCAAAAGGTCAAGGTGAAGCGGGAGAAAAGGGCGGCCCGGCTGGAGATTTGTACATAGTTGTAAGAGTCTTAAACCATAAAATATTTAGAAGGGAAAAGGATGATATTTATATAGAAGTACCTATAGGTTATGCAACCGCAGCTTTAGGCGGCGAGATAAGTGTTCCTACTTTAGAAGATAATGTTTCAATGAAAATACCTTCAGGTACAGAGTCAAATAAAATATTCCGTTTGAAAGGCAAAGGAATGCCTTCGGTTAGTTCTTCCAGAGTTGGGGATGAATATGTTAAAGTGTATATTAATCCACCAGAAAGTTTAACATCTCGCCAAAAAGAACTTTTAAAAGAGTTTGGTAATATATCAGGTGAAAAAACAGATGAAGGAGTTTTTAAAAAAATATTCGGCAAATAATTGAGGAAAGCGCGATAGCGGGATTGTGGAATTGTGGGATTGGTAGATAGAAAGAAGCAGTTCATCATTGCACAATCGCACTATTTAAGGAGAAGAAAATAAGCACCAGATTCTTTATAGATAATATCGAGGGCGATACAGTCAAAATCGAAGGTACTGAAAAACATCATCTAAGAAATGTTTTGAGAAAAAAGATAGGTGATGTTGTTTTTCTATTTGACGGAAAAGGGAATGAGTATGAAGCAGAGATAGTAAAAATTAATGAATCACAGATTGAATTTAAAATCATTTCAACAACCCAGAAAGACATTGAAATCGCTACAAAAATAAATCTTTATCAATCAATACCAAAATTTAAAAAATTTGATTTTATTATTGAAAAGGCAACGGAATTAGGCGTTTCAAAAATTATTCCGGTAATTTCCGAAAGAACCCAATATTCTATTCCGAGCGAATCAAGAAACTTTTCAAAGTTGTCACGTTGGCAAAAAATAGCGCTTTCAGCGTCAAAACAATCTGGAAGATCCGTAATTACGGAGATATCAGCAATAAAAAATTTTAAGGATGCTTTAGAATCTCTCAGTATAGATTCTGAAAAATCGCTTTCTATAATCCCCTGGGAATGTGAAGAAAATACAAATTTAAAAAACATACTTAGAACTATGAACCAGGAAATAAGAACTATTAACTTGTTTATCGGTCCCGAAGGCGGTTTTTCAAGTTCAGAAATAAATATTGCACAAAAATGCGGTGTTATTCCTGTTTCACTTGGTAAACGGATTCTGCGCACAGAAACAGCACCCATATTTGTTATATCAAACATTCTCTATGAGCTGGATTTATGAAAATACATTTTAAAACTTTTGGTTGTAAAGTTAATCAATGTGAGACTGCGCAAATGCGAGCAGATGTTTTACGTTCAGGATACTTGATATCCGAAGTTATTGATGCCGATTTGATTATAATAAACTCATGTACAGTTACTTCTAATGCCGATAATAAAGTAAAACAATATTTAAGAAAATGTTTAAGAATAAATACAAAGGCAAGAATATATGTGACCGGTTGTTATGTGGATAGGGAAAAAAGTAATTTAGAAAACGAGTTTTCTAAAGTTAATTTTTTTCTAAATTCAAAAAAACAAAATATATTGAAAGTATTGAATCTTAAATTTGCACCTTTAACCTCAAAATTTTTACCTGTTTTCAACAACCATACCCGTGCTTTTATTAAAATTCAAGATGGTTGTGACGGTAAATGCTCATATTGCGTAGTACCAAAGGTCAGATCCAGATTATTTTCAAAAGAAATTGAGGATATTATTAAAGAAGTAAAATCGTATGTTTCTTCCGGTTATAAAGAAATTGTCTTATGTGGGATTAGATTGGGCAAGTATCAGGCAGGGAACAAGAATACTCTAGTAAACCTGATGAGAGCTTTAGAGTCTATACATGGACTCTATAGGATCAGATTATCATCCATAGAATTACTTGATATAACAGATGAATTAATTGAATTAATAGAAAAATCAAAAAAAATATGCCATCATTTACATATTCCGGTACAGTCCGGGGATAATAGAATACTTAAAAGTATGAGACGGCCTTATACGACCGAGATTTTCTTTAATAAAATAAAAAATATAAGAAAGAAAATTACGGATATCGGAATTACAACCGATATAATAGTGGGTTATCCGCTTGATAATGAAATATCTTTAAAAAATACATATAATTTTGCTAAGAAATGCCGGTTTTCACGAATCCATATTTTTAGATATTCAAAAAGACCGGATACAGAGGCTTCAATGTTAAAAAATGAATGTAATAATATATTAACTGATAAATGGTCAAAAAAGATTACACAACTTGATTTATGGCTTCGTCAAAATTTCAAAAATAAATTTTTAGGCAAGAAAATGGAGATTTTAGCCGAAACCAACGGTTTCGGTTATACTTCAAACTATATTTATGTAAAAATACCAAAATCAATATTGCCAAATGAGATTGCTTACTTATGAAAAAAATAAAGCTATCTACAATTATTATTTTTATTTTATTTAATATAATATTAAATTTGCTTATGGGTATTCCATATTTCAGATTTGTTAGTATTAATCCTATAGAACTATTTTTTACAATAATGGCATATCTTTCAAACACCATTATGATATATATAATTTTATTTTTTATTTTATTATTGTTTTATTTTTTAAGATTTCCAAAAATTATTTATATAATTTCGTTTTTTATTTTAAATATTCTGTTTATTATAGATATAAGTATATATCAAGTATTCAGATTTCATATAAACGGTTTTGCGTTAAATATTCTTCTTTCAAAAGGCGGATGGGAATCTTTAGAATTTAATCTTGTGACATATATTTTAATAATACTTGCAGTGATTTGTACTTTTTTGTTGGAATATTTCGCTTATAATAAGATAACTAAGCTGACAGAAACGAAGGAATATTTTTTAAATTTCAGAAAAATAGCACTTTTGTTTGCCGGTTTGTTTTTAATTGTCTTTATTGATAAAGGAATTTTTGCATATGCAGATTTACATAATATTTCATATATTACAAGGCATTCAAGACTTTTTCCTCTTTATCAATCATTAACTATTAACAAATTTGCGAATAAATATTTTAACATTGAAATTGATAAATCAATCCATATCAAACTGGATAAAAAATATTCAGGACTTAATTATCCAAAAATGAAATTAGAATTTAGTGATGCAAAAATAGTTAAATTACCTAATATAATATGGATTTTAACCGATTCATTTAGATATGACATGTTTAATAAAGATGTAACTCCAAATACGCATGAATTTAGTAAAAAATCATCGGTATTTTACAGTCATTATAGTGGCGGTAATTGCTCAAGATTTGGTGTTTTTTCATTATTTTACGGTCTTAACGGATATTACTGGAATTCAGTGCTTGGAGAAAGGCAGTCTCCGTTGTTCTTGGATGTTTTAAAAGGATTTAATTATGATTTTAAAATATTAGCAAGCAGTAAACTGAATTTTCCGGAATTCACTAAAACATGTTTTGTGGATATTCCTGTGGATAAAATATTTGATGAACCATTAGGAGACACAAAATATAAAAAAGATGAGATTATTGCCAATGAATTTATTAAATATATTAGTCAAAAAAGGGATAATAAACCGTTTTTTTCATTTATATTCTTTGACAGTGCGCACGGAAGTTACGATTTTCCAGCTGATTTTGAAAAATTCAAACCAACAGTAACTTCATTTAATTATTTATTATTAAATAAGAATAATATACTGCCTGTATTTAATAGATATAAAAACGCTGTTTATTATGATGATTTTTTAATCGGAAAAATAATTAGCAATCTTACACAAAAAGGATTTTTAAAAAATACTATAGTAGTTATTTCAGCAGACCATGGCGAGGCGTTTTTTGAAAAGGGCTTTTACGGTCACAATCATGGTTTTTGTGATGAACAGGTAAAAGTTCCGTTGGTATTGTATATTCCGGGACATAAACATCGGGAATATTTTAAATTAACATCTCATAACGATATAATTCCTACTATAATGCCTTTTTTAGGGTGTGAAAATAAACCGGAAGATTATTCTCAGGGTTCTTCGCTTTTAGAAAAAAATGAAAGGGAATTTGTTTTATCTTCCACATGGAATGAAATAGCAAGTATAGATAAAAAATATACTGCAGTTATGTCTTTTGAAACATATAATATAAGGGGTATTAAAACATTTGATTCTAATTATCAGGAAGTTTTTGACAAAAAAATAACAGAAAATATGGCTTCCCGTTTTGTAAATGCCCAGAAGGAAATAATGAGTTTCTTTAAATAATCAAGACCATCAACTATTTTTTTAAATAGTCTTGATTATTTACCCGCCAACGGTTCAGTGGCGGGTACCAGTTATGAGGAATAGTTGAAAAGATAAAATTTGCGTAATCAAAAATTGTTATCCGCCACTAAGTCATTGGCGGATTGCTTCGCAAAAAAACTACTTGACAAAAGGTCAAAAATTCTTTATAAATATTAAGATGTCTGATTGTTTGTTTTGCATCATTATTGATAAGAAAATTCCTGCTAAATATGTTAGGGAAACCTCCGAATTAATAGCAATTCGAGATGTAAACCCTCAGGCGCCAGTTCATATATTAATTATTCCAAAAAAACACATACCAACTCTTAATGATATAACGGATGAAGATTGTGATATCGTAGGGAAAGTACATGTTTTTGCAAAAGATATTGCTAAAGAAGAAGAAATATCTATTGATGGATATAGATTAGTATTAAATGTGAACCGTGGTGCAGGACAATCAGTATTTCATATTCATTGGCATTTATTAGGCGGCAGAGAATTTAATTGGCCGCCGGGTTAAAATAAAAGATAATTAAAAATGCAAAATTTAAAATTAAAAATTGTTGTAATAGTTTGATATAGAAAGGTAACTAAGGTGTTAAATCTTGCTTGTAATAGAAAGGCGGTGTTGTAAATTGGCAAATGTAAAAATTAGAGAAGGGGAATCAATTGACGAAGCGTTGAGAAGATTCAAGAGAGAATGCGAAAAAGATGGAATTCTCGCTGAAATTAAAAAACGCGAATTCTATGAAACTCCTTCAATCAAAAGAAAACGTAAATCAGAAGAAGCTAGAAGAAAAATGAGAAAAAGAATTTTCTTCAGGTAGAGCATATGGAATATTTACCCCGTTAGAGATTAGTTAATTTGCAATACGTACATTATAAAGAGTATGGTGAGTAAATAAGATATACATAAATTTTAGAGCTAATGCGGAAGCGTTTTTAACACTTCCTATCTCTAACGGGGCATATCCCGTACGAAAATGTAGATACATAATGCTAATATTTTTAAATAACTTTACTGGCTATGTCTTACAACATTTTCTAACGGGGATATTGGGGGCAAAACTTGAAACTAAAAGATTTTTTTAATAGTCTTGTTGAATTTGGTATTTTGTCTGATCCGAGGGGTTTGGATTGTGTAAATAAACAACTGGAGATTAAAAAAAAGAAATATGATGATCTCAGTAATGAGAAAAAATCTAATTTTGATTTAGAATCTCTAAAGAATCCTTATAAGGATACGAGAATATTAAATGGTTCAGGTGACGAAGAGATAAAATCTATACTAATTGGTATAGATATAGATGTTTCCGAACTATTGCTTGCAGATTACTTAAAAAAATCTGGAAAGCAGATTGATTTGGTAATGTCTCATCACCCATCCGGATATGCTTATGCAAATCTATATGAAGTTATGGGGATGCAAAAAGATATACTTGAGCAATTTGGCGTTCCAATAAATGTAGCAGAGGGATTATTATCAAAAAGGATTAAAGAAGTATCCAGAAAGTTGATGCCTGCAAACCATACAAGAGTGGTTGACGCTGCTAAATTGATGAATATTCCTTTTATATGTGCTCATACTGTTGCCGATAATCATGTTGCAAAATATCTACAGGATAAATTTGATTCATCGAAAGCATATGTTGTCTCGGATGTAGTTAAAACATTAGAGTCCATTCCTGAATATAAAAACTCCATTAGGGAATCAATAGGCCCTAAAATTATTGTTGGTTCTGAAGATAACCGTGCCGGAAAAGTTTTTGTTGATATGACGGGCGGAACCGAGGGTGCTGTTGAATTTCTAGAAAAACTTTCTGTTGCAGGAGTCGGAACAATTGTAGGTATGCATATGTCAGAAGATCATATCAAAAATGCTGAAAAATCAAACATTAATGTCGTAATTGCAGGACATATATCAAGTGATACTCTTGGATTAAATTTACTTTTGGATAAAGTGGAAGGCAAATTTGGGCATATTGATATAATTCCTTGCTCTGGTTTCAGTCGAATCAATCGTAAGTGATAATCTATAGTTCAACGTGGCAAGGTTTGTCCCATATCTAACGTGGTAGGGCGTTGTGCCCTGTACCCGAACCTAGCGAGTAGTGGTACAGGGGGTAAAATTAAATGTCTATCCCAGAAGCAACAATTCAGAATATTTTAAATACTGCAAATATAGTTGAAGTTATTGAAGATTCGGTTCGTCTTATAAAAACGGGAAGAAATTATAAGGCTTGTTGTCCATTTCATAAGGAAAAAACAGCATCTTTTATAGTTAGTGCTGAAAAACAGATATTTCACTGTTTTGGTTGCAATGCAGGCGGAAATGCAATAGGTTTTCTTATGAAGATGGAAGGGCTTACATACCCTGACGCAATAAGAAAGTTAGCAAGAAAATATTCTATAGATATAAAAGAAACAGATGTTTTTATAGATGATAAAGCTTCTAAAGAAAAAGAAACAATTTATAAAATTTTAGAAGAGGCGGGAGTTTTTTATCAAAAATTACTTGCTGAAAACAGCAATGTAAAAAACTGGATAAAAAAAAGGGGAATCAATACAGAGACAATAGAAAAATTCAGGATTGGTTACTCACCGCCTTCAGCAAAGACATTATTAAATGCTGCAATAAAAAAAGGTTATACAACTGATATATTGTATAAGTCAGGTATAATATCATCTGATAAAGATTTTTTTTATAATAGAATAATGTTTCCGATATTTGATGTGACTGGACGTATTATCGCATTTGGAGGTAGGGTTTTAGATGACAAATCTATGCCAAAATACCTGAATTCACCGGAAAGTGCGGTATATTCAAAAAGCAGAACCCTTTATGCTATGAATTTTGCAGGAAAATCAATAAGAGATACGGATTCGGCTATTATATTGGAAGGTTATATAGATGTAATTATGTGCCATCAATACGGGATTACAAATACAGTAGCAACCTTGGGCACAGCGTTTACGACACAACATGCTTCTATTCTAAAGCGGTATACCGATAATGTGACTATTGCATATGATCCGGATAACGCAGGACGTTCATCATCCTTGAGATCAGCCGCAGTTTTGCTGGCTGATGATTTATGCGTAAAAATTGCACAGCTTCCCGATGGGAAAGACAGCGACGAGATACTTTTAAGCGACGGATCGGAAAAATTAACTAATGTTTTTGCAAATTCGATATCATATATAGATTTTCTGGTTACTGAAAAATCTAAAGAATATAATCTCAAATCTGTTGAAGGAAAAAGAAATATTGCTAAATCCGTATTACCTGTAATATCTAAAATACCAAACGCTATAGTAAAATCGGAATACATGAAAACACTTGCAGAGAAACTTGATATTAAGGAAGATATTCTTAATCATGAGTTAAATAAAGTTAGTAGTATTAAAAATAGTTATTCCAAAATAGAAAGTGCAGTCGTGAAAAACGATGTTAATATAATTGAACGTAACCTGATATCGGTATTAATTAGAGATTTAAAATTATTAGACAATCTTTCTGATATTGAAGAACAAGATTTTAATAGCGTTGATATTTGGGCTATTTTTAATATTTTACGAAAATTAAAAGAGGATGGCAAAACATCTGTGCTACCCGCGGAACTATTAGAACTTTCAGATACAAACATAGTATCACAGATATTGATATCGGATTGTGAAATATCGAATACCGAAAAATTTATCAAATCTTATAGCGAAGCGATAATGTTGAGAAAAGATAGAAAAAATTTGGAACAGCTTAAAAATGGAAATTTAAACGAATTTTTAAGAGTTTCAAAAATGATGAAGGGAACAAAAAAATGATTGATGAAAGAGAAATTAGAAATTTGATTCAGCAGGGCAGACAGATGGGGTTTTTGACATATGATGAAATCTTCGACCATCTGCCTTTGACAAATATGAGCGTAGACGAAATGGACAATTTTTTTATTACGCTCAATGATATGGGTATAAATATCATAGATAAACAGCCTGAACAGATTCCGTTTGAAAAACAAGCAGTTGTTTCTGAAGATGAAGAAGCTATTAGATTAAAAATGGAAGATCCTGTTAGGATGTATCTTAGTGAGATGGGTAAGTCGTCTCTGCTTCAGAGAAAGGAAGAACTTGAACTAACAAAAAGTATCTGGGAAAAGAAGAGAGAATTGAAGATGATAGTTCTTGATTCCCCGATATCGCTTAAAGAAATAAAAAATTGGGAAGTTTTGATTTCAACAAGTGTTGCGTCTCCGAGAGAATTTATGCCCAGGGGTAAAAAAACAGATACTACATTGAGAAATATGCAGAGAAGAATGATAGATGCATCTAAATATATAGACAGGATTCAAACAAAGATTAATGAACTTAAAATAAAATTACGAGCTGTAAAGAAAAATCCCGGCAAAAAAGCAAATTTAAATAACAGAATTATTGAACACAAGAAAGAAATAATCAGAAAAATAATCGGACTAAATTTAAATGAAGAAAAGTTTAATAAGTTAAAATTGAAGATATTAAACTATGCGGATAGAATTGTTTTTAATAGAAATATTATCGAGCAAGTTTATAAAAGAAGCAGAATGTCAATAGCAGATATAAAGCGTTTTTACCGTCAAGTAAAAAGCAAGAAGATAAACAAGGAAAAGTTTTTCAAACTAACAAAATATGAATATTTAAAATTTAATAAAGTATTAGTTGAAATCAGCAGTGCTTCTCAAAGATTGAGCAAGATGGCAAAGAGTTTAAATGTTCAACTTGAAGATATAGAATCATCTTCAAATAAAATAAAACAACTTGAAAGGGAATTATTGTCCGAAAAGTCAAAACTTATAAAAGCGAATTTGCGGTTGGTAGTTTCAATTGCAAAGAAACATATGTATTCGCCGTCGTTATCTCTTCTTGATTTAATTCAGGAAGGTAATTTAGGTTTAATAAAAGCAGTAGAAAAATTTGAATATAAAAAAGGGTTCAAATTTTCAACATATGCTACTTGGTGGATAAGACAATCAATAAACAGGGCATTAGCTGATCAGTCCAGAACGATAAGAATCCCGGTACATATGAAGGAGATGGTTTCAAAACTTCATAAATATTCGCGAAAACACCAGCAGGACTTTGGCAGTGATCCTACTGTTGAAGAATATTCAAAGTACTTAAAAATGTCCGGTGATAAAGTAAGAATGCTTCTTAGGATAGTTCAGGAACCGGTATCTTTAGCAATGCCAGTAGGAGATGATGAGGATTCACGCCTTGAAGATTTTATTGAAGATAAAAAACATAAAACTCCTGAAAGACATATATATTTAAACTTAAAATTTAATGAAATAGAAAAGGTGCTAGCAACCCTTACAGAGCGTGAAGCAGAGATAATTCGATTAAGGTTTGGTATAGGGTACGGATATCCGTTAACATTAGAGGATGTCGGTAAGATTTTTAAAATTACTCGTGAACGAGTACGTCAGATTGAAGCAAAAGCGATAAGAAAAATGAGACATCCATCCAGATCCAAATCTTTAATGGATTACATGGAATAGTTATAAGGCAAGTTTAAATTAAAAGTATAAATTAAAAATTAGGTTTTTACTTTTATCAAAAAACTTTAAATTATTACCTTGATTTATTTGTGAATTGACAAAAAAGAATATTTTAATATAATAGCATAAAAGCAAGTTTAAGTTAAAAGTATAAATCGAAAATGTAGATTTAATTTTAACTTTAAACTTTTAATTTGTTGTTTGCAGTTTATCGGGCCCTTAGCTCAGTTGGTTAGAGCAGCTGACTCATAATCAGCGGGTCGGGGGTTCAAGTCCCTCAGGGCCCAAATAAATATAACACCCGATCCGCACAAAGGGGTTCAGAGGGGAAAAGAATTTTCCCCTTGAAGGGTGATAGCCCGATGAAATCGGGCGCAATAGGGGCGTAGCCCATATTGGGAACGATAGTGACAGGGTCGGGGGTTCAAGTCCCTCAGGGCCCAAATAAAGTTATAACTAATAGCAAATAACTGATAACTTATGAATAAATAAAATAACAAAGTTTTGGTCGGGGGTTCCCGCCACTGAGTCGTTGGCGGGCAGGCAAGTCCCTCAGGGCCCAAATAAATCATACAAAAGTGAAAAGTGCGAAAGATAGAATAAAAGAAATAATAGTCATCCTAAAAAAACATTATCCGTATGTAAAAAAGACAGCATTAGACTTCTCAAATCCACACGAAGTTCTTGTAGCAACAATTCTCTCCGCTCAATGTACAGATAAAAGGGTAAACATAGTAACAAAAGAGCTCTTTAAAAAATATAAAAAGGTTTCTGATTATGCTCATGCTGATTTAAAAAAGTTTGAACAAGAAATCAGATCAACCGGTTTTTATCATAATAAGGCTAGGAATATAATAGACTCAAGCAAGATAATAGAGAATAAGTATAACGGAATAGTTCCGGATAAAATGGAAGAACTAATAGAACTTCCCGGTGTAGCAAGAAAAACTGCAAATATTGTTTTAGGAAACGGGTACGGTGTTGTAGAAGGCATCGCGGTTGACACACACGTTAAAAGGTTATCTTTTAGATTGGGACTTTCAAAAAATACGGATCCTGTAAAAATAGAAAAAGATTTAATGTTGTTGGTATCAAAAAGTGATTGGTTTGACATATCAAACCTTTTAATTGAGCATGGTAGAAACGTGTGTAAAGCCCAAAAACCTGATTGTATAAATTGTTTTTTAGCAAATATATGTCCTAAGCTAGGTGTTTTGGGCAATTAGCTCAGCGGGAGAGCACTCCCCTCACACGGGAGGGGCCACAGGTTCAATCCCTGTATTGCCCAAATAAATAAAACCTGTGGCACCGTCAAAAGGGTTCACCCCGTAAGAAAATGTTGTAAATAGTTTTTGGGGCATAGAATAGGTTAATTAGCATTATGTATCTACATTTTCAAGCGGGGGATAATGTAAAATATTATGTGTAAGTTTACTTGAACCTGTAGGTTCAAGTATTGAAAAATAAATAAAAAAGGGTTATCCTCTTAATAATAGACCAATATTATTAAAGGAGGGTAACCCA
>Ga0208246_1000747_pt1 | contig 22922 bp, 23 predicted proteins | sample RifOxyD2_FD_184039 | JGI IMG/M metagenome (GOLD analysis project Ga0208246, IMG submission 184039) | Soil microbial communities from Rifle, Colorado - Rifle Oxygen_injection D2 (SPAdes) | ecosystem: Environmental > Terrestrial > Deep subsurface > Rock core/Sediment | place: Rifle, Colorado... | reverse complement strand
AAAAAAGCCTCGAGTTTATCGAGGTTTTTTTATTTCTCTTCTTCTAGCAATTCTAGCATTCGCTTTTTTGCATAGTGTGTTTGGACGCCTACTGTATTAGTCGGCATGTCTAGTTTTTCTCCAATTTCTTTTTGGCTGTATCCCTGTAAGTACAACTCCATAACTGCTTGTTGTTTTGGTTTTAATTTCCTTAATAAACCTTGCAGTGCCTCATCTTTTTCTTTGTTTTCTATATGATCTACGCTTGTAGGAAGGTGGCCTTCTACTCTATTGTCGTCAAATTCTACGGCAGTTAAGTCGTTTTTTGATAGTCGATTTTCTTTTCTAAATAAATTTATGCATTCATTTTTTGTTATTGTGTGTAACCAACTTGTTAATTTTGCATCTTTTTCATCAAATCTTCCTTCAGAAATAGCTCTGTAGGCATTAAATAGAACAGTTTGCACAACATCTTCCGCATCGCTTGGTTTGACGCTGTATTTGTAAGCTATGCTAAGTATTAATTTTTTTATTTCTGGAGAGAGCAGTCTCTTGAGAAGGTCTTCTTTTTCGGTTTTTGGTTTAGCCTGCGCTTCTGGCGGTGTAAATTTTGTTTCGGACATAGGTCTATTTAGCATTTTAATACTATATAAGCATATAATAAAAAATATCTCCTGTAAACAAAACCCCGTTCGCGGTCATCCTCCTGATCTACCTCCAATGTGTTGGGAGTAAATCAGGTGGTGCGAACGGGGTTGTAACGCAACACCTTTTGATGCGTAGCCATATCTATGGCAAGATTTTGTATGTATGGGCTGGCAAGAACAATGTGCGAACAGTCTCTGTGGTAGGCAAGTTAGCCACGTAACGCGAGAAGACCACGTGATTGTGTTGTTGTAGTTGGTCAGTTACCATCAGTAGGTTGGCGTAGAAGCCATTTTTCTGTGGTTCAAAAGCTCCAGGCTCTAGCCTGATTTTTAAACCGACACAGGCTCTGCAAATTTCTTTATGAAGGCTCGTGCTGGGCAGAGGTGTGATAAGCTCTAGTTGGAAGCCGTAGACAGGTTCGCACTCGCTTCGTCCTAGAAAAATAGGCTTTGAGTCATGGGCAAGAACTTCTTCCCAGTAGAAGTGTACGCTCGGAGGGCGCTGCGCTGCGATCGCTTCTAGTAAGACATTGCTGTTTTCAATAATAAAGCAGTTGGGATCTGGGACTGCTTTTACCATAACGCCCACTAGAGCGTTGCGCATGTCTTCTCTTAGGCGCGAATGACCGTTTGGAGCCTTGATAAACCTTACCAAAACTTTTGTGGCAGGTTCCATGGTTTGTACCTCAAAGGTTGTTGTCTTGGTTGCTAGTATAAAGATTTTATCTATTTTTTACAAGAGTGGGTATAAACAAAAACCCGCTCGCTATCCTCCCTGAGATACTTCCAAAAATTTAGAAATATTTCAGGTGTTGCGAACGGGATTTGTTCGGAGAGCACCCTTTGTGAGCGTTATTTTATGCTAACTGACTAGCTCCTATTCAATTTCTTCTTGTGGAAAGTGGATAGGTTGGTCGGTGGGCAAGAAGTCTTCCCAATACTTGTACAAGGGTGAGTTGAGACCGTTTCTCAGCTCTATTGCCTTAAGCAAAGTATCTCTGTCACATCGATAGTGCCCGCAGCTTTGCAAGGATGCTTCTAGGCTTAGTCCGGCAAGTTCTTGAGTCATGCCTTGATCTGCATGTTTGCAATCTCTATGGCCGTCGGGTTTACGACAGCTGAAACGAGGGTTCTTTAGCGTGATTTTCATGGTGCGAATCTCCGATTTGATTTGACGCCACTATATACCATATATAATTATTTTTCAAGACCTTATCTGTTCTTAAAATTTATAAAAGCGTCGCGTTTCAAATGACGTTACGCGATATGGTTTCGTTAAACCAAAAATCCCGTTCGCCCTGATTTGTTTCCAATTATTTAGAAATAAATCAGGTGATGCGAACGGGATTTGTTGCGCAGAGCACCTTTGGTTAAAGTTGGCACGGTGCTTAGTATTGCGCTCTCAAGTCTTCGCAGAGAGTAGCTTCCTCTGTGTAGAACATGAGGCCAAAGTGTGTGGCCATCTCTTTTTCCCAGTAGGCGTGAGCCGTAGGGTTGTTTAGGCGCAGGGCATCCAAGATTTCTGAACGGGGGATGAAGTAGAAGTAAATGGTTCCACCGTTGTTATCCGGGTGGTTTCTAAGGGTTGCGTGGACCAGTAGCCCTAGCAATGTAGGTCGCATTTCGGCGGACCATTTTTCTTCGGAATGAGCTGAAGGAGCAAGTTTTGTTCTGACGATTTTGTCCATTGGATGTTTTTCCTTGGATGAGAGTATGTAAAATCTATCCTAGCCTATCCCTTCATAATATTCAAGCCAGAACAGTAAAGTTGACATATTCTTGGTTTTTTTGTATAATTTTCTTGTTCATCCTGTTAAATCCCCGCAAGGCGGGGTCTGCAAAGCAGCATTTAACAGGATAAATCAAACAATTTGGGTCGGTAGTTCAACTGGTTAGAGCACTGCCCTGTCACGGCAGAAGTTGCGGGTTCGAGTCCCGTCCGACCCGCAAAAGAAGAAGGCGAAAGCCTTCTTTTTGCGTGGGCGGAAGTAATGCAATAGTTTGCATTACGTCGGGACGAGAACGCCGGAGCGATGTCGCACGACGCAGGCAGGCGAGTGCGACCGCGAGGTGGTGGCTAACCCGAACGAGTGGAAGCGAGTGAGAGGTGAAGCCGAGTCCCGTCCGACCCGCTCTAAACAAAAAGCAGCTTTCATAAAAGGCTGTTTTTTGTTTTAGTATCATTGACTTTAATATTTTTTTATGTTATCTTTATTCATCGGTTACCAACAAATACACAAGGGGCCATGGTCATGAAGGCAACACTCAAGCGAGTCTGGGAACTTATTGACGCTTCTTCTCCCAACAGAAGCAAGGTGGAAAGGGGGCCAGGTGACTTTGAGCTGGAGCGCATTCCCAATCCGCTCGGTCACAATGGTAACTGGCTAGTCATAAAAGGAACCATGGTCGGCATGGCTGAAGGTGCTTGGCGGCAATGGAAAAACGGGGAACTCGTCGACAATCCCCATCACCTTAATAATGGTAAGCCGATTGACTGGGGTGACTTCGAGATTATCATTAACGACTAGAGTTCCACAACGATTACTGGCGTACCACCGCGAAACGCCTAATAAGATGTCGATAAAAACATTCGCGGTATTATCAAAAGCAACTCATATAACTGGGTTGTTTTTGTTTAAACAAGTTCCCACGTCGTCCCATACACCCCGCGAAAAAGCAGGTTCCGTATGCAGCCTTCTTTTTGCGTGGAGGGAAATAACGGATTATACATTGACAAAACACGTTTAATGTTGTTAAATCCAGCCAGGAGGAAACATGTCCAAACTTCTGCATGGTGATGAAGTCATAAACGAAATCAGAGGCGGTAAGGAACGGGTTGATTTCCTACTGGAAAGAAACAAGCCCAACGGAGTAATCCCCGAAAGACTGCTTAAGCTGACCATGGAATCTTTGATAAGATTGGGTACGGACGATTATCATGAGTGGAAAGATGGTCAGGGTAACATCATTATTTATCAGATTGAACGGAATCCCGGGAGTGATGTTGTGTATAAAGTTTTGGATATGAACGGGCTTGCTGTAGGCACCGACCACAACAAGGGACGCTGGCCCTTAGCGCTAGCACTCTGCATTGTGGGAGACATGGAAAATAATATTCGTTCTACCGCGAAAAAAAGAGAATGGTGGCTGTGGGGAACAAACCGTGGAAATTTTGTTCTCATCACACACGACCATGAAGGATTGGGCCAATTTCGTTACTGGCTCAACCCCGATGATTGATCATTCGTTTTTCGTTACGGCTGCGCCAATACACTGGTGCGGCTTTTATTTTCAAGCAAAGTGAATGAAATAAAATTTATTTTAATTTCTGAACGTGTGAAGAAAATACCTTGGTATTTTTAATAATTAATATTAGCTCAAGTTTCCACTTCGCCCCTTACTCTCCGCCAATAAAAATACCGCATAAATAACGGTGTTTTTTTGTCCAGCATTGACTTTTTTGTATTTTTATAGTATGGTCATTGCAGGTTATAGAATTGGAGAACATCATGTACACAACAGACAGTGCTAGCCTGTTTACGAGAATGAAAGTTCCGATTGCTGTGCTTGTGAAGACGCATGCAAATATGTTCATTCGCGAGCTTCGGTTGTGTCAGGGGCCATCTATCGCAGACAGTGTGACGGCTTCCATTGCTGCTGAAAAGTTGCGACGTAAGCCTGTGGAAGCCTTGGCAGAGCTCATTACTCACCTTGAGAAGCCGCAACCCAGGGATGATTGGTCTAAGATCGAGTACGGTTTGATTCTGTTGATCACGGACCTGGTTCGGATGATGGGCGTCTCTATCCCGAAGGACATTTGGGAGATGGACCGCAAGCAATTGCTGGAACGATTCAAGTGGGTGCATACTTGGTCTGCGCCGGTTAAGTAGCCGTCGCAACATCTGTTTACGATCTGTGTATGATGGGGTGTTTGCAAAAAAGCCACCACCATACCAACCATATTTTCACTAGATGGAAGTATGATTGGTTGGTGGCTTTTTTATTTTTTATGCAAAGTGAGATAAGTGAAAATTTATTTTCATTTACGAGCGTGTATGAAAAATACCTTAGTATTTTCGAAATGAGTGAGTGAAATAGACAGTGAGATGTTTATAGACTGCTTGCAAGATATAAATATTGAGCCTGGCTATTTCTGAATGAATGAGAAAATATAGTGTAGCTAATATTTTTTATGCAAAGCCCATATATTAAAAAAATTGCCCTCGGTGATACCGAGAGCGTGAGTAAAAAAAACGGCCATTGAATGGCCTTTAATGATTGTCTGAGAAGATTGTAGTTCTCAGTCGTTTGTTGTGCGATGCGTAGCCTGCTTGTAGGCGTATCGTGGATGGAAGAAGTGCGTACTGGTTCTGTGGGTAGATGATGAATGCATGGTTCATGCCGTGAAAAAAAGTCGGCACGGGCCTGGTAGTCATATGGTGAAAAAGGGCGAGGAAGCTGCAGGCCAGTCCAGAGACCAGCAGTACGTACAGAGCAACATTTGCAAAGGGTTTGGCTCTATGGAAGAGCGAGGCGCTAGCAAGGTTAAGTCTCCACCTTGGAGGGTTAACTTCTCGGGTTAGGGGATTCATGGCGCGACACCCTTCTGTACCCATTTTGGCAGGGTCAAGCCTACACGTTTTGTTTTTTAGAATTCAACGCGTATGTAAATAATTATAATTAAATAATTGCTTATATTCGCATCGAATTATATTTTTAGTCTATTATATAACCTAAGCACTGTCAATTTTTTTATTTAAGTGCTATACTTTTATTAGGAGGACAGCCATGCTTTCAACAGGTCAGCGTCACTTTGTGGATTCTAACAGAAATAATCCAACCAACCTTAAGGCTTTTGCAGCGACATTGGAAAGTTCCGAACTTCTAGAAGAGCTCGAGCGGGAGTGTTTGTGCGATATCGCTTTGCGAGACGGTCCACCGGTAGGTGAGTGGTATAAGATTCTAAGGGTAACAGTGCTTGGGCGTATGCGTGGCCCGCGCCGATGAATGAAAAGGAGATAAACATTGACGAAGCCAGTCAGAAGGTGGTGAAAAAAAGATCTCCACCCGCTATCGTAAGCTTCGTCTGTATTTCGTAGCTACTACAAAATTTAGGTAGTTGCGAAATGCTAGCTGGTATGTTAAAATTTAAATATAAATTTATTTATTTAATATAATGATAAGCGTATTTAATTACTACGCCCACTCATTTCATTATATGGGCTAAAGCCCATATATACTCATTCGCTCGGAAATAATCAACAACATTTGATTATTTCTCTCACTCATTTCGTATATGAAGAAGTTTCTATCAATTTTTTTGATGGCGGCAGTCATGTTCTCCGTTGTTCCTTCTTTGGTCAGCGCAGAAGAAACTGATGCTATGACAACCAGCATCAATGCCAGAGAGGCTTATGAAAAAAAAGTAGAAGAGATGAAAAACTTACGCACAGCTCAAAAGATAGAAATGGAAAAAAAGCAGGAAGAAGTAAAAAATACTAGAGAAGCAAAAAAAGAACAACAGGAAAAATTGCTTGCAGAACGAAAAGCAAAAGTTGAAGCGCGAAAAGCAGAATTAAAAAGAAAAGACGCGGAACGCAGAGCCAGAAACGCAGCCTATCAGGCAGCTGTTAAAAAAGCTCAAGCCGAACATAGAGCCGCTATATTGGCAGCCAACAGAGCTTACCAAGCAGCTCTAAAAGAAGCTAGGAAATTATTGGTAGTTCCACCAGCCCCAACTACCACCCCAAGTCCAACTTCTACTCCTACCCCTACCACCACCCCTTCTGCTAGCACAACTCCGTAATAAAAACTTCAATACAATGGTCCCACCTTTACAAAGGGTGGGATTTTTGTTTTGTAATTGGCTATAATATAGTTAGTCAATTTTTGTTGTTTTACAACTCACAACCAGAGGAGTAATGCGAAATGTCAATCAAGACCAGGGACAAAAAAGGCCTTGAGAGCGGCATTGCGCTGCTCTCAGGTGAGTCTGTATCTCAAAAGGGTGTCTTGCCTCTCGATAGGAGCGTATCTTTCTCCTTTAGTTCGGGCCTGCTATCAGATGCTATTCATTTGCTAGGCTTGGATAGAAGCTTGAAAGGAAGAAACCAGCTCCAACTTATTAGCTGGGCTTTGATTGGAGAAACGGCAAATCCTTTTGTGGGGCCGCATACTTTTTGCCATACTCGTTGGAATCACTCACTTCTAGCGGCAGCTATATTTCAGCTGATTGGCGCCAAAGTTAGGGTGGGTGAGCGAGAGTTGGTTGTTGGGCAACTTGCTGCTCTTTTGCACGATATGTGGTTACTTTCGGGTGGAGATTCGTGGAAGTCTGCCAATCAGCAAAAAGCTATGGCTGGACAGTTGAGCATGTGTGATGAAGACGATGGGTTTATGCAGAAAATGTTACAGCTAAATGGGAAGGAATGGAGAAAACTCTGTAAGCGTCATGGCCTAAATGCTCACGTCACACTAAAAGAAGTGCAATCAATTGTGTGGGGCAATGGTTTGCGTGGGCAAATCCAAGAGATAGCCGATACAGCCAGTTATATGTTGGGTGATTTGGCAGAAATCTCCAGGATTGCCAATCGGCATGGAGTTGAAAATTTTGGTAAAATCTTGAGTTTTGCCAATGATAATCCATGGGATATTTGGCATTATACTCATTTAGTGGATGACAAAGTTGTTGTTCTTAAGCCGGAAGTCCTGGAAAACTTTCTTTGGCTGAGAGCTTTGTTGTGGGGTGGAGTGTATAACACCCCAGCCACGAAATTCTTGGAGCTATTGATGCACAAAGTAGTTTACCCGTATTTGGTAGAGGAGGGAATGGTAGATCTGAAAGGTTTGCTAAAGCAGGATGATGCTTGGCTTTGGAACATAGTTGAAGATGTTTTTGGTTGGCCAAGCGACGCTGTGTTTAACCTAGATTTGTTGGGTGGCTGGCCTATGCGAAGAGAGTTTGATTTCAAGAAAGATCTCTTGGAGTGTGAAAACGAACTGCGTGCCAAAGGTTGTTTTACTTTGGTAGTCGACCCAGGAGATTTTCAGATCAGTAAATCCAAAACAGACAAATACAATGTATTGGATAGATATGGCAAGGCTGTGCCGTATAGTCTGGGATTCCCTGTGCAAAGCGCGGTGCTTGAAGAATCGTTTAAGAAAAGAGTAAACTACCATCGGTTCCAGTTGTACTGGGTAGAAAATCCGCAAAATATTACGCCTCAGTTTGAAAAAGCTTGGGCAAGGGCGGTACACCGCTGGCATTCCGAACAGGAATAATTAAAGGGGAAGATTATTGGCCGCTTAGCACTATGTGTTGGGCGGTTGTTTATTTGTATATCCGCCATCATTAAATCAAAAAGACCCAGACAGTGCGTGGTAAGAGGAGAGGAAACGAAGGAGGGTACGTTTCCTCCTTATACCACGCATTGTCGGGGCCTTAAGGAGTTTTAATTTTGAGTATATATTACTAATTTTGCAGTTTTTGTCAAGATTGTGCTTGTGGACTACTTCTTTACAGCTTCAACTACTTTGGCAAAAACAGCTTTGTGGTGTTCGGCAAGTGTTGCCAAGATTTTTCTATCGATAGCAACATTGCTTTTTTTCATTGCGTCTATCAAGCGACTGTAGCTTAAACCGAATTCTCGTACAGCAGCATTGATTTTGATATTCCATACTCCGCGGTTTGTGCGCTTTTTAATCTTGCGATCATTGAAGGCATATTGGCCAGCTTTCATTTTGGCAGGTTTTGCCAACTTGATTTTGGATTTTCTGCCCCAGCGGAAACCTTTGGTATGTTTTAAAATTCCTCGTCTGCGTTTTGCGTGGAGTAAACCACCTTTAATTCTTGTCATATCATTTCATGATACATGATGCACACAGCATGATTCATAGTGAATAGTGATGCGTGTATCTTGAGTTATGTTAATTAGGTAGATTAGTTTTCATTACTCGGTTTAGGGTTGTGCTGGCAATTACATCTGATTTTTTGTTGCGGCCAGTATTGCCGTTTTCACGAGCGTTAAAATGGTTTTGTCCAGCGGTACGCTTTATGATTTTACCTTTTTTGGTAAGTTTGTATCTTTTGGCTGTAGCCTTGTGTGTTTTCATTTTTGGCATAGTATTCTAATAAAAATTATTTTTTTAGAGACAGCTTCTGCTAAGGAAGACAATCTTTTACTTTTTGGCAATTATGGCAGTTACCTTATTGAACTGGTGTTCTATCTCTTGGTCTTTTCTGATTGGTAAAGCTGCGTTAACGTTGTTTATAAATTTTTCTACTACAGCGGCAGCCATCGGTTTTTGCTGCATTTCTCTTCCCTTTAGGATTATTTCCGCTTTTACTTTGTCGCCTTCGTTTAAAAATTGAATAGTTTGATTTTGGCGAATTTCCATATCGTGTGGACTGATGCGCAATGAAAGTCGGACAGTCTTTACCTCGGTGACGTGCGCATGAGCCAGTTTCAATCGTTCTTCTTTTTCTTGTTGGTATTTGAATTGTCCAAAGTCAATAATTTTGGCTACTGGTGGAGTAGATTTAGGGTTGATAAGAACCAGATCTAGCTCTTGCTCTTTGGCAAGCTTTAATCCTTCGGCTGGTGCCATTACTCCTAAATTTGTTCCATCATTATCCAAGACCATTACTTCGGGTACGGTAATACCTAAATTAAAAAAGTACGTTCGTTTTGGTTCTGGTTTATGTTTTTTGTGGGATATACGCATACTTGGTACGCCGAAGCCCTAAAAGGCGAAGGCGACTGTTTAATTTTGTTGTCCGCCTCCGCTAAAGCTTCGGCGCGACACAGTGGAGGTGGCGAGAGTTGAACTCGCGTGTAGATAACTTTGACTAAACCTTCTACATACTTAGTGTCTCTTGTTATTTAATCAACCCGATAAAAGAGGACGAAAATTGGATTGACGAGCCGGGTAACTTCACTAATATACAGTCGGCGCTCCATATTAGCTACTCTCAGTTAATGACACCGCGGTTCGATTACTGAGTATTATCGGCGCGATGGGTAACAGGCTATTAAGCCATTACCGGAGCGAAAGCTCTGACAGCAAATAAATTTGCTACAGCAACTTTAGCTTTTGATAACAAGTTTGCACTTATTATGTTGCTCTTTGTGATTTACGAGGATCAGAGCTTCCTCGGTATGCCAGCGTAGCCAGCAGCCTCTATCGAAGCCCGGCACCCCCTTTAGTTTTTTCTCGCTCGATCAAGCTCTCTTTTGAGTTCTCGATTTTTGATTGATTCTCTTTTGTCGTATAACTTTTTTCCTCTAGCTACAGCGATTTCAATCTTTATCAATCGTCCCTTAGTATACACGGATAAAGGCATAATTGTCAAGCCCTTTTCATGGGATTTTGCCTGTAAATAAGCGATTTGTTTCTTGCGTAGGAGTAATTGGCGAGAATGAGTAGGGTCATAGTCTGGCATAGGGCCTGCGGCTTTGTATTTGTTTATATGCATGTTTGTTACGTAGGCTTCGCCGTTATGAAAGGTGACGAAAGTGCCTTTTAGGTTTATTTGGCCAGCTTTAGCGGATTTTACTTCTTGCCCTGTCAACTTTAAACCAGCCTCGATTTTCTCTAGGATTTCATAGTCAAAAAAAGCTTTTTTATTTTCGGCAAGGGACATAGGCAAACAATAGCACAAATTTTATTGTTAGGCAAAAAATAGTACGACCGTCAGCGGGCCGTACTTTAGCGCAAAGAACAATTGTTTTATCGTAGAGCTACAGTAATGTGGATTGCGATTACAAGAGCGATCGCAGCAGTAGTTGCTACAGCAGCCACTACCGCAGAACTTCTGTTGCCGTTCATGCCAGAAATTGCAAATAAAGCCGCGACAAGCATCAGCACCCAGAAACTTACCTCTGCAGTTTCCATGTCGTTCTCCTTTGGGCCTAATAGTATCAAAAAAACATATTAAGTGTCCAGCTTTGACAGCTTATATTTTTTATGTTAATTTAATCCATCCGCTAAATAAGCGGAACATTTACCCGAGCAATTTGGGTTAATCACATTTCGGAAGGGTGGTAATAATGTCAAATCTTCTTTCGGATAAAGAAGCGCTTTCGAGGATAGATGAAATTAAATTGGCCACGGAACTTATTTGCTACTCGTTTAGTTTGTATCTCAAAGACTATGAAGGGGTTGGTGAAATAACGAGAAAAACCTTGGATGATAGTGTTATTTACACATTCCAGGTTGGAAAAACAAGGCGGTGTGGTCGGTGGCCATTCTTGTGGGAAAAGACTGTGCGCCGAAATGTTTTACGCATCACGGGTGCTGTGATACCAAAGCCACAGGAGGATGTGTTTGGAGGAGACCGCCGCTATGATTCCAAAGGGCCATTGAAGTGTGAGTTGTTTTCGGACAATCCGCATTTACGTGAAATTGCGCAGTGTTTTCTTGAATCGTTGGCAAAGCGATTCTACTATGACGGAGTAGAATATATCGATATGTTCTGTGACCCATCAGCTTGGTATCCTGGAGAGCGTCCGGAATTGCCAAAAGTGAGGTTGCTCAAGTGATCGATTTGCTCTTTAAATACGGTGCGAGATATTTCGCACTTTCAATTATCATCTTTATTAAAAATAGAGATGGTTGAGAAAGTATTTGTTATTTAAAAATTTAAAATTCTAACGCACATACAAGTAATTTAAATTGATTGTTTGTATGTGCGTTGGAGTAAGTGCTCTACGCATGTAGTACCAAACAAATCTTCCCAGCAAAAGGGGAGTACGGAGGCAATGGCCATGTCGATGCGCAGACTGCTGATTACTTTGGTTTCTATCCTTATTGGCCTAGCTATCATGTTGTATAGCTGTGGCTGTGCTGGTCCTAACGGACAGAATGTTTGCAAGAGCGATTCTTGTAGGCAGACAGTACGCTTGGATCAACGTTTGGATCCTGGCAATCTTGATGGGTATGATGTTGAAACTTATACTCTTCAGGTGTTGGAGAAACCTTACCAGAACAGGTTCTCAGGTAAGGAAATTCCGTTTTTGGTGGAAATGCGCTACCAATATGATGGGCGTTCATACACCGTAACGATGCTGCCGGTAAGGCACCAAGACGGCTCGTTCAGTGGTCGTGTTCCACGTTATACCGAAGAGGTGGAGTTCATTGTCCGTCGAGATATGAAGGAAAGAGCCTGTAGTAATCTGGCTTATGAATCATATTGCGGTCCGGTTAGGCTCAGCCATTCCGATGGTCAGGCCAAAGAGCTCGAGGAAAGACGTGTGATTATGGAAGCGCAGATGTCATCTGCTGTTGAGACCGAGCAAGAAGTTCGGTTTTCGCCAGAGCTGGAGAAGCAGCTGGGCGCAGAAGAGGTTGCCAAGCTAAAAGCGGAGATGAGTGGCGAGCGCTTTCCAGATGAATGCGATGGTCGAGGTACTATGCTTCACACTCTCAGCTCCGTGAGAAAGCCGCTCTGGTCACCAGTTGTTTGTAAGTACAGAGCAGCCGATTCGTGGCAGCTTCAAAATCCCTAAAGTCAAACAGGGGGTTCTCCATGTACCCGTACCTTCGGCAAGAATCAAGCCTTACGCGCATTTCCAATAACATCGCCAGGTGTGTTATCATCTCGGTAGCAGTGTTTTGGCTGGGTGTGTTGTGTGCTGGTTCGGTTGCAGAGTTTCAGTACTTTGCATACAAGATGGTCAGTTCGTTCTGCAAGCTGAACCAGGCTGTTTGCCAAATCTAGAGTCAGTAGAAAAACGGCCATGTAATGACCTTTAAAATAATGTATTGTTTCAACACTTTCAAACGTGGATTGGAACAATGTCCACCCTTGGGAGAAATTCCAAGGGTTGTTTTTTTATACAACCTTGCCCTTTCTCCTTTTTTAGGGTAAAATCATAGTTATATTATGCTTAATTTTAAGCCAATATCTTTCCATCCAAAACTGGCAGCCGTGCTGGATTTGTTTATAAACCTCATAATGCTGGGGTGGGTAAAACAGCTCAATGCTTGGTGGATGGTGGGTATGTGGTTAATTATCCGTACGCTTGTCTGGTTAGCATTTATGTTGGTGGTTTATTATCCAAAAGAAATGAGTCGCCTTAAACATTTGCTGTCGCTAGTGGTAATGACCATAGGCTCAATGGCGTTTCTATTGTTTATAGAATGGAACTTTGCTTGGTATTTATTTGGAGCATTTTTTTCCTTTTTCTCTTTTTTCAGTTTTTGGTTATTGCCATCTTCCAACGTCAGTTTGTCTGTATTTTTAAAACCCCACCTGCGTTGGCGTTTTGTTATGTCAATAATTGGTTTGGCCGGCATATTTGAAGGCGCTCAAGCTATTGTTTCTTTTCAGATTGTGCCAGGAGTAAGTGCTATGGTTTGGTTTGTGATCACAGCCATATGTGCTGCACTTTTTGCTGGTTGGTGGTGGTTAGAGTATGGTGCTAGCGTAAACAAACGTTTTTGGGTATGGGTTGGTTTATGGTTTGTGCTCATGTTAGAATTGCTTTGGGTGGTAAATCTTTTGCCGCTGGGTTATTTGATTAGCAGTCTAATTTTAATTTGGTGTTGGTATATGGCTTGGCTTATGGCGAGATTTAATCTTACTCCCGAAGGTATAGTTTGGAAAAAACAAATATGGTTTTTGGGAATAAACACAGTTTTATTTATTAGCTTTTTAATTTTTGTAGTTCGTTGGAAATAAAAATTAGAAAATACTAAGGTATTTTCTGGACACGTTCGGAAATGATAATAAATTTTCATTTCCCTCACTTTGTCCGAAAATAGAATTTAGAAATTAGTAATTAGAAATCAAAATGTATGGTTCCTCCACACCTTCCGCCTAAAACTAGCAGTATAGAAACCCATCGCCACTTACAAAGGCTTAAATTACTGTTGGCCATAGTTGTTTTTAGCGTTATTGCTGGTGCCAGCGGCGCAAGCATGATGATCGGATGGATTTGGCCAAGATTTGCTGATGGTGATGTATGGATAACTTCTTATACCAACTCTGGAATGTCGCGAGCACAGCTAGAGACTCGTATACGAGAAGAAATTTCTACTCGGGTTGTGTCTGTGCATAGAGGAACAACCAGCGTAGGTGGTGTAAATTATTTTAATAAAAAAATAGGGGATGGCATTATGTTAAGCTCAGACGGTTGGCTTGCCATGTATCAGCCTCGTTATGATGGAAATTATAAAAATATCTATATAGCAGTCGACGGTGGAAATATTTTTCAACCAGAAAAAGCTGTTTGGGATAAATATTCCGGCGTTCTTTATTTGAAAATTCAAAACGAACAGTTTAAAGTGGTTGGATTTGCAGACGAAGGGTCTGATTTGGACGATATCTTTGTTTGGCAAAATGATAATTGGTATCATGGCACAGTACTTTATCCAATTTTTAATTACAAAATTCCTCATTTAGACACTGCTCCGATAAAATCCTACTCCCTAAACGGATCCTTTAATGCCGGGCAGATTGCTATAAATAATCAAGGTAGAGTAGTTGGTTTTGTTGCAGATAATAATTTATTATTGCCTGGGTTTTATATTACCAGAGTTTTATCTCAAGTTTTAAGCCAGCAAGCTTTGTCTTATCCGTCTCTGGGAGTAGAGGGATGGTTTGGTGAAGAGCAGACAATATTTACTGTTTCGGAAACCAAGCTAAAGGCGGGAGAAAAGGCCCGTGGTTTTTTGGTTTCAGGTGTATGGTCGGTTGGCAGTGTGTTGCGTAAAGGCGATTTGCTTTTAGAAGTTAATGGTAGAATTGTAGCGCCCGATAATTTATGGTATATTATAAATAACAACGAAAGCGTAAAAGTAAAAATATTAAGATCTGGTAAAACTTTGGAAGTAGAAGTTAAAGTTGTAGCAACAAAGTAAACCTGTTGAATTACGAATAAGGAAGTATGAATAATGATTAGTGGAAAAATTGTTTGCGTTATTCCTAATTCACAATTCTTAATTCATTGTTAATTTCAACCGTTATGTGGCACTTGCTAGTTAAAAACATAAAACTAATATTAGTCTGGAGTTTTGTTTTTGCGATTTTATCCATGGTTAGTAGTCTGTTTTTTCCAAAGCAGTATAGTGCTACCAGTCAGGTTCTAATTATATCTAGAGACAAAGAAGGCACAGACCCATACACTCAAGCAAGATCTGCCGAAAAAATCGGCGCGAATTTGGCTCAAATCATGAAGACTACTGATTTTTATAACAAAGTAATGAGCTCTCCAGCTTCTTTTGATAAAACTCCCTGGTCCAAATTAACAGACCGTGGACAAAGAAAAAAATGGAATAAAGATATTTCTGCCAACATGCTTTATGGTGTTAGTCTAATGAATGTAAAAGTTTTTAGCTATAGCCAGGCCGAAGCAGCTGCGCTGTCCAAAGCAGTTTCTCAAACACTGGTTACTCAAGGTTGGGAATATTTGGGTGGAGATGTTGCTATCAAAATAGTAAGCGAACCACTTGTTTCCAAATGGCCAGTACGCCCTAGCGTGCCACTAAATGGTGCGGTAGGATTTTTGGTAGGCTTTTTAATTTTCTCTTTGTGGGTAATCCGATACAAAAAACATAATTTGTTTGGAGGGTAATAAATAATAAATTTATGTCAGATTTACAAACAGCCGAAGAAAAAGGTAGAAAATTAGGAGTACTTATTGCTTCCTTAAATATTTCAGAAGAAGAAAGGGAGGCTTTGTTGTCTCTGTTGCCGCAAATGACGGAGGCTCAACTAGAAGAATTTACAAATGTTTTGGAGGTCAAATATTTACAAGCCGCTACCAAAGATACAGATAAAAAGCTAGCTGACGATTTACAGGCCGTAGATGATAAGTTTCAAGAAGAATTGGGAAAGGTAAATGCTGATACTATAAAAGCACTTGATTCCATTGTTTAATGGCCATTCATTTAAAAAATATATGGGCTAAAGCCGCATATATACTCATTCGCTCGTGTAAAGTTAAATACATTTAACTTTTGCACTCACTCATATCGTATATGGCAAAAAGAGGTCCGGAGAGGGGATCGTCCCCAGATAAAAATGAAAGCACATTTCAAAAAGATACAGCTACTAGGCTGGCTTCGTTAGAGGCCGAAATTAATTCGGCCGATATACCTCAAGATAAAAAAGACCATCTTATTTTGGCTTTAAGAAAGATTTCTGAAAAATTAGATTCTTATGATGGTGCAGATAATAAAAAAGAATTTAAAAATAAAATTCATTTAGAAATTGCTAGCCTGGGGCTGGAGTTTCAAGGAGCAAAAAATTCCAAAAGAAAATCGGCAGAAGCTAAGCCGTTTAGCTTCAAAGAGTATAAAGGTAAAAAAGATAGAGAAATAGAGCAGGCTAAATTGTTTGCAGACCTCGAAGAAGCTAGGTTGCATTTGGTTGGACAGTCTAGTGCGAGCGATAATGTTTTGTTTAAAAATTTTGGAAAATATAAAAAAATAAAGGGAGAAATTACCGAACTGTTAGAGATTAAAGACCCAGCAGGCTATGAGGCTAAAAAATTAGAAATAGAAACAGAGACCTTGGCTCTCTTGGATATAAAAAAAGGAGAAAATAAGGCTGAGACTGATTCTAAAGAAATTGCGGTTCCAGAACAATTACAGCCGGAGCCTGAAGAAGACGAAAAAGAAAAGCCAGAGCACAAAACCAAGAAGGCCTCTAAAAGAAAAGCTGGTGCTGTTGAGAATGGGCAAGAGCAGAGAGTAGAAAGACACCAGGATGCTGTTAAAAGATGGGATATTCTCCAGGAAATAATAGGTAAAATGTTGAGAGAAGGTTCGGTTAGCGAAGAAACCACGGATGCGATTAATGGTGGTTTAAAAACAGCGCTTGAATCTAATGACGCAGAAGAATACGAAAACGCCATGTCGGCGTTTGAACGTAATTTTGATTTAATCATTCGCACTATTCCAACAAAAGCAAGGTTGGAATATTTTAGTCAGTTAAATGGTAACCCTCCATTCTGGGAAAAGGAAGAGGTTAAGACTAAAGAAAAAGAAGCAGAACCAGTTGTGGAAAAAGACTGGCAAGAAGATAGGGATAAAACATTGCAATATGCGGATGAGCGATGGGAGTTGCTTAGGTCTCTTGCTATGGAAAAAATGACCAAAGAAGAAAGAGCAGAAACCAAAGAAAACGAAGAGAAAATTGAAAGTGCTTTGGAAAAAATAGAAGCTACCGATGATTGGGATGAATATAGAGAGCAGCTTAGAGTATTTGAACACAATTTTACCAAAGTTTTTTTGAATGTTTCAGAAGCGGTAAGAAAAGAATTTAATCTCCAGAAAGCTTCTTTGGGTAAAGGTGAAAAGAAAAAAGTGGTACCAGTTGTTGAAAAAGACGAAAAAGAATCAAGTGTCGTAGTGGGTGATGCGGTTGTTGATAAAGATGCTCCAGAATATAGACAAAAAAGATATCAAGAAATGAACGATAAGTTTGCTTTGTTTAAAAATATTGCCGAAGAAATTTTGACCGATGATCAAGCAGATAATATTAGGTCTTTAGTTGAAGAAATTGAGGAAAGCTTGGACCTTACTTACCATGCCAGAAATCCTCGAGTACATAGCAGAGAAATAGATAGAGCCGAAAGTGCCTTTACTGAACTTTTGACCAAAGTCCCATCAGAAGTAAAATTAGAGTACGAAAGCCAGCTTGCCGACAAGACACCTTCTTTGAGAAGAGAAGAGATGGTTAAAAAAGATACGACTTCTATAAAAGAAATTAAAGACAAGGTAGAAGACAAAGATTCAGGGGTAGATCTTATCCTTGAAGAGATAAGGAGAATAAAGATGGTTGAACGTATAATGCGACAGCGTTTTCATAGCAAAGACAAAAGTTATAATTTTTATGAAACTCGTACATCTTTATTAGTAGATGCTGCAATACAGCTTTTAAATAAGGCGAAGGCAAGTTTGGTAGAAAAAGACAGTGTGGCGCACGAGCTTCATTTAAAGGAAGCAAAAGTATTAATTAATGAGTTGTGGAATTCCCTTCCTAATAATGTAAAAAAAGAGCATCAGCTTAGATTAAATGGAAAAGAAACTTCTGGAACAAAGCAGGAAAGAGAGGAATATGAAAATAGAATAAAGAAGACAGAAGATGATTTGTCTTTGTTTGAGATGGTAATGGATGAGCAGGATAAAAATTTACGTGTTAAGTTTACTGCTGACTTGCAAGCTGTAAAGGATGCTATAGCAGAGGCAAAAAATAATTTGGACAATGAAGATGTATACGAAGAAAAATTGGATAAACTGATGAGAGCCTTTGGTAAGTTGACCTTACCAGAAGAGTTAAAAGAAGTAAAAAATAAATTTTATGGTAGGTTGGCTGAAATCAATAAAAAATCTCAACCGACATCTGTAGATTTACCTTTTCCAGAAACAGATAAAAATACATTAGAGACGCCTACGACAGCTCGAATATCTGGGGAAGAAAACCTTCCATCTCCAGAACAGAAAATGCTTTTACAAATGTATGAGCGTGATTTTGGTACCTTAGAAAAAATTATACAAAATAGTGGTAATCCGGAAGTTATGGAAAGTTTTAAATGGAGAATGGAAGTTATCCGTACGAATATTGATAAAGCTAAGAAAGAAATGTCTCAGCACAATAAATTGGATGAAACGGTTCTTTATAATATGCAAGCTTTTGCAGAGGATTTGCAAAAACACTATCCAAAATTGCATGCGGAATTCATACAAAAGATATCTCCTCAAGTACCGGCAGCGCCTGCTCCTGAGAAAAAAGGTGTGTGGGGTTGGGTAAAAGAAAAAGCGAGCGGTTTAAAAAAAGCTGTCATTAGTAAAGAATTTGGGCTTGCGATTGGAAAAGCAAGCTATGATACTGTAACCACTCTTTTTGGTGTAAAAATTATTACAGATATTGTATATGGTGGTTTAACTGGAAGAGGAGATTTTGCAGAATGGAGAAAGGGATCAAAAGAATCCAAAACAGCCGTAGAAAGTATTTTTGCAGCCCACCAAGATTTATTAGTGGCTTCCGAAAAAAATAAAAAAGGGGAGGCTTTGTCAGAAAATGAACGAATTGAAAAACGTATAGAGTATTTGAAAGAAAAAATTGGATCTGCAAATATTAAAGAAGAAGCCAAAAAACAAATTTTAGAAAGATTATGGGCTATTTCCATAAAACATAAAACAGAAACAACTAAGTCTAGAAATGATAGGGATAGTGAAGTGAGAGAGCTTTTAGAATCATATATACATGGAAAAGTTTCGGGAGTTAAAATTGCCAAAGACGCTTTAAATTTAGGACTTACAGTTACCGGCATTTCTTTGTTGCGAGGTGCAGTGTATCTTGCTGCTTCTGCTTTTGAAAAAATAAAGCAAGTTAAAAAAGAAGAAATAAAAGATATCGCCGGCTCTTTAAAAGACAAAAAAGATGCAAAAACATTTACGAAAGATATAATATCAAGTACTGCTAAAGAAACTGCTCGTGCGCTTACTTTCCGTGGCGCCAAGGAAGGTTCTTCTGGTGTCGCTAGAGCTATGGATTTTGTAAAAGCATTGGGCACCATTGCTCGCGGCGTGGGTATATTTAATATCACAGTTTTGCATGGAGGTTCTCCAAAAGAAAGTATAGATAATTTAATCCAAGCGATAAAAGAAAAAGATGCATCTATTATATCTGATAGTTTTGTACAAAACGCAAAGCGTGTTTGGGAGACCCCAGGAAATATTGGACATCTAGCTGAGAGCGCTTGGGACAAGGTAACTGGACATGAAAGTATTGCACCAGAAATAGCATTGCCAAGTTCAGTTGCCGAATTACCAAAAGAAGATATTGTGGCGCCAGTGAATACGGTTAGTGTAGAACCAGTTCCGGAAGCAATAGCACCAGAAACAGCACTATTTTCTGTGCAAGATTTTGCTGCCGAACATAAATTAAGTGAAGAGTCCTTGGTTCCGTTACAAAAATTAGTTGAACAGTATCCAAGCTTAAAAGAAGAATCCTTGAGTAGGATTTTGGAAGCAAGTAAAGTGGGTGATGGGGTTAAATTCCATCATGCCGATCTTGTTCGTGGCGATGTAGACACTCTTATAGAGGCTGAAGGCGAACGCAGATCTGTAATTTTTGAAGAACTTGTAAAAGCAAAAGATTATGAAGGTGCGGCTAAATATTTGGAGAGTCAAGATTTTAGTAGTAGGCATAAATCTTATTTGGCCGAATATATTGGCAAAGGCACGCACGAAGATTACTTAAAATTTGTAGAGCAATACGACGAAAAACCAGATAAAAAGATGGTCTATGGTTTATTTAGAGCCATGCAAGGCAAGGGTAATACAGATTTGGCCAATGCCGGTTTCTTTAGGGCTGCTACCGAAGATAGAACTGGCAGAACTGTAAGTTTGCAGGGTGGTGAGCTTAAATATTTTGGTTTAGATGAAAAAGGTGAACCTATTTTGAGCGGTCAGGGCAGAGTGGTTTTGAAAGAAACGGTAATGGTTAAAATTACAACTTCTCCTACAACAATTGAAGAGGCTCCATACGAAGGTGATTTTAAAAACGCTCCTGCTGTCGAGTTGCCAGAGGGTGATCGCGCTGTACTTGCAGAAATTGAAGCAGACAAAGCTAAGTTTGCCAAAATGGGAGAAGAAGCAATAAATATTTCTGATAGAGCACGTGCTGGAGAGCCCGTAGGAACATATGTGATAAATGCAGCCAAAGAAAAAGCCGGTAACTTAAACGGAACAAGTATCAATGACGGAATGTCTGTTGATGATAAGCTTTGGGCAAATGCCAATATTATAAATGATATTCAAGGACCAGAGGTAGTAGGTGAAGAAACTACGACAGAAAAAACTTTAGTTGGTAAAACAATCAAAACTTTTAAGGCTAGCGGGGAAGTGGTGCAAGCAGCTCCTGGAGCGAAGCAGGTAGAAATTAAAACTAGTTTAGAAAACACTGCGAAGTCAACATCTGAAATAAAACCAGTATCACCTACAGTAGAAGAGTCCGCTAAGCAGCAGGCAGAAAAGAGCGAAGCGATTGCAGGAGAACCTGCAGAATTGACAGAGAAAAGTGTGGAAAGCTTTAAAGTTATGTATCAGAATTTTGAATCAATGAAAGCTAATATTGCGCTGCAAAAAACGGAATTTATTATGGTAGGTGATGGCCAAGATATACTTAAAAAACAAATAGAAAATGAGCCGTCAATGGCAAGCTTTAAAGAGTATGCCAAAAAAGTTTTTGCCGGCGATGTTTCTAATTTAGATGAAAAAGTAGTTGAAAGCGTCAGAACAATGAAGGATACACTGGATGCGTTTAATCATATAGATAAGAATCCGGATTGGTACAAAAATCTTGAAGGTGAAGAGCTTAAATTATTTTTAGATCCTAATAAAGACGGTGTTAAAATGCTGGCCAACGATAGTCATATTGCTAGAATTACAGACAGAGAAGGTAAAGAATTTCTTATTTCTGATTTGGATAATACCTTTGTCGTTAAAGATGGTGTTTTATTAAAGATGGATGATGGAAAAATTGTACAAAAATATTCTTATGAAGAGGCAGTAAATCTGGCAAATGATATGCTAAAAAATGAGCCGGGCGCGCCTATTGAATAGCTAAATGACTTAGTTTTATAAATTTTAAACAAAGAGTATCTCTAAAAAGGGGTACTTTTTGTTTGTAGTTAGCCAAAAAGATAATTTCCCCCTGTCATCCTATTGACAAAAACTAGGTTTTATGGTATAGTGGCCTATCGTTGAAAATTTAGAGGTTAGAGCAATATTGAGAGGTGTTGTTTTAGCCATTTAAACAGATCAATAAAGGGCATTTAAGCTTGCAACCTCTCTCGCAAAGAAGAGGTTTTACTGTTTTTAATTGGAACTATCACTGATAAAAAGGTGGTCGTTCAAAAGAAAAAAGTAGTACCTTGAATTAGTTAGCAGCAACGTATTTCAACTCGTGGATTCTCGCAAGATCAATTTGATCAGGCGGGAAAGAAACTCACGAGTCAACGATTCGGTAGACACAGAAGGAGACCGCCATGCCGCAGAAGACCACGCCCCCGTATGGTTCGCCCACTGTTCGGTCACAAGCCCCTGTTGCTGGGACCATCAGTCCGCAGCGCCCGCTCCCCGGCATGCCGCCGGCCCCGCAGCGTCCGCTGCCCAGCAGCCCGCCCCAGCCGACGCTCCCGCCCCCGACGCTCCCGCCGCAGTATCAGCAGTCGGCGGCGCCCACGGCGCAGATCAATCTGCCGCCGCAGACCATGCAGTACCAGCAGCCGGACCCGTCGCCGCCCGACGACAAGAAGTCGTGGACCGTCTTCGCGATCACCATCGCGATCCTGGTCGCTCTCGGCGTCGTCGTCATGCTGCTCAAGTCCGGTGGCTCGGACTCGTCCAAGTCCGCCAGCACCAAGGTCACCAACGTGGGCAAGGGTTCCGGTGCTGCTGCCCCGACGGAGAACGCTCCGCCGCCGGTCGCCGCCCCGGCTCCCGCGCCCGCGGCGGTGGAGGAAGTGCCTCAGCCTCAGGCTGTGGTGACGCCTACCGAAGAGGAGGAGACCGAGGAGGAAGCTGCTCCCGCCGACGATCCCTGTGCGGAGCGTGCTGCTGCGCAGGAAGAGGAAGTGGATCCGCCCACGATCGAGGAGCGGGTGGAGAAGCTCGAGAAATTCGAGAAGGGACAGCGCGGTCAGTGGACCGCCATCGGCAAGCTGAACAAGCAGATGGTCGACGTCCGGAAGGACATCGACTCCATCAAGCTCGATGTTGAGCAGATCAAGAAGATGGATCGGATCAAGGTAAGCGATCTGCCCGGGATGCCCGCAGAAGAAACGGTCAAGCCCGTGACGGTCAGGATTAAGACCGTCAATCACCCTGGTCCGCCGCCGAAGACCCCGCGGCCGGCCAAGGTGACGCGCAAGTAGCGCCTCGAGTAGTTCGAGGCAGTCGTCAAAGAGGAAGGGAAGTCTTGTTGGAGAAATACCAACCACTCCCTTCCTCCCAAATTTTCTGCTCATCACTTCGCTACGCCGAAGCAAAAAGCAAAGGCGAGTGGTGAAAAGAAAAAATTGGAAAAGTTCTTTACAAAACAAAAAACATTGCCTTCGAATTTAGTAAGTATAAAAAATATATTTATTTAATTCGGAGGCAACAAGTAGTAAGCTCCGAGAAGTTTCTCGGCCATGGTGGCCATCGTTACTGGCCACTTCGGCCTCACGCAACCAGTTTTTGGAAGAAGGAGAACTCGCCATGTTCGTCAAGAAGGTTTCGCACATGCAGTGGAAGAAGAATGGTCTGTTGACCCTTGCCAGCATCTGCCTCATCGGCATG
>Ga0208246_1000745_pt1 | contig 22952 bp, 21 predicted proteins | sample RifOxyD2_FD_184039 | JGI IMG/M metagenome (GOLD analysis project Ga0208246, IMG submission 184039) | Soil microbial communities from Rifle, Colorado - Rifle Oxygen_injection D2 (SPAdes) | ecosystem: Environmental > Terrestrial > Deep subsurface > Rock core/Sediment | place: Rifle, Colorado... | reverse complement strand
TAATGGGATCAGGTTTTGCATTATGACATTTTAGCATTAGAAATTCCTTGCCAGCCAACGGTTTAGTGTCGGGTTAACTTTTGACTCAGAGTGACTTAGGTAACAAGACAACTAAATCATTATTCAAGTCCATTTGTTACTTTTATCTCCAATATTCTATCTACTCTAAATACTCGGTCTTCTTTACGTTTCATACAATAAGCATTTATACCGAGAAATGTTTTATCATTATATTCCAAGTCACCTACAAAACGAGGTTTTATTATTCTACAAGTTTTTTCATCATTCGTTTTTAAATATAATATTTCCAAAAGCGATTTTTCTTTTATTGCATTTTGAATAATTTGTAATTTTTCTTTTAACGACATATCCCGTTCAGACAAATTATATTGATATTTTGTAATAAATTTAACAATACGCCAGTCCATTAAAATGTCCTTTTTTCTTATTGGTCTTTTGAGAATAATTCCTTCAAAAGTAGTACATCTGCTTAATGCAACATATGTCTGTCCGTGAGCAAACGTACCATTACCAAGGTCGATTATTACTTTATCAAATGTTTTGCCTTGACTCTTATGTATCGTAACCGCCCATGCAAGTTTCATAGGATATTGTGTATAAGTACCAACGGTGTCTGTTTCAATTATATTTGTGTTTGTGTTATAACTGAAATGAAATATTTCCCACGTATGTGGTAATACTTCTTCTTCTTTACCGTTTGCCAATTTTACATAGATATTAGTTATTTTGTTTTTTTTATTATGTTTAATGTCAATAATCTTTCCTATAGAACCATTGACCCATCTTTCTTTAGAGTCGTTATTCAACATCATTACTTGAGCATCGATTCCAAATTGTAATTCGTATTCAGTCGGATACATGTTTTCTTCAAAGTCACCTGATATTTCTGCATTAAAACTATATATTTTAGTTTTTAATGTTTGGAGTTGTAACATATTAGTTTCATTTGCCATTTTATTTGTGGTTGTAAGTTGTATTTCATAGTTTGATTTGATATTTTCGGAAAATGTTGCCCCGAATCTCTTGTTTAATGTTGTTAACTCTTTTTCTGTTATGGAATTATTTCTTATTAAATTTAAAATTTCTATGAATTTTTCATCTTTTTGACGATATATTTTTTCAAGTTCAATAAATTCCATGGAAAGATCGTTGAATACTTTTGCATCAAAAAAATAAGCGCTTTGATATGTATTTTTAAATATCTCTTTTTCTTTGCTGGTTACTACAGGTGGAAGTTGATAAAGGTCACCAAAGAACAGCATTTGTGTTCCGCCAAATGGCAGTTTAGAATGTTTGCCATTTGTTCGCATAAATTTGTCAATACAGTCAAGCAGGTCGGCACGGACCATTGATATTTCATCAATTACCAATATTTCAATTTCTTTGTACATCTTTGAATTTTTATCGTTTAACTTTTTTATTTTATCTAATGTTATGTCTGGTTTGAATCCAAAAAAGGAATGTATAGTTTCGCCGTTGACATTCAGTGCCGCTACACCTGTCGGTGCTAATACCACTATTTTCTTTTTTGTTATTAACCTAAAATAATTTAATAAAGTGGACTTACCGGTTCCTGCTTTCCCGGTTATAAAAATATTTTTATTAGTATTTTCTACTAAGTTAATTGCTTTTTTAAATTGATCGTTTATTTCTATTTGTTCAATTTTCATTAATTTCCACTATTTTCCGCAGAATTTTTTATATTGTTCAAGAAACAATCCCTACAATATCATGAAATCTTTACTTTCTAATATCGTTTACCAATATTATTGCTTCGGCGACTTCTTTCATTGATTTTCTTTTATCCATCGCCTGTCTTTGTATCAACCTGTATGCAGCATCTTCGGCCATACTTCTATTTTTCATTAAAATACCTTTGGCACGTTCAATAAGTTTTCTTGATTCAAGCTCTTCTGCAATAACTTTTGATTTAACAATCAGCTCAGTATTTTCTATTACAACTGCTGACTGATTAGCAACCATCGTAAGTATGTTAATTTCGCTTTTTTTGAATATATGCGGCTTATCGGTGTAAACATCCAGTGCACCTATAACTTTACCCTTAACTGTAAGCGGCACACATAATAGCGATATGAGTCCTTCTTTTTTTGCTATCTCCTTATATTTATAATTTTTATCTTCAGCTATATTTAATATTGTTATAGGTTTCTTGTCTTCCACAACTTTTCCGGCTATCCCTTCGCCAATTTTAAGCGGCGGCTTTTTAAGATACTGTTCGGAAAGTGATTGTGAAGCCTTTATTATAAGCTCTCCCTTTTCATTCAGCAACATAAGTGTGCATATTTTTGAGCCAAGTGCTTCTGCTGTTACCGTAACAATCAGCTTAAGGATATCATCCAAATATAACTCAGAAGTAATTGCTTGCGAAATTTTAGTTAACGCCTGTATCGCATCGTTAGTCTTTTCAGTTTCAGCCATATTATATAGGACCTCCAAGATATAATTTTAATTATATCAGACATCCTTCTTTTTATAGGATGTCTAATAATTCCCTTGCATTATTACAAAATATTTTGTTTTTAAAATCAGCAGTAATATCCAATTCTTTTATACCATTGACTTCACTTTTTTGATTTGCCCAAGGTATATCGGTTCCAAATAATATTCTATCTGCTAAATGTTTTTTTAATATTTCAACAAATTTATTTTTATTATCAATATATTCAACCGTCATCGATGTCTCAATCCATACATTAAGCCCCACAAGTTCACTAATAACCTCATCCCACATTTGCCAACCACCAGTGTGCGCAGCAACTATTTTTAGTTCTGGAAACTTTTTTATAATTTTTATTAGCCGTCTTACTTCTGCTCTTTTATCTTTTCTAAACGCAATATCAAATCCCATATGAAATATAAGTATAAGATTATTTATAGATATTTCTTCATAAATGCAATACATGTTTTCATCATCCAAACAAAAATCCTGATACATTGGATGAAGTTTTATCCCTAAAATATTTTCATTCTTTATCCTTTTAAGCAATTCTTTATAATTTTTGTTTTCGGGATGTATACTTGCAAACGGAATTATTCTGTTATTTTTTATTTTAATACACCATTTTATAATATTTTCGACTTGCTCCGGTTTTGTTGCTATATTCAAAACAACAGATTTGTCTATTCCAGCATCGTCCATGGATTTCAATAGTCCTGAAATTGTACCGTTAGAATACGGTTTTATCTTAGAACTGTACATTAAACCATTAATTGCTCTTTCTGCAATATCATCGGGATAAGCATGGGTATGGAAATCTATAATCATATAAAATTCAGTACACGGGATACAGGATAAAGCTAAAAATGTAATATACAGATTTACTTATTCTACCCCGCTATCGCACTATCGCACAATCTTTAATATATCTATTGGTTTTTTTATGTAAAAATCAGGTTTATATTTTTTTAAATCATTATATGTCCTGAACCCATAAAGAACAGCACAGGAAACAGTTTTACATCTTTTTGCAACTAAAATATCCGTATTGCTATCTCCGACTATTAAGATGTCTTTTGGTCTCACTTTTTCTTTCTTAATTATTTCGTTTATATGATATGGCGATGGTTTCAATTTTTCCTTATCCTCGCTGTTTATACCTATTATTTTTTTGAAATATTTTTCCACTTTTAACAATTTCATTAATTTAACGGTATAAATATGCGGTTTATTTGAAATAAGGTATATAGATATTTTTGTCTTTTCCAATTCATCCAATACCTTCAATACTCCGGGATATAATTTTGATTTTTTTACTAAATTTTTTATATAGTATTTTTTGAATAATGATTTTGCTTTTTCTATAGGTATGTTTTCTGTGGTGAGGTTTTTGAAAAAATTATCTACGCCGCTACCAACAGCATATTTTACTTTTTCTTTGGATTTTTTTGATATATTAAATTCCTTTAAAACTTTATTTGCGGAATCTGCTATATCATCTAAAGTATCTACAAGTGTTCCATCTAAATCGAAGATAATTACTTTAAATTTATATTTAGTCATAATTAAAGTAATTATACATATTATGAGTAAAAAATACAAGAATTTGATTTTAAAAGGTGACTACCTTATCGCTTTCCTCCATTATTTCATTCAATTCATTCATATTTGTCGCCTGATTTAACTCAGGTTCTATAGATTCGGGTTCATCAAGATATGTATTGTAATCGATATTTTTGTCATAATTCTCAGTAAACATGTGCATTTTTTCAAAATTATTAAATTTTTTAGAATTAATAATCTCGGGGTCAAGACCCTTCCCCAGTAAACACATTTTTACCGAATCACCGCTTTTAACGGCAAAATATGCAAGTCTAAACGCGTTCCATACTGCATCCGAATCCCCTGAATAAACCACGATTCCTAACTTCATGATTACCTCCTGAAATTCTAAACTAACTTGCCTTTGATTGATACGGTATACTCTTTAATAATAATATTTATACCTGATTTATTTAGAGCATCTTCTGTAATTTTAACGATGCCGAAACAACACGGTACTTCCATGTGCACAATAGAAACCGACTTTATATTATTATTTTTGAAAATCTCAGAAAGTCTATCAACATATAACTCATATTCATTGTCTAATTTGGGGCAAAATATAATCAATATTTTATTTTTAAGGAATTTATTATGAAACCCCGGAAAAGAAAACGGTACACAATCTGCTGCTATTACAATGTCCGCATTTTTGAAATACGGTGCCGACGGATTTATTAGTTTTAGTTGAATCGGCCAATTGGAAAGTTCTGATTCCATACCGATTTCTTTGTTTTTAGATTTGCTTTTCTTTTCTTCCTTTAAATCCATCACCATAGAACCGGGACAACCGCATTTTTCAGTTGCTTGTTTTTCTTCCAAATCCGGTATCTTAATATTTTCCTTTATTAATATATCCGTTGCTTGTTTCAAATACTCATGCTGCGAATGTTCTTTTAAATGTTTGAGATGCGCCTTTATTAAATTTTCACCTCCTTTTATAATGTTTTCCATAACTTTTTTTTCATCATAATTCTCTGCTTCTCTTTCTTCTATAATAATAGCATTTTCCGGGCATTGACCGATACACGCACCTAAACCATCACACAGCAATTCTCCGACTAATTTAGCCTTACCGTCTACTATTTTAATTGCACCTTCAGGGCAACTATTAGCGCATTGACCGCATCCGTTGCACTTCTCTTCATTAATTTTTATGATTTTTCTTTTTGCCATATTTATACCTAATTAAAATTTTGCTTTTGTTTTCTACTTCACCATTGCTTTTTCTATTTTATATTCTCCCAAATGCCTGTCATCCAATTCGCCCTTTTTGCTTTTGTTCCAGTTTTCTACTCTGGAATAATATCCGACTACCCTTGTAATATGTCTTACATTTTTACCCTGAGTAATCTCTTTTTCCAGGATAGGCCATGCATTTTTTTCAATTGCTTCAGCCGTAAAATGGGCAACGGTATCAAGCCATTCACAACCCACAAAGTATCCTGACTTGCCGATATATTCACCTTCACACCAGTCATACCCACGCTCATCACAAATACCAACAAACTTAGCTATCTCCATCTTGCCACCTCCAAATCTTTAAGCAACCTTTCGACCGTTATATTATTAAATTCAGTTATGACCTTGTCTTCAATGTTTTTAATTCTTTTTCTAATCACACATTGCGAACGTTTAGGACATGGATCCTGTTTAAGTTTACAATCTGAGAGTTCAATCTTCCCCTGAAAGATTTTCATAAGTTTAGTTACATTGATATTTTTTGCATCTATTGATAATTTTACACCCCCGCTGACACCTTCTCTTGATGAAATAATACCTTTATTTGTCAGTACCTGTAAAATTCTTCTTATAAAATAAAGCGAAATATCTTCCTTCTCAGATATTTCGGTTGAAGAAATATATTTACCTCTGTTTTTTGCGAGATACATTATCGCCCTAACTGCATAATCAGTGTTTTTCTTGAAAAATTTCATCCTTAATGCTCCTTTTGCTATCTACTACTATTATAGTGTTAGTTTATAAAAAAGTCAAGGTCTTTTTTTATTTTTAATTTTTTTTTTGCCCGAGGTAGGGAATGTCTCTTAAACTTTAATTTTTAAATGAATTCTTCGAGGGTAATCCTACATACAATGTATCTGCTATCTACTATCTGCTAACTGGCGAAGCAAATCAGTGACGAAAACTTTCCACTTCTTACCTTTAACTTGATTTTTGGCCACATAAAACCTTTCCTTGCAATTTTTAACTTTTAATTTTTAATTTTAACTTGCCCTTCTTATTACTCTTTTTTGCAGTTCTTTCTTGCCCATATCCTTTTCAACAAACATTGCTTCCTTAGTGAATGGATTTGTCTCTGTATAATACATCAAAGTGGAATAAGTAGACGGGGACGGCATAAATATTTGTATCTGTTCCGGTATTAATTTCAATTTTTGTATTATGAAATTTTTCATTTTTTTCATATCATTTATATCACAATCTGGATGAGCCGCAATTAAATAGTAGGTTAAAAATTGTTCCTTGCCGTATTGCTTGTTCGTCTTATCAAATATATTTTTAAAATTGCATAAGTAGGATTGGTCGCATTTTCCCATGCTTTTTAAGACTTTTTCTTCTGTATGTTCCGGGGCTATTTTTAACTGACCTGAAATATGGTGCAAAACAAGTTCTTTCATATATTGGTTTCCATATTCTTTGTCATTCAACAATATATCATACCTGATTCCCGACGCTATAAAGACTTTTTTTATTTTAGGGATATTTCTTATCTTTTCTAAAAGTTCAATCTGCTTTCTATGACTAATTCTTAGATTTTCACATATCTTTGGATATAAACATCTCTTATTTTTGCATTGACCTTGTTTTGATTTTTTCTCGCACTCAATTTGATACATGTTTGCGGTAGGACCGCCTAAATCAGAAATATATCCCTTAAAATCCGGAAGTTTAACTATTTCCATGATTTCATTTAATATTGATTCTTCTGTTCTTGATACTACCTTTGTTCCTTGATGAACAGTTATTGAACAAAAATTACATTGACCGTAACAACCCCTGTGAGTATTAACGGAAAATCTAATCGTTTCAAGAGCTCTTACAACACCGTCCTTTTTATAATATGGGTGAACATCTCTTTCATATTTCAGGTTATATATGTCCGATAATTCTTCGGAAGTTAAGTTATATTGCGGTGGATTCTGAATTAAATATCTTGTGTCGGTTTGTTGGTATAATCCGTTTGCAGTTATAGGATCATTATTTTCATAAAATATATTGAACATATTTATGAATTTAATTTTATCTTCTTTAACATCTGCGTATGACGGCAAATCTATGTATCCTTCCTTTATGGTTTTTGAAATATAACATAATCCGCGTATATTTTCTATCGGTTCATTTTTTTTCAGTTTATCCGCTAATTCCAAGACGGTTCTCTCGCCCATTCCATAAACCAATAAATCTGCTTTTGAATCAAATAATATGGAACGTCTTATTTGATTATCCCAATAATCATAATGAGGGATTCTCCTTAAACTTGCTTCTATTCCACCAAGAACTATCGGTTTAGTATTTTTATAATATCTTCTAATCAAATTAGAGTAAGCAATTACAGCCCTATCGGGTCTTTTATTGTTTTCACCACCTGCCGTCAAATCGTCTTTTTGTCTCCGTTTTTTTGTTGCGGTATAATTTGAAATCATTGAATCCAAACAGCCCGAACTAACTCCCCAAAACAATTCCGGTTCCCCCAATCTCTTTATATCCTCTTCATTATTAACACTCGGCTGGGCAATAATTCCCACCTTATAACCGGCTTTTAACAGTATCTTCCCTATAACAGAAATTCCAAAATAAGGACTATCTATATAAGCATCCCCAGTTATAAGAATTATATCCAACTTATTCCAGCCGATTTTTTTAATTTCTTCTTTAGTGGTAGGTAAAAACATGTTCCCTCGTTAGAAGATGCAACCTACAGGATTTCAAAAAACTCTGATTTTAAGCAACATTTTCTAATTGATTTTATTGATTTCCCTGTATTTTATCCAAGTATTCAGGAGGGATTTTCTTCAGAGCAAAATATTTCAATAAATTACTTTTTGCTTTTTCTTTTCGACTTTCAATTCTTTCGGTCAAATATATGTCCACCCATATATTGGCCGCTTTTTCGTATTTTCCTTGCTGGTCATAAATATTACCTAATATTAACTTCACCTCAAATGGACAGTCGGGATATTTAAGCGCCTTTTCAAGATTTTCCATTACATTCTCAAATTCACCCTGTTTCCAATATATAATTGCTGCGGCAAATAAATGAAAAAGATAAAAGTTAGGATTATGCTTAATACCTTCGTTCAACAGTTCCAATCCCTCGTCATAACGGGTCAAATTCCATGCAAGCGATGCACCACCGAATGAATATACATACTTGAAATAAGGATCAATATTAACAGTTCTACGGCACATATCCAAAAGATATCTGTATCTGCCATACTCTCCTTTTCTTTTCGGATCATCAGCGTACTTGGCGTATTCTTCTTCTGAAATAAAATCCTCCCAACCGCCCCCTCCGTAATATTGTAAGGTTTGAATCCAGCATACATCAGCAAATATCCTTCTCATCCCGAATAAAAATCCGATAAAATCAGTGGACATTGTTTTTTCAGTGGCAATATCTTTAAGCGGCGGATAAGGATAAGTAAAGTTTTTATTAGCCCACCAACCTGAACAAAATAAAACGGATAAGAGTAATAGTATAATAATGCTTCTTTTCATAATACCTCTGCTTTATTTAATATACCTTCAATGTCCTTCTCTATCTCCATATACTTATTATTCAAAATATTATTATCAAAATTGCTCGAAAAATTATTATATCTTACATAACCTATTGTTTCCAAACCGCTAATATTCATATTATTAGACGGTTCTTTTTCTTTGTCAATTCCCTTTTTGTTTATTAATAAATATTTATTTTTTATTTTTGAGCCAAGCGCTTCTGCGGTTTTCTTGACATTTTCGGCTGCAATCAAGCTTATCTTAGTCGGTTCGGCAACTATAAAGAGCACATCCACCTCTTCATTCGTCCTTCTTGAAATATGTTCCAAACCGGCTTCATTATCTATCACAACAAATTTGTATTGTTGACCTATTTTTTTAATAAAAGTTCTTAAAAGATTGTTAACTGCACAATAACAGCCGGGACCTTCTGGTTTTCCCATAACCAGTATATCAAAACCACTATTTGTTTCTATAATACATTCCTGCGTCTTTAAATCAAGCCAATCTACTTTTGAAATACCCGTAGGATTATTTTTAAATTCATCTTCTCTTAAATCGGATATTGATACATCACATTCAACACCCAAGTAATAACCAAGATTTGCATTCGGATCTGCATCAACAGCTAAAACAGGTGTCTGTCCCCTTTTTATCAGATGCTTGATAATTAAGGCAGTAATTGTGGATTTTCCTACTCCGCCTTTTCCCGCCACCGCAATAATCATAAAAAATTCAGTACACAGGATACAGGATACAGAATACAGAATACAGTACACAGCCCTATTAATCCCTAATCCCTGTCCCCTAACCTCTATACGCTAACCTCTATTTTAATTTATCTGCGACTTCTTTTGTTGTAATTATTATTTTTTCTGCTAATTTTTCGTCAAGTGAACCGACCCCGCAAGAAGGTGTTATCAGATACTGATTCTTCAATTTTTCTTCATTGATGCCTTTCTTAATTAGATATTCCATATCTTGTTTAAATTTTAAAACCAGCGAATCCGCCGTTTCAGAATTTATAGCATCAGAACTGGGGACTATTCCCCAAGACAAAATACCGCCTTTCTGTAGAAACATATTTAATTTTTCAGGGTACAGTGCCATACCGTCAAAAAAATTATATGCATCAAAAGAAATTATATCTACACCGCTATCCATTAGAATAGACCAATCGGTATTTCCGCAACAATGAACCCCGCTTAATGCATTTTCTTTATGTATACCGTCGCTTGTTTCACTGATGTATTTTATTACCTGCTCGCTTGATACCTGTGTAAAAGCACTACCGAAAGCTGAAAGATAAGGTTCATCTATAAAAATAATAATTTTATCTTTATCTATAAATCTTGATAATTCCCTTATTTGCCATCTTGCTTTCATTGTTAACGCTTTAACTACTACATCAACAAACAAATCATCATAAAATATGGAACGGTTATTCTGGTCTGTAGTTTTTAATCCGAATGTTATCGGACCTACAATATGTCCCTTTACAGCGGGAATAGTCTTTTTATCTTTATGAATTTCCAATTGTTTTAAAAATTCATAAAATCCTTCGGCATATTCTCTGGAAATCTTAAAATATTCCAAATCATCAGCGATTATTCGCAAATAAAAACTTTCCACAGCAGAAGTTACATCTTCCTCAGTATCAAAGTTAAAAAATATCTTTTGATTTTCTTCGTCAGTTGTTAAAAACGGAATTCCTTCAGAATACTGAACATACATATTCTCCTTGAAACTCCTTTTTGGTAATTGAGGCCAAATCGCTATCCCGAGATTTTCGAATATAAACTCTGTAGCAATTTCAGGATTAGTATGCGGCAAACTTCCAATGGCTGTTGATTGTTTAAGCATTTATTATCATCTCCGATATTATTTTTAGGTTTTTATCAGTTGCTCCCCGCTGACTAATTACAACCTCTCTTGCTTTTTTCCCCATTTCATCACTCAGAACTTGGTTGCCTAATAATTTTGATGCAACATCATATAATTCGTATTCATCTTTTATTTGAAAAGCAGCTTTATTTATTATTAAGCCTTCTGCAGACTCTTGAAAATTTTTAACATATTTTCCGAATATAACTGTTTTGCCGAGTTCTGCGGGCTCAAGCATATTATGCCCGCCGGCACCTTCAAATAAGCTGCCTCCTACAAAAATAACTGTACCAAAAGAATAGATATTTGTTAAATCCCCTATAGTATCCAACAAAAGGCATTGATAATTTGTATTTTGTCCACCTTTATCTTCCATCTGAGATTTTCTTATAAAAACAATATCTTCTCTTTGAAACAATTTTTCAATTACACCGCATCTATCAGGATATCTTGGCGCAATAACCAATTTTAGATTATTAAATTCCGCAATAAGTTTTTTATACACTTTAATTATTATCTCTTCTTCTTTTTCTCTTGTACTCCCAGCTACAAATATTAAATCATCTTTTGAAAATCCATAATCAATTTTGGTTTTTATTATTTTTTGCTCTTTATCTTCCATTTTATCGTATTTCATATTTCCTGTTTTTATTATTTTCTGTTCATTAAATCCAAGAGCAATAAACTTCTTTTTATCGGACTCCTCTCTTGCACAGATAAAATCAATCTTTTTCAATATCTCAGCCATAAATTCCTTAACAAAAAGATACCGCTTAAAACTTTTATCGGACATTCTGCCATTTATTAAAATAATTTTTGCACCTTTTCTTTTCGCCGAAAATATTAAATTTGGCCAAAATTCGCTTTCAACAAGAATAAGCATCTCAGGTGTGGCTTTTAAAAACAATTTTTCTACGCAAAAAGGAATATCTATAGGTGCAAACAAAACATTATCAACAATATTCTTATCACGAACATAATGATACCCGTATGGTGTCATTGTAAGAATAAGAATCTTTTTTTGAGGAAATTCCCTTTTTAACTTAACAATAAATTTTGTTACGGTTTTTAATTCACCTACCGAAGATGCTAACAAAACAATATAATTGCCTTTCTCTATATTATAAAAACCAAACCGTTGTTTAATTCCTACCGCTGCCTTCCTAAACAAACCAAGCTTGTATCGTAAGAAAAAATACGGCAATATAAAGACTAAACTAAAACCTGCAAGTATATTATAAACAAGAAGCACAGTTAGAAAAAACCTCCTCTATTGAAATTGCCTTCATACAAAAAAAAGAACCTGTAGGACATCTTTCAGAACCCTTTGTAGAGCATGGTTTACACACATATTCTCTTGAAATTACTTTTGAACTTTTTAACTGCGGGTAAAAGCCAAACTCTTTTACAGTTGGACCAAATATCGCAACAACAGGAATTCTCAATGCTTCCGCTATATGCATAATTCCGGTATCATTTGAAACTAAAAATTTACATCTCCTTATTGCCGATGCCGTTTCTTGCAAAGGAAATCCCGAATAATTTATCGCTTTATTGCCTATTTGCCTTTTGATATTTTCACAATAATTATGGTCTTCTTTACCGCCAAAAACCAAAATACTATATCCGTATTCTTTTATAATTCTTTTTGAAAGCTCCACATAGTTATCCGACAACCACCTTTTTGTTTTCCATGCAGAAACGGGACAAATGCCGACATAATCGCCTTTCAACAATTCTTCAAAACCTTTTCTTAAATCCTCTTTCACAAAAAAATCTAAACCTTCACCGTCATCCGAGATACCAAGGGATTTCAAAGTATTAAGATATCTTCTGGAAACTGAAACTTCCTTTTCTTTCTTGGTATATAAATTAATTCCCCACTCTACAAGCAGAAATCTTTTAATTGAGGAATTTTTATATTTCAATATTTTGGCGCCAGAAAATAACGCAAGCAAAAAACTTTTAAAATTTCTATGAATATCTATGATGACATCATATTTTTGAGTTCTGATTATTCTATTAAATTTTGAAACATTACCGTCAAATAAAATAAGATTAGAAATGTATGGATTTTTTAAAAGAATATCCGAATATTGCTTTTTAATAATAAAATCTATCTGTGCTAAAGGATATTTTTTTCTTAAACATCTTATTAGAGGTGAAGCAGAAACGATATCTCCGATAGAACTAAGCCGTATTATAAGAATCTTCATTGATGATAATTATATCTTATTACCCCAGATATTTCAATAGAAAAATGGGCTGAATGGTGAAAATCAATCACAACTACACGGTATGTTTATAAAATTTATTGAATTTGTAATGCCGAACTCGCCAATCGGTATGTGATAGTTCAATAGTGCGATTGTATTATTGCATCCCCGTCATTCAGGCGGGCTTGCCCGAATGTTCAGATTGTAGGGCTTGACACGGAATACACGAAAATAATTAGGTATGATTCTTTTATTTCTGGATTCTTGTTCTTTGTACTGCAATTTTCCAGGATTTATATAATGCGTCAGATTCTGTTTTGCTCATTTTTGGTAAAAACACTTTATCCTTTTGCCAATGTCTTGATAAATCTTTGCCTGATTTCCAGTATCCTGTCGCAAGACCTGCAAGATATGCCGCACCCAACGACGTGCTTTCTATTACTTGCGGGCGAATCACAGGAATACCGAGTATATCTGACTGAAACTGGCATAAAAAATTGTTTACAACCGCACCACCATCCACTTTAAGGCTTTTTACTTTAAGTTTCGACTCCTTTGCCATTGCAAGAAATACATCTTTTGTCTGATATGCTATAGATTCAAGTGCTGCTCGGACTAAATGCGCAGACGTTACCCCTCTTGTTAAACCTGATATGCATCCCCTTGCATTCTGGTCCCAATACGGCGCACCAAGTCCAACAAAGGCAGGTACGAAATATACTCCAGCATTATTTTTTATAGACAAAGATATATTTTCGGTATCCTTGGCGGATTTTATCAACTTTAATCCGTCTCTTAACCATTGAATAACGGCACCAGCAATAAAAATAGCGCCTTCAAGGACATAAATCGGTTCACCTTTCTCATCGCACCCAATAGTTGTTATCAATCCGTACTTTGACCTAATTGGTTTTCTGCCAGTATTAAGCAGCATAAAACTTCCAGTACCGTAGGTGTTTTTCATCGTACCCGGTTTAAAACACGCCTGCCCAAAAAGAGCAGCCTGCTGGTCACCTGCAATACCGCTTATCGGTACCGCTTCAGGAAGCATGCTAATCCCGACTGTTTTTCCAAAAAAACCCGAAGATTTTCTTACTTCAGGTAACATTGCTTTAGGAATTTTAAAGATTTTAAGAATATCATCGTCCCATACTTTTCTATCTATATTAAACAACATTGTACGCGATGCATTGGTATAATCAGTAGCATGTGCTTGCCCATGTGTGAGTTTCCAAAGTAACCACGTATCAGTTGTCCCGAAACAGAGTCGGCCTTTTCTTGCTTTTTCCATCGCACCGGGAACATGGTTTAAAATCCATTCTATTTTTGTTGCAGAAAAATATGCATCAATGGGAAGCCCTGTCTTTTTGCGTATCATCTCCACAAACCCTTTTTCCATAGACAAAGATTCACATCGTAAAGATGTTCGCCTGCACTGCCAGACAATCGCGTTATAAACAGGTTTACCGGTAATTCTGTCCCAGATAACGGTTGTCTCACGCTGATTGGTAATTCCTATTGCTTCAATTGAATTTTTAGGAACTTTGGATAGGACTTTCTGGATGGAATTATTTACACTATTCCAAATCTCTTCAGGGTCATGCTCCACCCACCCAGGATTCGGAAAATATTGAGGAAACTCTTCATAACTGGAAACAACAACAGAACCCTTATTATTGTAAACTATGGCACGGGTGCCTGTTGTACCCTGATCAATCGCTAAAATATATTTCATCTGAAATTCTGTTGTAGTTGCTCTTTCTATTGTAGTTGCTCAACTTGTTGAGCGCCTTTAATCTGAAATTATTTAATTGAACTGCCCTTTTTATCACAAAATTCTATTAGCAATATCTAATTATCTAACGCCGTCCCCTATCTCTAATTAGGTGTGACCCCTTTATTTTTTTACCAAGTGCTCAGTTATAACATAAATATCGCGGCTATTATTTATTACCATATAATGATATGTAGTAGGATTATCCCATACTATCCCGGCATTTTCTGCAAACATATTATATGTATTGCCTTCCTTATTATCCAATACAACAAAATATCTATTATACAAACCCGCAGGATAAGCAATGTGGACGCTATCCGGGCTAAACGATATCGCTTTTTCTTTTATGTATTCATATGTTTTCCCGGGTTTTTTGTCAACTACAACACACCATGCGTTAAATCTTTTTGCAACATACGCTAAACGCTTGCTATCCGGACTGAAAGTCAAAGAATCGCTATTTATATCATCATACTGCTCCTGTGGATTACCATCCAGCACAACCATCCATTTACCAAACTGAGAAGCAATATAAGCAAGATGATTTCCATCCGGGCTAAAAATAAGCGAGTCCATCCTGATATTTTCATATGGAAAATCATTTTTGTTATCACGAATAACATACATATTTACTTGGGAATTGACAATGTACGCTATATGCAAATTGTCTGTGCTTAACTTAACCCCCTGCATTCCTGTTCCGATAACAATTGATTTGTCAAGCAAACCAATCTTATCCATACGTAATATCTTAACTTCTTCAGATTGAACATAAACAAACTGTACTATAAGCAACATTAATAAAAGTATTTTTTTCATATTTTTTCCTCATTTTTATACTACTATCACTCATTACGGTAAATTTGCACGTAATGTAACGGTGATATCTCGGGGTTTATTATCTCTGATAATTTTAATTTTTACCTGCTTTCCGGCATGTTTATTGATTTTTTCAAAAAAATCTTCGGTATCAGAAACAGGTTCACCTTCAAACATAGTAATAATATCATTCTTAAGAATATCTGCATTATATGCAGGTGTTTTTCTGACCACTACTTTTACAATTACACCTCTATTTGTTTGAAGATGTTTTTTAGTTTCATCGTCAAGATTGCGAGCCAGAACGCCGAATATTTGAGGTTTTGATTTTTTCCAGAATGTAGCGGAATAATTAAAATAATCCGTATCTTTGGGAACATACTGAATATATGATTCACCTGATACTGTTTGTGTTACTTCCGTTATTGCTATACTGGGTTGCGCAGTTGGACTTGTTTGGAATGTTGAATGTGCTCGGGTTGTAGAACGTTTATCTGGCAAATATTCGGTTATAGGAATACTTTCAGTTTTTGTACCGACATACTCTTTTTTAGTCAGAACTATATCTGCTCCAACTTCCTTTGCCTGTTTAATCGCCTGCTCTTCATTTATCGGAGGGCTTTTAAAAGCAGATTTACCAATTAGGATATAACCATCTTCCAATAAATTCATAGAATCTATTTTCAAATCTTTAGATGTAAAAAGCCTTGGCACGGGTGCTTCGGATATGTCCGATAACTGCATTTTTACGTGAGGCCACCTGTCCAGCATGCTTTTATAATTCCTATGATAAGGATTAGCACAACTCAACAAACCAATAATAGCAATAATAAATATAACCGAAATATTTTCCATAATTACAGATTTCCTTTTCATTTTTAAAATCCCCTTACTTTAGACATTTATTAGATAAAAAAGTTTACCTTAATATGATATTGTTTAAAAACCCCATGCCCACACTAAAGATTCGGCAGGCAGGTAACAATCTCTGTAATCATCTTTCAATATCTGTGTAATCAAGGACGGTGAGTGCTTTTTCAACGCTTTCAGCTGTTGACAATTTTCAAATAAACTTGGCAACTACAATAATGGAAAAGACGCAGAGCAAAATGGAAAAGACGCCAACCAAGGTTGGCAACTACTACTATAAATTATAAATTTTTAGTAATTATCAGTTATCTGTTGCTTCTTTATTTCGGTGTGGTGACGCCAGATTAAATATATGGCGGGATATACAAGTAGTTCCATCAAGAAGGAAGTAAAGATTCCGCCGACCATCGGTGCAGCGATTCTTTTCATTACATCGGCACCCAATTCAAATGTCTGTGCCCACATTATAGGAAGCAGTCCGATAAAAGTTGTTAATACAGTCATCATTTTCGGCCTTATTCTTTTTACTGCACCATAGTGTATCGCTTGTTTTAAATCATTCAATGTCCTCATCTGTCCTTTTTCTTTCATTTCATTATACGATAAATCAAGATATAACAACATAAATACACCGGTTTCTGCATCAATACCAAGTAAGGCAATTATTCCTGCCCAAACACCTATTGAAAGGTTATAGTTTAGCAGATATAAAATCCAGACAACTCCAATGAGTGAAAACGGTACTGCAAGTAAAACAATAAATGTCTTTGTATATGATTTAGTATTTATATACAATAATACAAATATTATGAAAAGAGTTAGCGGTACCACCAAGAACATTCTTTTTTTAACTCTTTCCATAAATTCGTACTGACCGCTAAATATGAGTGAATAACCCGCAGGTAATTCTACCATCTCCTTCATCATTTTCTTTACTTCAGTAACATAACCGCCTATATCCCTATTCGCTACATCTACATAAACATAACCGGAGAGACGTCCGTTTTCATCTCTTATCATTCCCGGACCTTTTTCTATTTTTATATCTGCAATTTGAATTACCGGTATTTGGGCACCTGTCGGTGTTGCGATATATATCCTTTTTAATTTTTCTACATCATCTCTTAATTCACGGGGATATCTGACATTTATGCCAAATCTTTCTCTACCCTCAATCGTTTGTGATATATTTTCGCCACCTACCGCAGACATCAAAACCATCTGAACATCTTCAATGGTTAAACCATATCTCGCTATTTCATCTCGTTTAATATTTATATTTACAAAATAGCCCGCAGCTGTTCTTTCAGCATAAACACTTCTTGTCCCTTTAATACTTTTTATGTGGGTTTCAATTTCTGTTCCGATTTCTTGAATTTTTTCCAAATCATCACCGTATATTTTTATTCCAACTGGTGTCCTTATACCTGTTGTTAACATATCAATTCTTCCTTTTATTGGAAGCGTCCATGCATTTACCTGACCTGGAAGTTTCAATTTTTCATCCATTTCGGTGATTAGTTCTTCTCTGGAAATTCTGTCCGACCATATAAGACGAAGTTGTCTTTTGATGAATTCGGGAGCAATTTTGGAATACCATCTTTTTTTACTGCGCCATTCTTTTTCGGATTTTAATATTACCGTTGTTTCCATCATTGAAAACGGTGCAGGATCTGTTGATGTATTTGCTCTGCCTGCTTTACCAAAGACACTAACGACTTCCGGAAAACTCTTTAATATTTTATCCTGAACTTGCAATAATTTAGTTGCCTCTGTTACCGATATACCGGGTAACGTGGTAGGCATGTATAATATAGAACCCTCGTCCAGCGGTGGCATAAATTCACTGCCAATTTTAAAGTATATTGGAATAGTGATGATAAACAATATTAATGCAGATGATATTATTAGATATGGTTTTTTTAATACGAAATCAACTACGGGACCGTAGATTTTAAATAAAAATTTTGATACAGCGTGTTTTTCTTCAGAGCGAATCTTACCCACAAAAATAAAATTCGTAATCTTACAAAGCCACTTTGGCTTAAATACATAATCATCTATTTTTGTAAATAGCATTCTGATCGCAGGATCAAGAGTTATCGCTAAAACAGCCGCAAAAAGCATTGCAAAATTTTTGGTATATGCAAGCGGTTTAAAGAGCCGTCCTTCTATGCCTTCCAATGTAAATATCGGAATAAAAGCAACCGATATCACTAAAAGCGAAAAAAACGAAGGTCTACCGACTTCTTTTATAGCATTTATTAAGATTAAATGATAATCACCTTTACGCCCACTTTCTTCCCAATGTGAGAGTTTTTTATGGGAATTTTCAACTACAACTATTGAAGCATCAACCATTGCACCTATTGCAATGGCTATACCACCTAAAGACATCACATTTGAAGTTAAATTCATGTAATACATCGGAATAAAAGATATTAAAGCAGCAATTGGAAGCGTGATTATCGGAATTATTGCAGAAGGTATATGTAATAGAAAAATTAAAATGATAATAGCAACTACTATCATTTCTTCTAATAATTTTTTCTTCATTGTATCAATTGATTTTATTATCAAATCGGAACGGTCATATGTTACTACAACTTTTACTCCTTCTGGCAATTGTATTTCTGAGAATTTTTTCTTTACATTTTTTATAACATCCAATGCATTCTCTTTATACCGCATTACAACTATTCCACCGACAACCTCGCCTTCACCATTTAATTCTGCTACGCCTCTTCTTATATCCGGACCAATCTGCACGTTAGCTAATTCTTTAATTCTTATAGGTACACCATTTTTAGTAACTTTTATTACCGCTTCTTCTATATCTTTTTTTGATTTTATATAGCCCTTAACGGTAACCATATACTCGGTTCCGGAGAGTTCCAATAGTCGTGCTCCGATTTCCTGATTGGATTTTTTAACAGCCATTATGATATCTGAAATTGAAATGTTATAGGCAAGTAACGCATTGGGATTTACAACAATCTGATACTGTTTTGAAAATCCACCTACAGACGCGACTTCAGCAACCCCTTTTACCGATTGCAAAGCATATTTTAAGTGCCAATCCTGAAATGTTCTTAGTTCATCTAATGAATGTTTTCCTGTTTCATCAATAAGTGCATATTCATAGACCCAACCAACACCGGTAGCATCAGGACCAAGTTCAACAGCTGCATCCTGGGGAAGTTGGGCTGTTATCTTTGAAAGATACTCTAAGACCCGCGAACGAGCCCAGTATACATCGGTTCCATCTTCAAAAACAACATATACATAAGAAAAACCATAATCAGAAAAACCACGGATATCTTTTACTTTTGGAGCACCTAATAACGCAGAAACGATAGGATATGTTATCTGGTCTTCTATAATTTGAGGTGGTCTGTCCCATTTGGAATAAATAATTACCTGAGTGTCCGTCAAATCAGGTATAGCATCCAGGGGTATGTTATTTATCGCCCATATTGACCAGACAATAGCCAATGCGGTTCCGAGAAAAACAAAAAATCTATTCTTAGCACACCATTCTATTATTCTTTCTATCATAAAATTCCTTCTACGCTTTACGCATTTTTTTACTTTTGTCATTCCTAAACGATTCTATCGGGAATCCACGGCCATTTACTGGATACCTGTTTACATCCTACAGGTATGACAACCTTATTGCCCATGTGGAAATGACATATTTTTCTGAATTCCTAAAAGTAAATTTGTTGTCAATGCGAATGCTTTTGTTCACCGCTCATGTCCTGCAATATGGATTTTAATTGACTTTCCGAATCTATCAGAAAATTTGCACTACTAACGACTCTTTCTCCTTCCGAAACACCGGATTTAATAATATAATAATCGTTTATTTTTTCACTTACTTTAATTTCTCGCGGTTCAAATATTCCATTACCTTTATCAATAAAAATAATCTGTCTAATTCCTGTATCCATTACCGCAGTATCAGGTAAAGTTAATACCATACCAAGAGGAATTTTTATTTCAACATTAACAAAAGTCTCGTGTTTTAATGACAAGGATTTATCATTTACAAGAATTCTCACTTTTGCACTTCTTGTTTCCGGATTTAATACCGGGTCAATTGTAATAACTTTCCCGGATATACTTTCATTTAAAACAGAAGAAGATGTTATCTTTGCTTCCTGATTAATTTTAACATATTTTAAATCATATTCATAAATAGTTGCATAAACCCATAGATTTTCACTTTCTTCGGTTATGAGAAGTCCTTCATCAGGAACCCCTCTTTTTTCAAGCTCTTCTATTTGTTCGTTATTGAAGCCTAAAAGCTTTAACTTAAATTTTGCAGATTCCATAAGATCCTTAGCGTTTTTTATCGCTTCAGCCTGCGAAGAATCCTTTATCTTTTGGTATGTTTTAAATGAAGTTATATATTCCTGTTCTGCAAAATATAATTCAGGATCATGAGCAGTATTTCCCACTGTTTTGATTGTTTTAAAGACATCTCTTTTTTTTACAATAGCGGTTTTAACTCCTATTAATTGCTGTTTTTCTAAAGGAATAGTAATAGTTGAAAGACCCTTTACAGCAGTGGTTGGTTTTTCTTCAACTTCAAACGGCACCATTTCCATACCCATAGAATCTTTGCCGGGTCTATCGGAAACCTCATTGGGATGCATTGTTGATTTATACATAATTTTTTTCTCTTTCTGCTTAGTTGAAGATTCCGGTGAAACAGACTTTTTTTCATCTTTAACCAATTTCATCCCGCAAATAGGACAATCGCCGGGTTTATCAGAAATATAATTCGGATGCATCGGACAATAGTATTTTTCCGATGTTTGCTCCGCATTATGATGCTCGTGTTCTTTATTTTTTGAACATGCAATAAATAAGACAGAAAGTAGTAAGCAGAAAGTAGTAAGTAGTAAAAACCACTTTCCACTACATATTCCCAGCTTTCCAGTTATTTTCATTTTAATCCTCCACTATACAAATTCGTACCTGTTATACTTTCAAGTTGAGCCAGATTTTGATGATATTCAGCAATATATTTATAATACTCTATTTGAAATTCCAACAATGACCTAATGCTATCTAATAATTGTAAAAAATCTTCTTTATCACCTCGGTATAACGACTCGGTAACTTTTAAAGATTGTTCTGCTTGTGGTAATATACTTAATTTATATGAATCTATTATCTTTTCTGTAGTTTTTAATTTTAAATAAATTTGTTTTGCTTTATAAATTATCATAAGTTCCGTATTTTTTTTATCCGATTCAGCCATCTTTAAATCTGATGACATCTCTTTTATTCCATATAATGGTTTCCAGAACCATAACGGAATAGTAAACCCAAACATAAAATCCTGTGTATCTTGTACATCTTTCATTCTTCTTTTACGATAGGTCAAATCAAAATCCGGCAAAAATTCAGATACAGCATATTTTTTTGATAATTTACTTCTATAAAGAGCATCATAACTTTTTTGTATTTCTGAGTTGTTTTCAATTACCATTTTTCTAATCTCTTCCCAATTCCTATCAATTATCACAGGTAATAAATCTTCTGATTCACCCAAATATTCATCTATATTCTTCCCTATTAAAGAATTCAATTCTGCTTTTATAGTTTCTTTTTCCTGCTCCATAATCATAACCATATTCAACATCTTAGCTGTTTCAACTTGAGCGCGCAAAACATCACCCTGGCTCACTTTACCAACCACATATTTTGATTCTGCAACTTTTGAAAAATTTCTCATAATATTTGAACTTTGCTTGTAAGTTTCAATAGATTTATTTGCATAAAAATACATTGAATATACTATTTTCAAATCTGATAATATTTTCCGTTCTATTGTTATATATTCCGATTCAGCCATTTTTGCTTCTGATTTTGCAATTTTTCCTTTAAGTGAGAGTTTACCGGGAAAAGGGACCATTTGAGTTATGCCAAACATCTTTTCTTCTGCATCGTTTAAATTGAAATTATTTTTCGGCATTCTTTGATAATCAATAAAAAATTGTGGATTTTCAAATGTTCTTTCCTGCAATATCTTTGACTTTGTTGCATTCCACTTTTCTCTTGCCGCAATAATTTCGGGATTATTCTGTTTCGCTTCTTTTATTAAGTTATCTAATAAAATAGTATTATCTTTTTCATCACTGAACATAATATTAAAACTTAATAAGATTAAAATAATAGTAAGAAATTTTTTCATATATTTCTAATCTCTGGCTTCATTTAATTTTACCTATATACTTTAACATATCAGGACCTTTAATTATTAACAATACTATAACAATTAGAATATATAAAGAACCTATTATAATTGCCATATACGCATAATTCTTTCCTGCCAATTTTTGATCTGATATAATTTCTTTTAAGGCAAATGTCCCAAAAATGATTGCAAGAACGGCTTTTTCAATTCCAAATAATTGCACGAAAGAAATCAACCCCAAAACAAAGCTCATAATAGCTAATTTTGACTTCATTGTTTTTCTCCATTAACCCCGCTCATTTCACATTCCATATCATCACCTTCACAATAGCCACACATTACTTTGCAATA
>Ga0208246_1000736_pt1 | contig 23265 bp, 27 predicted proteins | sample RifOxyD2_FD_184039 | JGI IMG/M metagenome (GOLD analysis project Ga0208246, IMG submission 184039) | Soil microbial communities from Rifle, Colorado - Rifle Oxygen_injection D2 (SPAdes) | ecosystem: Environmental > Terrestrial > Deep subsurface > Rock core/Sediment | place: Rifle, Colorado... | reverse complement strand
GGGTGTGCCGGTTCAAGTCCGGCTTCGGGCACCATTATTATAAGTTATTGTTGAAACTGGTGCCATCGCCAAGTGGTAAGGCCGCAGCCTGCAAAGCTGCTATCCCCAGTTCAAATCTGGGTGGCACCTCCAATCTTTATAATAACTTCTTTACAAATGTGGATCTTTGGCTGAGTTGGTCGATAGCACCGGTCTTGAAAACCGGCGAGGGTAATACCTCCCAGAGTTCGAATCTCTGAGGGTCCACCACTTTTAAATTCTTTAAAACTCCATAAAATAGGCTTCAAAACAATACTTTAAGCTTATAATAAAAACTTCATTGTTACCCTATTGCTACCCATTTTTCATAAATTTACTTTTTTTTGCTAAAATTGCTGTGTTCAAGTAAAGCCAATATTGTTTGGTGTGTCTTGGCATTATTGAAGAATAAGAAGTGAATATAAGTGTCACATAAAAAAGAAAGCTGGATTGCAGAAGATGCTTTCTTGTGGTACTTTGGAAAATAGAAATGTAGAATAGCATAATAACTAGATTAATCTAGTTATTATGCTGAAATTATCGCACTTGGTTGTTAAAAAGTGCAAAATTTATGCGATAAACTGATTTTTAACATCGCAATTGAAAACTTATTATATAGTCAGTCACCGACGCGGGAGGTGGTATAGTAAGTTGTTTTAAGCATGGATAACCGCATCTCGCAACAAAGTCCCAGGAATCCATCTATAAGAGAAAAATGAGAACCAAAACTTATACTGAAGTAGGTTCAATGGCACTGCAAGTTTTAAAGTTTTTCTAAGTATACAATAAAAATCTAGTTTAGACCCAAGCTATCTTTAGCATCGATTATGGAAAAACTTCATAATCCGTTTGAGGAAATCTATCGTGAAATTGTCAACCTAAATAAAAAGGTTGATTTACTTTTGCGAAGAACATACAAGGTTGATTTGTTTGATAATTTTAATGTTGAGGGCTTAAATGCAGCAACTAAAATTTTAGGTTACAAATCAACTAGAACATTAAAGAAAAAAATAGAAAAAGGGGATATCTTGAAAGAAAATATACACTACCGAATTTCAGATGGTAATAGATATTTTTTTAGCAAAGGTGCCCTTCTATCAGTGAAAGGGCTAATATAGAGTATAGTTTACATTTGAACTAGATAAAAACAGATGAAAAAAGAGGTTTTGTCTATATACGACAAAATTGGATTTAATAGGATTAGGAAAGTGCGCATTATCTTAATTTGAACCATTCTTAACTCAAAATAGCAAGAAATGAAAAAAACTTCAATGAAGTAAAAAGGTGGAGTAATTAACCTCCTTTTTACTAAAACTTACCACGCTATAAAACAATCTCCAAATTATTTATACTGATTTTCGTTTAATTTTTTCTCAACCAGCTCAACCCTCTCCTCAATCTCTCGCATCTTTTTCTCATCTTTACAATCCCTCATCCAAAAACTTTTAAAAGCATCACCCAAACTCTCCGCAATAAAAAAGAGTCCTATCATAATAACAACATAATCAAGCGTTCCCACAGTTTTTACTCCTCTACTCTACAAAGGCGTATCTCCAAGAGCATATCCTCTCTTTTAAAATATGTCTCTTTATATATCTCCCACTTATTGCTTTTACTGACAAGCAGTTTTTGGTTATTGGTAATACCTGTTGCGCAGAGGAGTGTTTGGTTTTTTTCAAACACCTCTTTTTTTGAATCAAGGTCAAATGTATTGATATAGTTTATGCCTAATTTCATAAGATACATCACTCCCATAAAGAGTGTTGCAATAACGGTAACAATTATTATGCTCTCTAAAATACTCTTCATCTCTTGTATCTCCTTTTTTAAAACAGCTTCATAAAAAGCTCTCTGATTTTTTGGTATCTTTTGTGTTTGGTTATTACGAGGATTACTCCTAAAACTAGTCCTAGCAAGAGGTAGAGAAAGATTGGCGGCTCTTTTGGGCTTGGGAGAAACTCTCTTATGGCTATAAGCGTATCTTGATCTAGTGGCATCCCTACTCCCTATCTTGACACTCTGCGATAGGAACAACCTTATCTTCTTTGAGAAACTCATCTCCTTGAATCTTCCATCCTCTTGTTTGACTCACTAAAAACCTTTCAAAACCGCCTCTGCATAAAAACTCTTGGTTGTGGTATAAAAAAGCTTCTCTCTTCTCATCGTTATCAAGAGTGGAAATAAAACTAAAGACCTTAAACATTATCCAAAACACTCCCATAAAAAACCCTAGCACTACAACTGAAGCTACAAGTCCCTCTGCCAACTTTTTCACTCTTTATGCTCCTTTGGTTCTTTTTTCTCCTCTGTTGGGGTGGTATCTTCTAAGAGGATACAACCGCCGATGTAGAGTATATTTTGCTCATGGATAAAATAATCACTCTGAAATGCATAGCCTTTTGGTTGAGAGATGATTATTTTTCTCTCACTCTCCTCTTTACATAAAAGCTCTTTGTTGTTGTAAAAACCCTCTATTAAATTCTCTTTTGTCTTTTTATAGTGCAAAGAGCCTATCGTGATGATAAGAATTACAAAGAATGCAAAGTTAAGCGTAATATCACTTTTCTTCTTATCATCAAATGAGTAAGGAATCGTTGCAAAGACTGCAACAACAAGAAAGAGTGCCGTGAGTGCCAATATCTCTATTAAGGTAAGATGTAAATCCATAGTCTGTTTTCTCTTTTTTAGAGTATTTTATAAGGGAGTGTTGTTATAAACATCAAAGCCATAAATGCAAGAAGTGCTGTCTGTAACTGTTCAGGCATCATTTTTTAGCTCTCGCTCACTCTGCGCAAACTCTGATGAGATAATCTGCTCTCTTTGGATGATGCAGTACTCTTTGTCTTTAGAGGCTAATTCAACTCCTCTCTCCCATCGCGCTAGCTCTGCTTGTTCCTATTTGGCTATTTTTTTTATTATCTCTTCATGAGAGACTTTTTCTTTAGTGTTTATACGCTCTTGGATAATCTGTGCTATCTCTTGCTCCTCCATATAGTCTGCAACGCTTTTAATATGTTCATACTCTGAGATAGGAATCATAACCGCTTCTTTTTTTCCATCTCTTACTATTACCAAACGGTTGAATGGGTCTTGTGAGATGTAGTCTAGTTGTTTATCTAAGTTGTTTTGCAAATCTTTTGTTGAGACGAACTCTCTGTTTTTATAGTTCATTGGTTACTCTCACTCTCACAGTTGATGATTTCTAAAAGTAAGTCATCTTTTTTAAAATAGTTATCCTCATAAATACTCCACCCCTCTTTTACGGAGACAAGATAGTGATGTTTCTTTTGGAGTGCTCCTGCTTCGCAGATAAGTGGATGCTCATCATAAAATGCTGCTTGGTTTGCTTTTATGACACTATTTTCATAGAGTAAAAAAAGATAGGAGAGTGTGGTTACAAATATAAATGAGCCTATAAAGATAAAGAGTACCGTCCATAATGAGAATTTTTCACTCTTTTTTAAAGAGGAGAAGTGAAGCAACATAAGTGCAACGCCAAAAAAGGTAGAGAGTTTCAAATTTTCAAGAGTCACGCTTTGTCCTTTTTTTATCTTTGTAAAAGTATAAAAAAGAGGAGTGAAAGCGTGGATGCGTTGTTTGTGAGGGTGAGATGCTTTTGGAAGTGTTGTTGTTTTTACAGAGAGTACAACTACTTTTTTACACTCTCTATCTTTTGGCAGATTTCACTCATAACATATTCTAGTTTTTTTGCTTTTTCGTAGTAGTTTAGGAAGGGTTCTACCCAGTTTGGGATTATCATAGGTTTATCACCTCTCATAACACCCCAGTTTGTAACAGTTGAATATGGCACATTTGAGAGCTCTGAAAACTCCTGTTTGTTAAGTTTTAGCTCTTTTAGTCTGCTTAGAAAAAGATTTTTATCCAAGACTTCTCCTTTATTTCTATATATCTGAAAATTATAGCATATAGATTTCCAAATTACAGATTATTTCCTCTTGACAGTTTCGCTTTTATTACATACAATAAAGCTTATATATTCCATATCGCACCTACAAGAAGAAACAAAATGAAAAAAGCAACACACCTTACCAAAGAGTATAGATACACCCTCTTTGTGCTCACAATTGAACTATTTGTGAGTATATCTCAAGCACTGCCACTTTTTACTAGCGCAGCGTAAATAAAAAGAAAGGATTTTTACAATGGCACAAAAATCATACGATAAAGCTCTTTTTAGACTTATCTCTATTCTATCGATGCTCACCAAAGATGAGAGACCGACTATTCCCTCTTTAGCAGAGGAGTTTAATGTCTCTCAAAGAACGATTCAGACGGATGTTTATAAAAGGCTGAGTGGATTTGATATCACTAAAGATAGAGTTGGGAGACTTGTTTTTAGGGATGGGTTTGATATTTTTGGTGTGGTTGGGAAGCTGGGGAAGAAAGTGAGGGAGTGCTGAATTGATTTTAGATTTTTATGTACAGCATTGCAATAGTAACTTTTCTTCGATTTAGTCATTTTATGTCTACTTAAAGCTCTATAATTCTGCAAACATTTAAGGAGTGATATATGAAAAACACGAAACAACGTATAGTTTGGGCGTTTAGCCCTGTTCAAAGAGTTAAGGCGAGTAAAAAAATATACTCTCGTAAAAAAAATCACATGGAGGAGTTTTAATGAAAAAATTATCAAGTTTACTTCTAGCAGCTGCTATTGCGGCTTCAACTTTGGCTGCGGATGAGCTAAGAAGCACGGTGTATATCGGTGCTGCAGCTGCTTCTATAGAAAATGAGAGCATGACCGAAGTGGTATTTGGATTTGGCGGAGATAAGATTTATGACAGCGGATTTATCATGGGTTTTCATAGTGAGTACAGCTACGGCAGTATAGAAGCCGGGTCTTCAAATGACAAAAGCGGTGTCTCTACTATAGAGGTTGACTTAAAAGGCGGTTACTCTCCTTTTAAAAATTTCTCGGTATTTGCACTGGTAGCTGGGGCGGGGCAATACATAGAAAGTGATGCGGCGTATGGTTTTGGGTACGGTGCAGGGATGGACTATGCACTAACAGAGAGTATCATTTTGGATGTGAGATACAAAACTTACAGTATGAAAGATGCTCTGCTAGACTACGACTACGACAAAGCCGTTCTTTCTTTGAGATATAAGTTTTAAACTCTGTTCTAAAAAACCTCACTTATACTTTTCTCAAGTTATCCTCAACTTGAGAGAGTTGTATTATCAATTTCTCTTACTTCTAGTCATTTTATGTCCAGTCAAAGCTCTATAATTTCCTAAATATTTATGGAGTTATATATGAAAAACAAAATTGTATCTATTGCACTGGTGTCGCTTTTATCTATGAGTTTTAGCGGCTGTTTTAATAATGAGGCTTCATGTAGCGGATCAACCGAAGCTCAGTTAGTAGAGGAAATCGCTCTTCCAAGTATCAAAGATAAGTTTATATATCAAAAAATGAATGATATAGAACCTATGTCTGGAGTATATCTATACATGAAAAAATTGGCATCTACCGTTGGAGGTGACAACAAAAATGTAAAGAACCAGTACGAAGAAACTTACAACAAAGCAAGCGAAGAAGCTGAAAAAGAGTTTCAGAATTACAAATTTGAACTAGAGGGAATTCGCACGACTAGCAAAGACAAAGAGTTACATCAAGTTGAATGCAGTGCTACTGTAAAAGTGAAGTTGGCTTCTTACGAAGGCAGTTACAATATAGAGTATAGCTCTCAACTAAGTGATGATAAAAATAGCGTTTATGTTGAAGTAAGCTCATTAGAGTAAATTTTAAAAGGAGAAAATAGAATGAAAAAGTTTCTTATGTTTAGTGCTTTAGCTATAGCGGCTATGGCAAATGAGGTTCAGGTTTTTACATCCAACACAATGCGTATTGAGTTGGATAATGATTCAAAGATAGAAAAGCTCTTCTTTGGAAAGACAAAAGAGTTTTATGAAAAACAAGGCGAGATTCTAAAAGATCTTCAAAAAAACAGTACTTCTGCTTTAGCAATAGGCACCATAGCAACACTTCAAGCTTCAAGCGGTGAGATAGCTAAAAACATAGTAGCAGGCGGAAGCGGCGCAGGCGGTGTGGACACGAACGGCGGTTTGATTGCTATAGGTGCGATGGTAGCTATAGCCGGAGGTAAAGCACTTTTTGACTATGCAAGAGAAGATCATGAATATATGATGATGTCCAAAGCCATCAACAGCAAGGGCGAAGAGACATTGTTATATACACTGATAGTTGCCAACAATTCACTTGAGACGCAAGAGGGTGAAGAGATGGCTTTGGGTGAACAAAAAAAATTATTGAAGGATAAGTAAAATGGGTAAAGTAGTTTTAAGCGTAATTTTGGCGATTATAATCATTTTTATGAGCGGATGCGGTGCAAAAGCTCCAAGACCTATGAATATGGTAGAGACATCTATTAAAGGCAAAATAGCCAATATAGCGATAGCAGGTACAATAAACTCTGATAAAGACAAAGCCTCTGTACTTCAAAACACTGCTATTCAGATAAAAGAAGCGGCTAATATTTTCAAAGAAAACGGGTATTCGTACTTTTGGATAAGTAGCAACAAAAAAAATAACGGCATACCTCTTAATATCACCGATATGAAAGGTCTAGTTTCATACTGCTACCCACAGAGTAAAGGGTTTCATGCAGACGATACAAGTGCAGGAAGCTCTTCGTTAGAGCAAAAGTGTAATTTAGAGTTTATGAAAAACCATAACTCAACATTTTATGAGCTAGTCCCTGAAGAAAAACCTATACTCGACAAACCTACTTGGAGTGTAGATCAAGTTTTAGCGGACGAGTTTATAGAGGGTTTTATAAAAGCTGCTATTGAAGACGGTAAATACGAAGACAAAGAGCTGAAGTTTATAAAAACATACCAAAAATATTAAGGATGAAAGATTATGAAAAAGTTATCTTTAATGGCAATCATGGCGTTAAGTTTAGCAACAGGAGTTCAAGCAATTGATAATACACCTTTTTTTACTAAACATAAATTAGAGGAATCTAAAAATATAGATAATAGCGATAAAAATAGTAATGTTTATATCGGGATTTCCAGAACAACTTTTTCTACGAGTGACATAAAAGTTTTAAGTGTTCAACCTGCAAAAGAGATTGTAGGAGAAGGCGGTTCTGAGATAGATTTAAGAATAGGTTTGGCTTCTTCAAGAAAAAGCGATAAATCAGAAGTAGCAAGGATTTATCTCTATGCTTGGAGTAATCCCGATAGAAATAGTGAAGTCGGTTTTGGTGGCGGCGGTGAGTACATAGCTAGTCCGTTTGAATCTATAAAAGGGCTACAGTTTTTGATCGGCGGACAAGTAGGTTACGGTTGGCAGGGAGTTAAAGGCGATACTACGAGAATATCAACAAGCGCAAACAAGCTCTCTTTTGTAACCAGTACTATCAACATGAACCCGACTGACATAACTTACACTGAAGATTCTTATGCAATAAGGGTAGATCTTACTTTAGGTTCAACCTATCAAGTTACTAATAATTTATCGCTTGATTTAGCTTATGTATATCAATACAGTAACTATCAAGTAGAATACAGAACAGTTGAAAGAAGCAGTATCTTAAATACGATAACTTTTGGTCACGATAGTCATGGTTTAAAAGTGGGGCTTAACTATAAGTTTTAGCCCTGTATCTCTATAAGTTCAATACCGCCTACCGAGGTTGCAGATACCTCTTTTTTGTGTAACTCTCTGAAGTAGTCGGCAAGCGCTTCTTTCTCTTCTTGCGTAGGCTTGGAAAAATCACCTCTCAAAACTCTCTCTATCTCCGTTTTATAGGGGTAGGCAACATAATCCAATGCTTCTAGCTTAAAATGACCTCTCTGCTCAAAATGAAGCAAGACAACGCCTTTGTTAGTATTGAAAATTTCCATTCCCTCCAGCTCCTTTTTCCATTTGCGTCTGTTTTTTAGGTAAAGAGTCGCACAATCCTCCTGCCCACAACCGCACATACGGATAAAATAGAGATTTTTGCACAGATCAAACTTTGGATTTAATCTACCGCTAAATTGAAAAATATTTTTCATAAATTCGCATAAAATAGGAGTGCATTTTAGTGGTAGCAAGTGGTTGAAAACTCTTTTTTTTGTTCGTTTTTTTGGCATATGTTTCCTTTCGCATCATGTAAAAATATTTTATCCATCTATCTGGACATTTTTAGTCTAAAATTTTAGATTTAATGTTGCATTGCTAAAATGCTAAAATGCTAAAAGGTTTTTTTTAATGGAGAATAAATGATTTTTGTATCGATAGTCGGTGATTTTCACTCAAGCATCCTGCCTCTTTTTTATCACTTTAGAAATGATATAACTACACATATCTTAGTTTATGACAGCTTTAAACATGACGCCTTGCAAGCGAAAAAACTGCAAAATGGTATAAAAAAATTTGTCAAAAAACACAACCTAACCATAGAACTCTTTACTAAAGAGATTGATGAAGATAGCTATGGAGCGCTAACACATCTCTCGAACTTTATTCAAACTTTTATGACTCAAGAAAAGCAGCTTCTTATCAACATTTCCGATGGTTTTGCAAACATCTCCTATGGGCTTATCAAACATCTTGAACCTCAAGGCGCAAAATTTCTTACCTACGATAGATTTGACAACACATACACATCCATATTTGACAGCAAGATGACACACCCACTTGAAGTTGAGTCTATGAGCATACAAGACCATTTTCTACTCAAAAACATAGATATTCTCTCTATGCAAAACAAAGAGCAAGCACACAAACATGAAGAGGAGATCAATGAATTTTTTGAAAAAAACGAGCCTAAAGAACTCTCCTCAGACTTCGTAAAAACGCATGCTCGAGGAATACTTTACGAAATGTATATCTACAATCTTCTCAAAAAACTCTCTTATGATGATATAGCCATAGGTGTGAAGATCAAAGATGTTTACACGCCCGATATCTATTTTGAAAATGAGTTTGATGTGCTTGTTATGAAAGAGAACCATCTACACATTATCGAGTGCAAATTTAGAAATGATCTTGATGGGGAAGGCATCTCCTCTTTTATCTACAAACTAGACTCTCTAGGCGGTTTTATAGATGAAGACGGGGCCATGGTTCTCATTACCGATGATGACATCATTTATGACCAAGAAGCAGATGCTATTACTCCGTCAAATATAGCTTTATCTCCCATCAACAGAGCAAGAGCAAAAAGGATATATCTGCGAGGCTCTCCCATCTCAAAAAAATCGAGATTTTTAAGAGATATGGATGCACTTCTTGAACTAGAGAGCCAAAACTTAGACGAGATAGCACCGTTCCAAGATCTCCCCATAAGAGATATCGATACGCAAAAAAAAGTGATGAACGACTATCTTAGCAAACTCTTTAGCATGGAGATGAACTACTTCGCAAAACAAAATGTACTAAAAATGCTCGGTTTTACAGTTAACTTTGCAAAAAATAAATCCATTGTCAAACATATGCAAAGTATCCATTTTAAAACATTTTTTAGAATGATCAACAGAAGTAAAAGTGAAGCAGATATGCGTTTTGTCTATAATTATTTTGAAAGATATATTCATAAAAAGGAAAAAAAGAGATGAGCGATAAACTATTTTTACTAGGCGGACAAGATCTTGAGATGCTCGAGATAAAAAAACTGCTAGAGCGCGAAAACATAGCCTATAAAGATAAAAACCTAAAATGGGGAGCAAAACTAAGCGATTACCAAAATGAACTAAGCTTTAGCGGAACTATTTATGGCATAGAACTAGAAGCAGACATAGAACTTCCTAAAAACTGCATATACATAGAGATAGACCATCACGGCAAAAATGACCATGAAAAATCATCGCTAGAACAAGTGGCAAAGATTTTAGGCATTGAACTAACAAGGGAACAAAAACTCATAGCCGCAAACGATAGCCGCTACATAAGCGGTATGAAAGCCTTTTGCCTTTGTGCCACAAAAGAGGAGATAGATGAGATAAGAGCAAAAGATAGAAAAGCTCAAGGTGTAACACAAGAAGATGAAGAACTGGCACTTCAATCCATAAATGAAGCAACCTCAAATCTCATTTACTCAAAAACCTCACACTTTAGTGCAGTTAGTGATTTGGCGTACTATAAGTATGACAACTACATTATCTATAACGATTCAAAAATAGTTTTTTACGGCTATAGAAAAAGCAATATTTTAGATTTTTTAGGTACTCAAAATGTTATAGAATCAAACTACTATTACGGTGGTGGAGATTTTGGTTTTGTAGGCGTCAAAGAGAATGCCTTAGCCAAAGACAAGATAAAAATTCTAATAGATGAGTTTGCAAAAATGAAAAAAGATGAGTTGTATAGTTACCATACTTTTATGTTGCCGTTTGTGTTTAAAGGCGAATTTGAAGAAAAAGAAAATTGGGTATATGAACCTTTTGAGATAAAAAATCAAAGAGATTACAATGAATATATTTATTTTTATAAACATGTGCAAGATGCCATTTATAATAAAGAAAATAAAAATAAAGAAGATGCACAACAATGGATTTCAAAATATTATGAATATAAAGAACAAAAAGGCACTTATACCATCAATTGCAAAAAAGGCATTTTTGAGCTAGAACTTGATGGGATATCTTTGAGGATATTTAACACAAATGTTGCAATACTCTCATTTAACCTCAAAAATACAAACTATTCAGAGCTTGATGATATTTTGGCTATCAATGATTTTGGAAGAAGAATTTACCCTCAGTTTTTAGGAAAAAATTTCACTTGCGATACTAAAAATGCGATTTTAGCAAATTGTATTTCATTGCAATTTGAAAATAAAGAACCAATTACGGAGAATTTTATTAAATTTGATACGCTAAATTTCCAAAAATTAGATGAAATTCAACTTTTGCCAAAATTTATTACCGAGCTTATCGACAATAATTTTAATGAGCCAAAAAAGATTCGCCCAATAATCGATGACAGAATGTTTGTAATATCTCAATATATGAGTGATGAACTTGTAAGTAAATTGAAATTTTATAAACAACATTGTAATGAATATGAATATGAAACAAATGATTTATGGTATCAATATTTGTTTATAGATGGTGATGGAAAAACTTCTCAAAGTAAACATATGACAAAAAAACTCATTAATGAATCAACCTATGATAGATGGATCGAGTGGGGTACTTTGTTTGGTATTTCAAGATACTCTTTTGTGATACTTACAGGAAGTTGGTTTGGTAAAAATAGACTCTTGCCACATACACAAACTATGTATTTTCAGATGTTAACACTCCTTTTGGCTTATCGTGCCACCATCATCAAATTTGCAGATGATATACAAAATGCTACAACTAGTGATAAAAATGTTACCAACGAATCAAAAAAGGTTTATGAAAACTATCTTAAATTTTTAAACAAACTCTTTTTCAAAGAAGTTACTGCACAAGACCAAGGGATTGAACTTTACAATCTCGCGATGAAAATCATGGATATAGACAAATATATCAAAGACCTAGACCATGAGATAAATGAACTTTATAGCTATGTAGGGATGTTGGAAGAGAAACAAAGAAATAATCAACTCCATTTTATCAGCAAAATAGGAGCAATTTTACTACCTCCTACCCTAGTGGCAGGTTTATTTGGAATGAATATTTTGACATTTGATGACAATAGTTATTCCAATGAAATATTTGCTCTTATATTGGTTATATTGAGCGGATTTGTCGGATATGCATTTGTATCATCTGCAAATGAGGAAGAATCAACAAAAGAACCCATTAGAGATAAATTTTTTAAAATAATTAAAAAATTAGAGATTCAATTACTTTTGATTTTCATTATAGCGATGATAGTATTTGGATTGTTTGCAAATAGAAAAGATAATAAACCTCAAGACATGAACATAGTCAATCAACCAATTCAAATTGTTGATACAGTGAATAAAAAATGATTTTACACATTCCCCACAGCTCAACAGAGCTGCCTAAAGATTTTTTAGTATCCAATGAGACTGATTTGGCACAAGAGTTTCAGAGAATGACCAACTGGTACATTGAGGAGATCTTTGATTTGCCCGATGCACTCAAGATAGTCTTTTCTCTTAGCAGACTCTATTGTGATGTTGAAAGATTTAGAGATGACAAAGATGAAATCATGGCACAAAAAGGGATGGGTGTTTGTTATGAAAAAAACTCATTTGGTGAATTATTACGAGAAGTATCCGACGATGAAAAAGAATTTATCAAATCAAATTTTTATGATAAACATCACAGTGATTTTACAAAAATTGTTGCACATGCCTTAAACTCAAATCAGAAAGCTCTTATTGTTGATTGCCACAGATTTTCCAATGATGTTTTACCACATGAAATGAGTCAATCAAGACCAGATTTTTGTATAGGCACAGATGTTTTTCATACGCCAAACAATATTACCGAATTTATTAAAAAATATTTGAGTGATGCTGGATTTAGTGTAGCTGTAAATGAACCCTTTGAAGGGACAATAGTACCACTCAAATATTACAGAACAAACAAAAATGTTAGTTCGGTTATGATAGAAATTAACAGAAAACTCTACTTAAAGGAGCACTTTCAAAAAAATGAACAATTTGAGAATGTCAAAAAAATAGTTTCAGAGTTATTAAATTTAATAAAGGAGAATCATGAGTAAGTTCAAAGTAGAGTTCACACTCAAGCAACACACCCACATCATCCACTTTCAAAGTGGACAAGCGGGTGCAACACTGAGGGCAACGGAGTTGAAACCTAAGTTGGATAGGTATTTGATAAAGTATGTCTTTAAAAATGATGAGTCGCAATATAAAAAATATTTAGTTGATAAAGATAGAGATGCATTAAATTATCAAGTCAAAATAGAAGCGATAGACAATAAAATTTCGACAATTGAAACTCTTGATTATCGAGGTAAAGAACAGAGCGACCCTCTATTCTTTGGAAATATGGGGGATGGAGAAAAGAAAAAGTTTGCTTTGGCAAAAGAGCTAAAAATAGAATTTATAAGTTTTATACCTGAAGTTACAAAAGCAATCAAAGAAAATTTTGAAGCTTTTTTAGCTCAAACTAATTTTGGAACGCGTCAAAGTAAAGGTTTCGGAAGTTTTTATCTTGACAAATCCTTTGACAAATCACTTATTCCATATAAAGTTTATAGTTTTAGTAGCAATAAATTCAAAAGTGATATTAAACTTTTATACTCTTTTTTAAGACAAGGAATAAACTTACCAAGAGGCAAAGAGATTTTTTATGCAAAACCTGCAATTTTTACTTATGCAGTAAGTAAAAATATGACTTGGGACAAAAAAGCCATTAAACAACATTTTTTTGCGAATGAGCTCAGAGCAGACGGACAAAAATACGATAATAACTCACCTGTAAATTTTACCGGACAAAATAGTTATTTACTCAGAGACCTATTCGGACTTTCAAGTGAACAGTCATGGATGAGTTACCGAGCAACTATCAAAAAAGAGCACAATGAGATTAATAGATTCAAGTCTCCATTAACCTTTAAAGTTATAAATAATCAAGTATTTTTTTGGGCTAATGAAAGTGTTCAAAAAATTCTAAACAAAACATTTAAAATCATTTCAAAAGGAAATAAGCCACTTGATTTAGCCACCCCAAAAGAGTTTTGCTTTGATGATTTTTTTGCGTATGTAAAAACAATAGATTTATCAAAACATATAAATCAGCAGTTTCATAATACAAATACATTTAAAGATTTGACAAGAATTTTAAATGGCATACAGGAGAGTAAATGAACTACATAGCCTACACAATCGGACCCATTTATGACACAATTTTTGACACTCTAAATGGTGACAACAAAACCAAAAAACTCAAAGCAGGAAGCTACTTTTTTTCACTCTTTATGAAAACACTTTTGAGCAATATCAAAGATGATTTTGATGTTTTAGTACCATATATTGGCGGCGAAACACTTCTACATGAACATAAAATGGGACTGTTTCATGATAGATTTATCGCTCAAAGTAATAAGTCAAAGGATGAAATAAGAGATATTTTTGTTGCTAAAGTAGAGCTTACTTTTAAAGAATTAGCAAAAATAATTCAAGATGAAACAAAAGCGTATGAGCTTATGGACAACATGACAAATCACACTATCATAGCTTCGCAAGAAGAACTTAAAAGTGTAGATGAAAACATTATTTTTGCACTCAATAAAATTCTCGACAGCAAAGAGTTACAAAGAAGTTTTACTTTACACATGCCAAAAACGAACTGGATTCAAATCTATCAAAACAATGCAGTTCAAAAGAGCAAAGTAAAAACTATAGAAGATATGTCAGAAAAACTGGGCTTTAAATATTACGCCGTAATCACAGCCGATGGCGATAAAATGGGTGCTAAAATCAAAGAAGAAGCAACTCAAAAACCAGAAAATATCAAAGAGTTGTCGAAAAAACTTTATGAATTTTTTACTGCTGAAAATGATATTTATACCATTACAAATAGAGAATTTGGTGGAGAACTTATCTACGCCGGAGGCGATGATATTTTGGCTTTTTTACCTGTAAAGTTTAAAGATAAAACACTTTTGGACTACATCAAAGTTTTAGACGAGAGGTTTAAAAAATATGTTGGAGTAGATGTAAGCCTTAGTTTTGGAGTCAACATCGCTTATTATAAATATCCTCTCAGAAATGCAATAAACAGTGCTTTTGATTTGCTTCACGAAGCAAAATCCAATGAAAAAATCAAAAATAGAGTAAGCCTCAAAATCACAAAACACTCGGGACAATATTTTGGTACAACTTTTGCCCTTCAAGACGCAAGATATGAAAAATACAAAAAGCTAGTAGGTGGCATTTTAAACAACGAAGTCTCACTTCCACACTCCTTTCACCATTCACTCAAACGCTACGAAGAGGCTATTTTGGCAACTTATAGATACGAAAATAGCTCAATCAAAGCAATGTTTGCAACAGTTTTTAATGATGCAAAATCCGACAAAGATACAAAAGGATTGGAGATAGTGAGAGAGTATCTTGATATTTGCAAACCACAAACAAATACAGAGTTTGATGCTCTATTTTCCGAACTGAGTATCATCAAATTTTTACGAGGAGATAGAGAATGAAGTATCTTTTGACATTTAAACCGCTCAAAAATTTCTTTTTTGGAAATGATAAAACTTTTAGTGATGACTACTTGGCGATTTCTGAGTATTTTCCACAAAATACACAACTTTTAGGAGCATTGCGACTCTTTATAGCTGAGCAAAATAAGCTGATGCATGTACACAGAAACGGCAAATATTCAAATGAACCAAATGAACTAAAAAAGCTCATTGGAACAGCAAGTAGTAAAGATTTTAGTACCAATGCAGACTTAGGAAAAATTCAAAATCTCTCGCAAATGTTTTTAGTCAACAGCTCACTCAATGATGCCTATTTCAAAACTCCTTTGGATATAGAAATTTCAGAAGATGGAGTAAAGTTTTACGAACTTGCACATATTGAAAATGACTATTTTTTACAAAATTATGATGTTAAAAAAGCATCTTCTCAAAAACTCGGCAACAGTCAATTTTGGAAAAATTACATTGATAAACAAGAACTATCCAAAGAAAATTTTGAAGATATGAGTAACATATTTATATCGCATTCTCAAGTAGGAATTGGCTTAGAAAACAAAAAAACAATCGAAGGTGCTTTTTATTCCAAAACCGATTATCAACTAAAAAATGGTTTTTTATTTGGTTGTTTGATAGAGTTAGATGAAGAGATTATTTCAGATGGCATCATCCAAATCGGGGCGGAGAGTTCACTCTTTGAACTTAAAATTTTACCGTATGAAAAAACACAACTCACTTCCCATCCAATCGTTTCACAACTTTTTAACCAACCGCAAAAAGGGGAGAAAGCAGTTGCCATGAGTGATGTGATTTTGGAAAGTACAGAGGAATTTCATGCGTACTTTACTATCGTACCATTTGACAAAAACTTTGCAATGCTAAAATCAGAGAATGAAAGCTTTCAAGGCAAATCTAAAGAGAAAAATTTTGCAAAATTTGAAGGCAAAACAGAACAAAAAAGGCTCATTCCAGCAGGAACAGTCTCTTACATTAAAGAACAAGTCATGCCACACAACCAAACATTAGGTGCCTATGCAAAGATGGGCTACAATCAATTCATAACAACAAAAATTTAAGGAGAAACACAATGTACACAAACAAAGCCTATATCATCAAAACAAAAACAAACCTTCATGCAGGAAGCGGAGATACAAACTTCGGCATTGTCGATAAAGAGGTGCAAAGAGACACTGTTACAAACTTGCCGGTTATAAACTCTAGTAGTTTCAAAGGTGCCGTACGAGACCATTTTAGCGATTTATTAAGTTCTCAAAACGATTTACCACTCGGGAGTGATTTTGTAAAACCTTTTGTTTTTAACACAATCTTTGGGGATGAACAAAAAAATCTTGATGCAGAAGATGCAAAAACATACAGCAAACTCCCAAAACAAGGACTTGTAAAATTTATCGATGCAAAACTTCTTTTTTTACCGCTTAGAAGTAACAAAAAGCCATTTTTTCATGTGACTTCTCTTGCCACTTTACAAGAAGCCAAGAGCTTTTTAGAGAGTTTTGGTATCTCACTCGAACTTGACGCTATCCAAACAGATAAAAGTGTAGTCATAGGCACAGAAGGTGCAACAGTCGAAGATGTAGAGTGCCAACCACTTCAAGCAGATTTTTCAAAAATAAAAAAACTCTTTGGCATAGAAAATTTAGCCATTTTTAACGATGAAGATTTTAATGAAGCCGTTTCAAATCTTCCTGTAATTGTGCGAAATAAAATTGCAACAAATGAAGATAAAAATGGCAACCTTTGGTATGAAGAGGTAGTGCCGAGAGAATCAATTTTTTACACCGTACTTTGCTACTACAACAACCTAGACGATAGCACAAAAGACCAAAGAGGCAGAAGTGACAAAAACAAATTTGACATGGCATACAGACTTTTTGAAGAAAAACTTCTCAAAGACTCTATTCAAATCGGTGCAAATGCAAGTATTGGTTACGGTATTACGAATTTCTCAAAATTAGGAGAGAGCCATGAATAACAAAAGAGTAGAGAGATTGATTCCGGAAGCTATAAAGTTACTTCAAAAATTCCCAAAAGAGAAAGTTTACCAAGGCTATCTCGCAGCATTTGGACCGACTGTAATCAGCAGCGGCATCGTTCAAGCAGTCGCTTTTTATAGTGGCGATGACAACAAAAACAGAGTCATTGAACTTATGTTTAAACTTATAAAAGAGGAAATAAAAACAGACAAAAATAGGCTTCTTGATGTTCTAAATGAGGGAGAAAATTACAAAAATTACGCTCTCAAACATACTATTTTAGATGCAAGTATCGCTTGTAAATTAGCTATTCGTACTTTTGAGCTGAAGGATTAGAGATGGCTTTTTTCTATTTAAACAAACTTGAAAAATCTATCACAAAAAATGAGTTAGAAAAAGAATGCAGCAAATTTGGACAGCTCAAATCTATTCGCCCTTTGAGAGAAGATAGCAGAAATGCAGGTTTAAATTCAACTATCGCAGAGTTTACAAAACTTGATAGTGAAAATGGCTTTTTAGATTTTTGTAAAAGCAAAAAAATATTTGCAATGAAAAGAAAAGAAGAAACAAAAGAGCCAACACAAAAGCCATACGAATCCAAACCGCCACAACAAAACAACCCATCCACTTCAACCATCGCAAACCCATCTTTTCACTTTTACAAAGATAAAGCATACGGCAAAGCAATTGAGAACTTTCAACTCACTAAAAACTATAAAGAGATTTTTGAGATAAACGGAGCCCAAACTTTTACTCTCACTACAACTTACCCCGGGCTTTTAGTGGGGAGTGGCTACAACCACCCTAAGTTACCAGAAAATAAAGAAGATTTTCAATTAGGTTTCTTTTTTGACCATACGACTGGTTTACCTCTCATCAATGGAAGTAGTATAAAAGGCTTGATTCGCTCAGTATTTCCAGATAAAGAAGACAAATACTACCAAGAAAAAAAAGACTTCTTAAAAGAAGAATATAAATTAGACTTTGCAGACAAAAGCATAGAAAATATTTTTGACAACAATGCTAAAGTTATTTTTTACGATGCGTTCATTCTTGAAACAAAAAATACAAACAGCAAAATTTTTGGAACTGATTACATCACAAGTCACTACAGCAACGAAGAAAATGGTATGTTTAAAGAACCAAATCCAGTCAAGTTTCTAAAAGTTTTGCCAGAAGTCACTTTCAAGTTTCAGTTTAAAGCCCCAAAAGAGCATGTCGAACTTTTCAAAGCCATCATCCTAGATTTTGGTTTGGGTGCCAAAACCAATGTCGGCTATGGTAAATTTAAAGAGTAAGAATGTTCACTTCATCTCTTGAACATATCTTTACCCCAGAGGCTTTTAAAACCGCTTTGAGCGATATTTCGTCCAAGTCCAATGGGCTGGATGAAATCTCTTATGCGGAGTTCAAAAAAGAGTTAGCTACAAACATCAATGAACTCATAGAGTCTATCATAAAAGGGACATTCACTCCCGAACCGCTTAAAAAAATAGAGATAGATAAACCAAATTCAGATGAAAAACGCCCGATAGCTCTCTCGGCTATCAAAGACAAACTCATCCAACGCACACTTTATGCAAGTATCAATGACTATTTTGACAAATCGTTTAGCGACAAATCTTACGCTTACCGACCAGACAAATCCACGCTCAAAGCTATCAACCGTGTTACGCAATTTTTGAATGAGAAGTACCATGTCATTGTAAAAACAGACATTGACAACTTCTTTGAGAGTATCGACCATGACATACTTTTACAGATTTTAGATTTTCAAATCTCGGACAAACGCATCATTCGTCTCATTTCACTCTTCATCCAAACAGGCGGTTTTAAGGAGTTCAACTACGGTGAGCATGATCAAGGTGTCCATCAAGGCGACATTCTCTCTCCACTTCTCTCAAATATCTATCTCGATGCCATGGACAAGTATTTAGAAAAACATGAAGTTCCTTTTGTCCGTTATGCAGATGATTTTGTCATGCTTTTTAAAAAAGAGGATGAAGCAAAAGAGCGCTTAGAACGACTCAAAAAGTATCTTGCCTCTTTAAAACTCACTCTTGAAGAGACAAAAACCAGCATAGTCCACATAAGTGAGGGTTTCACATTTTTAGGTGTTCGTTTTGAGGGGCGCAATCGGCATGTGGATAATGAACGCTTACAAAAAAGCATCTCCAAAATCCATCAGTTTGCCAAAGATAAATCGGGCTTTGCAAAGTATATCAAAGAGCTAAACGCCTACTTGTTTGCACTCAAAAATTACTATCTCAAAATTGTTACGCATAACTCCACGCAGCACCAACTTTTACAAAACGCACTCATCGAGAGCATCGCCCATAAAGTCTATCTCTCCAAAGAGTCCAAAGCCGTCACGACAAAAAAAGAGTTCAAAATCTTTTTGGAGCAAATCGAGTTTGCCATACTCTTTGATGATACACTCATAAATGATAAAAAAGAGCTTATCATCGCCAAAGGGTATGAAAAGTATCTTGCAAACAAATCCTACAAAGACACATCATCAAAGATAGATAAAAAGAAAAACCAATACGCAAAAAAGTTCGCAAATGATTCTACGCTTCACATCAACACGCACGGGCTTATGCTTGGCATCTCCAAAAACAAGTTCGTCATAAAAGAATACGGCAAAGTCAAAAGTTCTTACCCTTTCTCTCAGGTCACCCGCATCATCTTTGAGGGAAAAGGCTTCATCATTAGCAGTGATGTCCTCAAAAAATGTGCGGACAACGCAATCACGGTCGATTTTATAGACAGCGATGCCATGCCCTACGCTTCGCTCATCACCTACCGCTCTAGCATATCTCAAAATGTTCACAAACAAGCGATGGTTTTAAACACTTCAAAACAGCTTGAACTAGCATGTGGATTTATAAAAGGCAAAGCGAAAAACCAGATAAACTACCTAAAATATCTCAACAAATACCATAACCTCCTAGACAAGCAGATAGACTCCATGGAGCTAAACTACATCAAGATAAAGAGTGCCTCTGATGTAGCACAACTCATGGGCATAGAGGGGAGCATCTCCGCGTCGTACTGGAGTGCCGTGAAACTCATTTTAGAAGTTCCTTTTGAGGGTCGCATAACGCACGGTGCAAAAGACATAGTAAACTCTTCGCTCAACTACGCTTATGCCATTTTATACGGCAAAGTGCAACACTCGCTTGTTCATGCGGGGCTTAGTCTTAGCATCTCGTTTTTACATGCACTTGACGATAAAAAACCGACACTCACTTTTGACATGATAGAGGAGTTTAGAACTTTCATAGTTGATAGAACCGTCATAGCCATGTTAAACAAAGATGAACCCATAAAGCTTGGCAATGACGGACTACTCACAAAACCAAGCCGTCAGCTCATAGCCAAAAATATCAAAGAGAAGTTAGGTTCTTACACCATGTGGAAAAAAGAGTCCAGAAAACTGGAAAACATCATCCAAACACAATGTTTTAACCTAGCCAAAACCGTAAACGGCGAGAGTGCAAAGTACAGAGCATTCATAGGAAAATACTAAGTGTTTTATCTCATAGCATACGACATCACAAACGACAAACGCCGAAAAAAGCTCTCAGACCTTTTGGAGAAGTACGGCACAAGAGTAAACTACTCCGTCTTTGAAGTAGAGATAAACGAGACCAAACTTGAACATCTCATTTATGAGATAGAACTTCAAAAACTCATCAACAAAAAGTATGACTCGCTCCGCTTCTACCATGTCTGTAAAAACTGCACTCCGAAGTGTTTTGAACTCTCAAACTCCCCAGACCCATTTGCTCCAAAAGAGCTTTTTATATGAAAAATAATTCTCGAACTTTTTTTTCCCAAAAACAGCCTCTTTTGGCTAAAATCTTATTTTAATAGTTAGCAAAACCGGCATCTCTATTTTTAGAGTTTTTAGATTTGCGAACTTTTAGTTCTGTTTAATTTTTAAACTCCCTATTATAGGTGCTTTGTAAACTTAGAAAAGATTTAAAATTAGAAAATCTCAACTTTTAGAAAAATACAGAGTAGGTTTGCGAACTTTTTTAAGTGCAAAAACCCTAAAAATAGGCATTCTTTGAAATCTTACTGTCAAAACCATGAAGTTGCATTTTGAAATATGGCATAGTTTTGCGAACTTTTTATGCAAAACACACGCACTGTGGGAAAATATAAGTTTCAGGTGGATACCATACTGTTCTACATAGCCGTAATCTTGGCTATTTCGCCCCGAATTTTCGGGGCAGTTATTTTGAGACATGGAATGTAAACCTCTCCGAATGACCCACTGTATTATTTCGCCCCGAATTTTCGGGGCAGTTATTTTGAGACCAGTGTTCTCTTCTGTAGATAAAATCTACAGAAGACACCTTGATTTCGCCCCGAATTTTCGGGGCAGTTATTTTGAGACAAAAATCAACTGGAGTGTCTCCAGTTAGTTTTATATTTCGCCCCGAATTTTCGGGGCAGTTATTTTGAGACGCTTGTGTAAAATGTAAGAATTTTTCTACATTTTTTTATTTCGCCCCGAATTTTCGGGGCAGTTATTTTGAGACCTGTATCAACTTTTGTTGTTTTTGTAGTTTTCATTTTTGATTTCGCCCCGAATTTTCGGGGCAGTTATTTTGAGACCTTAAGTGCGGTCTCGGCGGTTTGATTAAATGAATAAATTTCGCCCCGAATTTTCGGGGCAGTTATTTTGAGACTGCAATACGGCTACTATCTTCTCTTCTTCAGTAGTCAATTTCGCCCCGAATTTTCGGGGCAGTTATTTTGAGACTTCTCATTAAGTCCTCCTAGGACTAAAAAATAGGCATAGGAATTTCGCCCCGAATTTTCGGGGCAGTTATTTTGAGACAAGCATCGCCTTTTGAGTAGAGTTTGCCGTTATATTTCGCCCCGAATTTTCGGGGCAGTTATTTTGAGACTTCCATGAGATGTTGAACTTGCCTTGCACACCAAACGACAAATTTCGCCCCGAATTTTCGGGGCAGTTATTTTGAGACCATCTGACTTTAACATCATTCGGATAATTCCCTCTGAGATTTCGCCCCGAATTTTCGGGGCAGTTATTTTGAGACGCACCATACTGTGGAGCAGGGCGATCTTGTGGAGCACCATACATTTCGCCCCGAATTTTCGGGGCAGTTATTTTATAAAATTACAATACTTGGATGATATGTAAAAGTACACTTTAACATTTATACCATTTATGCTAAACTTTGCTTTATAAAATAAAGAGAATATGGCATGATAGAACAACTACAAGAAAAGCAAAGAAAACTACTCTTTTTTGCTAAAAAGATTAGCTACACAAGAAAAGAGTTTACATTTATAAACAGTGATGAGCGACTCATAGCTCTTATCGGTGCAAGAGGTGTGGGAAAAACCACTCTTTTGCTTCAGTATTTAGGACAATACTCTCTTGATGAAGCACTCTATTTTAGTGCGGATGATATCAGCATCGCCGCTTTTGGTATCATTGAGATAGTTGAAGAGTTTTATAAACTGGGTGGGCGAATCGTTGTTATAGATGAAGTGCATATGTTTAAAGATTGGGCGGCACACATCAAAAATCTTTATGATTTTTATCCTGATTTGACCATACGCATAAGCGGTTCATCTATGCTAAGTATCTTGATGCAAAGTCATGATTTAAGCAGAAGAATCGTCACAAAAGAGCTTAATACGCTAAGTTTTAAAGAGTATTTTGAGATAAAACACAATGTGACGCTTCCATCACTATCGCTTGAAGAGCTACTCTCAAATCACAATGAACTCTCCTTTGAGCTAACTAGTAAATACCCAAATCTTTTTAGAGAGTTTAAAAACTATCTTAAAAATGGCGCTTACCCATTTTTTACTACAAGCAAAAGCGATGAGAGTTTTGATAGCAAACTTTTTAACTCCATAGAAAAAATCATCTATGAAGATATCCCATCAACAAACAAAATAAAATTTGAAAACCTTGTTGTATTTAAAAAGCTTATCTATACCGTCATAGCTTCTAAAGTCCCATTTTTAGTCAAGATTGATTCTTTGGGGCACTGACTGATTAGGTATATTAATTGCTTATTATGTTTATGAAATGTAATAAATGTGAATCAACCTATATAGTTAAGTCAGGATTTAAGAAAGTAG
>Ga0208246_1000734_pt1 | contig 23306 bp, 18 predicted proteins | sample RifOxyD2_FD_184039 | JGI IMG/M metagenome (GOLD analysis project Ga0208246, IMG submission 184039) | Soil microbial communities from Rifle, Colorado - Rifle Oxygen_injection D2 (SPAdes) | ecosystem: Environmental > Terrestrial > Deep subsurface > Rock core/Sediment | place: Rifle, Colorado... | reverse complement strand
CGGCTACCTCGCCAACTATATCCACGCCCTTACCTCGTTTGTCTTGAGATAACAAACGAGAACAAAAAAGACGTTTCAATTGTGTGACAATTCACTTCAAACAAAAAACTCGCCATTAGCGAGGTTACTTTGGTTTGGTTTGAAAAATGAGAGGGAGGGAGTTTCGTAATTCAAAGCAACAAGAGCCTCTACCATTAGCATCTCGAGCTCTCCCACTTCAGGCTCGACCCCGAAGTGGAGACTCAACTCCCCGTGCAGACGGAGCTTGTCTGCCGGGGAGAGCTTCTGGAAAATCACCGAAGCGACTTCCAGAAGCTTCTTTGCTTCTTCGTACATGGTTCTCCTCCAATAAATTAATATCGTATATTTTTCCTCTTTTGTCAAGAGTGATTGACAAAATAATTATTTTTAATTAAAAATTTTAGAAAATAAAAAAGGGCAGACCAGAATCTGATTTTTAGTCTTACTTACCTCCTTTTGGTGCGCAAAACTAAAAATCTTCATCTGAATCTGCCCGAGAATACTAGAAATATACGACCGCCAATCCGGTGGCGGCGCCGAGGACAATCGCCCCCAACGCCACCAAGCCGGCGGACAGCCACCAAAATTTTTTAGGTCTCGGTGGCTGTTGGAAGGCGTCCATCTCCCGACAACATATTGTCGGGGACGAGGCGGTGGGCAGAAAGGACGGTCTCCAAACCGTACACTCTTTCCCCCCGTCCTCGTCGTAAACGTTCATTTCTATCGTCCCCCCCCTACCCTGGGCTTCCGCCAGGGCATCTTCCAACGCCTGCCGCATTTCTGCGGCAGTCTGGAAGCGGTCTTCGGGACTCTTTTGCAGAGCCCGATAAACCACCTCCCTGAAGGAGATGGGGATATTATTGGGTAGAGGAACGGGCTCCTCTCTCGTAACTTTTACAAATATTTGCATCATGTTCACCCCCGGAAAAGGAAATTTTCCCTTTGATAAAAAGTAATATAGCATGACCCCCGCCGACCAGATATCCGTTCTCTGGTCGATCAAGTCCCCTCTACCCCGAAACTGTTCGGGGGACATGAAGAGTGGAGTCCCCATCATCGTCCCCTCGGCGGTGATGAGCTCGTCCCCCACTTTCTTGGCCAAACCGAAATCCCCTAATTTCGGTTCCCCCTCCTCGTCAATAAAAATATTCTCGGGCTTTATGTCCCGATGGACAAAGCCCTTTTTGTGAAGCTCCGCTATGAGCTTCAATATAACAACCATTTTTTTGAGAATATTAATATTGTCTCCGGGAGGCAGCGCTTCCATGTCTCCCAAATATCTTTCAAAAACTAGATATTTTTTTCCTATATATTCCCCCGCGTCTAATAGCTCGCCAATAACTCTGCTGGCTTTTTTTTCTCTTATATATCTTTCATTATTATTTTGATTAAATATTTTTATAGCGACTAATCGCCCCCCCGAACAGAAATCCACCGCCTCCCACACGGTGGCTGTCCCCCCATCTCCCAACTCATCCAGGAGGGTATAACGCCCTCCTTCAATGTCGTCCCCCACCTTAAAAACTTTCATCACCACCTCCTCCCCACTGGGGGGTTGTTGGTTGCCAAATTGTCAAAGAACCCTTCAAATTACTACAAAAAAATGATTTTGTCAAGGGGGCTTGACAAAAACAAAAGACAGCTCTTTGCGAGCTGTCTTTTTGGTCTAGATTTGCCTAGATTTTATTTTTCAATACCTTCTAAATTCTTCTTTCTTTTTAAGAAAATAAGGGTTGCTAAACCAATCAATCCAATTCCGCCGGCAGATAGCAATACCCACCATAACCAATTTATTGAAGAATTGCCGGAAGTTGAGGCTGTTTTGTCATCATTATCAAAATCAGATCCGCCGGTTCTGGTGTCAACCGAACCAACCGCATCATTTTCATTACTATTTGATGCCTCTCCGGAATCATTGACAGCTAATGCCGGATCTTCGCCGATACCAGATGCCGGCTCATCTCCCGAGGGAGCCGGAGTGTCTCCACCCAATGTTCGCGGTTCCGGGGCTGCTCCTTCCGGGTCATCTTCTCCCGGATCATCAACTGGCGTTTCCTCTACCGGAGGAGTAACCGGTGTTTTATTAACGAATGTTATATTTACCGGAGAAAGAGTAATTCCATTTACAACCGCGGTAATAGTGGAAACCCCTTGAATCCCAGATGTTATTCTAAAATATCTTTGGTTCGCTACGGCGACAAGTGGTTCTGCAACAGTGATATGATCCTTCCCTCCTCTTGAGGAAGTTAAAACAATTGTAGAAATATCAACAGCGCCATTAACGCTATTCTTTGCTGTAACGGTAATATTTGAATAATTTGTATTGTTGGCGACAATTGTCATTGGCGAAGCGACCACTGTTGAATTTGCGGCGAAAACCGGCAAATCAAAATGAGGAATCACAACGGCAGTAAAAGCGATTGTAGCTCTTTGATCTATTATAGTAGTGCCATAAATAATTGCTCTAACATTTGATGTTCCGGCAGTTGAAGATTTTACTCTAAAAGTAGCAACGCCGGATGAATTGGTTGTACTTGTAACCGCTGTTACAGTATCGGAATCTCTGGAAGAAGCCATACTAACCAAAACTCCGGACACCGGAGCATTTAAATTATTCTTGGTCGTAACTGTAATGGTGGAATAGTTGATATTGTTTGCGGGAACCGTATTCGGTGAGGCGACTACTGTTGAGTTTGTAGCAGAAGCCAGCAATTCAAAAACTGGGAAAATGACCGCAGTAAAAGTAATTGTAACTCTTTGGTTTATTTCAGAGCCTCCGATAGTCGCTCTAAAGATAGAAGATCCGGCGACAGAAGACTTTACTCTAAAAACAGCAAGACCGGTTGAATTGGTTGTGCCAATAAGAGTTGTAATAGTATCAGAATCTCGAGAGGAGAATAAAGCCGCAGATTGACCGACAAAAGGAAGGCCATTTGTTCCGACAGCATTTACACTAATTACAACGTAATTTTCGTTATCCGCCGGAGCCGAACCTGCTGAAGCAGTTACAGTGGAATCTGATGGATCAAGCCATACAACTGCTTGAGCCTCTGACGCTAGAAACATAGTTCCGGTAATATAACCGCTTATAAGGGCGACTATTGTTAAAGCTTTAAAGATTTTTTTCATATTTTTTTATTAAATTATTATTTAATTTATTATTTTGTGTTATTGATTTACAATTATTATCAAATAAAAAATCTTGGCTAGATACCTAATATTAGCATGATTTATCATTTTCGTCAATGTGGGTTGACAAAAACCGAAAATCCTTTATCCTAAACAGGAGGAACTGGCGATCTTTGACATTTTTTGTTCTTTTTCTTCCCCGTTGAAAGGCGGGAGGAGATGGAGGTTGTGATGGAAAAGTTTTTTTGGACCGTCCTTGTGACGGCAACGACCCTCTTGCTCGCGGGTCGCGCGTGGGCAGAGGAGGCTTCGCCACCGTGTGCGACGGTGACGGAGTGCACCCAACGGGGGGAGGAGGCGTATAGTGCTAACAGATACGCTGAAGCAGAGCGGTTCCTTCGGGAACGGCTTTCCCTAGAGCCTAATAATATTTATTTTCAATTGGCTCTCGCTCAAACCCTTGAGGGGCTGGGCGATTGTGCCTCCCTTCAGGGGGCGCAAGAATTATATTCCCAAATAACCGGGGAAGGGGCGGTACCGGCCAACGCCCGGGCCGGTCTTTCTCGTATCGCCGCAGACCTAGCGGCATGCGAGGAGGAAGAGGCGGAAACCTCCCCCGAGCCGCCGACGGAAGAGCCTCCTGCGGTACAGCCCACACCGCCCGAGCCTCCTACTACCCCCGCTCCTCACGGCCGTGGAGGGGGAATCGCCGCTTGGTCCACTTTCGGCGTCGGAGTGACAACCCTAGCAACAGGGATCGTGCTCTGGATCCCAGCCTATCTAGCGGCTGACGAGCGAGACTCCTTCTGCTCGGAGGGGGGCTGCCTGGACATCGGGGAGCAGAGGCAATGGGGAGCAGCCGACGAAGACTTTCGGAGATTCGCCCTCGCGGGCGATATCCTCGTCGGTCTTGGCGCGGCCATCGCCATGGGTGGCCTTATCTGGGCACTCGTGGCGCGGCACCGGGGGGAGACGCCGACCGCCGCAGTCTCCTTCTGGCCATCAAGGGGTGGAGGTGGCGGCCTCGTCTTCACTCTGTGCCGGTGAGGACAAAAAAAGGGGGGGGTACAAAAACGACAAACATCGGGCTTCACGGAACGTTGGTATGAGGGGAGCCAACAATCCGCGAAGTCCTTTTTTTATTTCATAAAAATAATCTAACTAGTTTTAATTACTGTCATTCCCGCGAAGGCGGGAATCCTACTTTTGTAAAATTGGAACTGTATAATAAATTGTGAGTGGATCCCCGCCTTCGCGGGGATGACACATAAAAATGCTTATTCTGTGAAATAAAAAATGAGCAGACTGGACTAAATTTCTTGCTTGTTTACCTCCTTTCGTTACAAGCTAAAAATCTTTGTCCAATCTGCCCAAACCGCGGCTACAGCCACGGATTCAATTCCTTTTGTGGCGGAGCTGGTCCGCCGTCTTCCCTCCGTCGGGGCGGTGGAAGGATCCGCGGTGTTGGAGGGGGAAGAATAACCCCACCATCCTCCCTCCTCACCGGGGGTGGGAGGATCCGAGGCTCCTCCGGTACCGGCTGCTTACTCCCGCCGTCCCCCTCCAACTGTGGTGGCGGAGAAGGTCCTCGCTTCCAAGGGACTTTTCCGCCCGCTCCGGCGTCGGAGGGAGCTTTCGTCGGTACCTCCGCGTCGAGAGGCGACGCGTCAGCCTCCTCCGTCTCTCCGTCGCCGTCCGCCTCGGAGTCGCAGGGGTAACCGTCGCCGTCTCCGTCAGCATCGGCAATGCCACTGTCAGGCTCTACCGATACGTCGGAGGGAGACGCCCCAGACGTCGACGAAGGTGATGGCGTGGAAAGCCACCACCACAGAAAAAGCCCCACGCTGACCCCGAGGACGATAACGACGAAGACGGCTATAACGAGTGGCCCCCACCGCCACCTCGTAGGGAGAACAACCTCGTCCTCCACTTCCCCCTGATCCTCCGAGAGGAGAGGTAACTCCTCCTCGTCTCCCTCTTCTCCCTGTTCCACCGGGACTGGGCCAGGTAGTGGTGTTTCCTCTGGCGGAGGAATCGCCTCCGCCTGTTCTGGCGGGGTTCCCACTTCCTCCGACAGAACCTCTTGTGAGGGTTCCTCCGTCGGAGCCGCGGGAGTGGTGGGAGCTGGCTCGGCCGTCGAGGACGAAGTGCTCCCGACTCCCCCTTCTTCTTCCGCCTCTTCATTAATATCTAAAGACTCGGGCTCATCACCCGAAATCGCCTCCCGAAGAGCGTCGGCAAACTCCGAAGCGGTTTGAAATCGCTCGTCAGGCTCGAACGCCAATGCCTGAAGAACGATACCCTCAAGTGAGGAGGAACCAATTACTGAAATTTTAGGAAAAATTTGTCTAGAGGCAACATTCATCATTGCCTCTTGATAATTGTTCCCTTGATTTAGCATCCCCCCTGTTAACATTTCATACAATATTGCTCCAACACTAAATATGTCAGAGCGCTGGTCTATTACCCTTCCCATAGCTTGCTCGGGAGACATATACCATGGCGAACCGAAAACCATTCCCTCCCGAGTTAGCTTACTTGTTTCTTCCTGTGCCGATTTTGCAATACCAAAATCAAGAATTTTAGCTATTTGACCTTCAGTAATAAAAATATTTTCCGGCTTCATGTCGCGGTGGACAACTCCATTTCGATGAGCCGCCATCAGGGCAGCTAAAACTTGTAATATTATTTGAATTATCAACTCTCTCTCAATTATCTTTTTATCTTTTTCATTTTCTTCTAATATTGCTCCCAGATCTTTGCCATCTAGAAACTCCATTACGATGTATGGGGCTCCTTCACTTGTCTCCCCCATATCATAAACCGTAACTATATTGTTATGACCAAGGCCACCAGTTAACCTGGCTTCCCTGCGTAACCTTTCCGTATGTTCGCTACTGGAGGCTGTCCATGGATTTAGCACCTTAATAGCTACTGAACGACCAATCTTTTGGTCTCTCCCTTTATATACTACCCCCACACCCCCTTCACCAATTCTTTCTTCAATTATATATTTTCCACCAATAATTTTTCCCAGAAAATCTACATCTTGTTGCATCTCTCCACCTCTCTCTATTTTTCTAACTTGTCAGCCAATTCTGACAAGTATTTTTCAACGTTCTGGCCTTATTTAAGAGGAAAAAGGGGAAAATGTCAACCACTTATTGTCATCCCGAGCTTGTCGAGGGATCTCACACGGTGATTAAAAAAGTATTATGAGATTTCTCGACAAGCTCGAAATGACAGAAAAATTTTGAGATTATTACTTTACAGAGCGACTTGATTAACCTATGCCTTACCCCAAAGTTATTGAGATGGCGAATGCGAACCTCTATCTCAAACAAGTTGAGAGATTTCTCGCTCCGCTTGGGATGACTCGCCTATTTACCCCCAAAATGCTATAATGTACCTAGATAATTTATGGTCATTGGAGCCCTGGGGGCACGATACCCTTCCTGTCATTCCCGCGAAGGCGGGAATCCACTCACAATTTTACGAAAGTAGATTCCCGCCTTCGCGGGAATGACAAAAAAGGAAAACCATTTAACTAACCCTATGAAAACCATCTTCAATATACCTAAAAACCTCACGCCCGACTCTTATCTTTTGGTTAAAAAAAGTCGTCCTCTTTTTGGCGAAATATCTGTCGGCGGAGCAAAAAACATGGTGACCAAAGTAATGGCCGCTTTTTTGGCTTCGGATGGTGGGGAATGCCTAATCCGAAATGCTCCATTTATCGGCGAGGTTGCCAATATTCTGGCGAACTACGAACAGCTGGGGGTGAAATATTCCTTTTTTCCCGACCGCACTTTAAAGGTAAATTTTAAAAATTTAAAAGATTTTAATCTTGGCGACGAAAATACTATTGGCAGTCGCATTTCCATTTTAATGGCCGGGCCTATTTTAAAACATTTTGGTCAAGCGGTTATAAAAACTCCCGGCGGATGCAAAATCGGCAAAAGAAAAATTGATTTTCATCTTCAAGGTTTGAAAAATTTCGGCGTGGAAATAAAAGAAGATGGAAAATTTTTAAGAATGAAAGTTAAAAAGGGCGGACTGAAAGGCATAAAATTCAAACTCCCTTTCCCGAGCGTCGGAGCGACGGAAAATATGATCATTACCGCTGCCTGCGCTAAAGGCGAAACTGTTATTTCCAATTGCGCCATGGAACCGGAAATAATGGGACTTATAAAAATTTTGCAGAGAGCCGGCGTCTCCATAATCGTAAACAGCGACAGAGAAATCACGATCAATAGCAGTGAAAATTTAAATTTTAAAGATGTAACTATTATTCCCGATCGCGTCGAAATTCTCTCTTGGGCCTCGGCGGCACTCGCAACCAAAGGAGATATTTTTGTAAAAAACGCTTACCAGGATCATATTGTCACGCCTCTTGGGATTTTAGAAAAAATGGGAGCGGGCATTGAAATCAACCACGACGGAATTCGTTTTTATTACAAAGGAGAACTAAAACCAACCAATGTAAGAACTGAAATATACCCGGGATTTGCCACGGATTTTGGTCAGCCGTTTGCTATGGTTTTATCACAAATAAAAGGAAAATCCACAATGCATGAAACTATTTTTGACAATCGCCTTGGCTATCTTGAAACACTAAACAGCGTTGTTAAAAAAAATAAATTTGTTTTGAAAAATAACTGCCCGGTAAACGATCCTTGCCGATTTAAAAATAAAGGGTATCGCCACTTGGCGGAAATTACAGGGCCGGTGGAATTTGGCAAGGGCGAAGTGGAGATTCAAGATTTGCGCGCCGGCTTTGCTTTAATTATTGCCGGACTTTTGTCGGATGGATTAAAAATAAAATATCTTGATCTTCTTTTTCGCGGGTACGAAAACCCGATAAGTAAATTAAAATCGTTGGGAGCGGATGTGGAGTTGGTGAATGGATAGCTCTGTGGAGTAGCGAACTTTAGTTCGCGCTAATCTTAATTAAGACGCAGGCTAAAGCCTGCTATTCCGTTACCGGTTTATTAATTCATAATTTCTCAATCAAATGCCTTACAAATTAAAACTACTTTCTTCCGCCCTGCTCTTTTTCACTCTCGGCACTTTTTTTGTTCCCTTTTCCGCCGGAGCCGTCGCTCCCGGTTATACCGCCGAGATTGTCAAAAAAAGCTACAACTCAACCGTAAGTTTAATTCCGGGAAAAGCAATCACTTTTGAAGTTGAAATTAAAAATACTGGAACAAAAACTTGGTCAAACTCTTCCAGAAATTATATTTCCTTGTATGCCGACGGGGCGGGAAGACAATTTAAACATAATTTTTGGCACAAAGCGGAGCAACCGGCAAAAATGATTGAGCCGACTGTCGCTCCCGGCGCTCTTGGCCACCTGAAATTTGCCCTTCAAGCTCCCGAACTTTTGGGTCTTTATACCGCTAAATTTAAACTAGCCGCGGAAGATTTAACTTGGATCCCGGGCGGAGCTTTTGAAATTCCAATCAATGTTACCAATAATCCTTCTTCATCTTCACAATTATCTCAAACTGATAGTGCTGTAATCGCCAGCGCGGAAAATTTCGGCGCTTTAAAATTAATCCAAAGCCACTCTAATCTAAACTTAGGCGCCGGAGAAAAAATAACTTTTAGAGTGGGCTTCAAAAATATCGGAAAAGAAAACTGGACAACTTCCGGAGAAAATAATGTAAAACTTTGTGTTAGCGATAAAATATCAACTGATCCTTTTCGAGCTACAAATTGGATAGAGACAAATTGCCCCGTGATAGTCTCCTCGGAAACTACCTCCGGTCAACTTGGATTTTTTAATTTTGATCTTACGGGAGCAGTCAAGGGGGATTATAAAATAGATTTTATTTTGATGAATCAGGGCAAAATAATTTCCGGCGGAGTAGTAACTCTACCAATCAGTATTTCTTCATCCGGAGTTGTCGCTCCGATTGTAAAATCTGAAGAAACTCCCGTTCCGCTGGCAAATGGACCAACCATGCGCATCGGCCTTTTTTCTACTACAGATCAGGTTATTATTAGCTCCCAAAATAGTTTTGAAATAAAGGATGCTAACAATAATTTATTTTTCACGGTTCCCGCGGGAGTTAGCGCCTACGCTTCTTTTAACTTTACCAATAAAACTTATACTGCCAAAGTTAATGGCGTAGAAAAAAACGGCTTGCCTTATTTGAGATTTATTTCTTCTCTGGGCGATGACAATGTTTTTGAAGTGGTAAATTTTGAAAATAGGCCGGGCTGGAATACTTCCATAAACGACAATAAATTTCGAGGCGCTCTTGAGCTACGCTATAGTGAAGGGAGAAATAAACTTTATTTGATTAATGAATTATCTCTGGAATCCTACATGCGCGGGATTGCCGAGGCATCAAATTATCTTCCGCAAGAATTTTTAAAAGCACTAATAATTGCGGCTAGAACTTATGCCAAATATAATTTAGATATCGGCGGTAAACATCCGGCAGCCTATTTTACTTTAAACGCCAGCGCCAATGATCAAGTTTATCGCGGCTATAGTTCAGAGCTGCGTTTACCCAATGTCATGAAGGCAGTGGAAGAAACGCGGGGCATGATGGCAACATACAACGGAGAAATTGTTGTCACTCCCTATTTTTCTCAAAGCGATGGAAGAACGCGAGCATGGGAAGAAGTGTGGTGGGGTAGCGGCAAGCCGTGGCTTGTTTCCAAAGCCGACCCCTATTGCACCGGAAGAACAATGTTGGGGCATGGCGTTGGCTTTTCTGCCTACGGAGCGCGCAAAATGGCCGATGCCGGAAAAAACTTTGAAGAGATTTTGAAATATTATTTCACGGGAATTGAATTGAAAAAAATCTATTAACTAAAACAAACAAATAGATATAAATAAAAAACCATTCACTTCGCTGAATGGTTTTTTATAAATTAATAACTAAATTTATTTTTGAGGGCTACTTCCACCCCCCGTATGATACTTACTATCTACCTCTGCTAATTCCATAATTTTTTTAGAAACAACTCGCGGATTAGGAATATTTTCAAAAACAAATCTCTGTCTTGCTCCGGCTGTTTGGATATAAACATTTCCATAGTTAAACATTGTTGCGAGCATTCCCTTTGCTTCAACGGTTACATCTTGAATTTTATATAAATCAAGCTCGGAAATAGTTCTTGAAAATAAATGCTGGCTCACATTGATAATCCTGTCGTTTGTAACAATCCAAAAATCCAAATAATAATCAATAAAAGCCAAAAAAAAGACTAGCCAAATTGTCAAAAAATAAGCGCTGGCCAAAAGAGCAAGAAGGGGAAATAGAATCGTATTCTCAAAAACTTCCGGAAAAGAAACTTGTAAAAAATAATTTGCCAAAAAGGGCACAGCTAATAAAAATACAAAAAGAATAATTTGTTTAATGAGAATAATCGTATCCGCCCGCAAAAAATAAACTATTTCTTCGTAGCTCGCCTGATTGATAAATTTTTTAATATAAAGATTCATAAGTATTATTAACAAAAGACAATGTTTGCGTCCAATCAACTCCTTGCAACTCGGCCCAACTAACAAAAAGAATTAAAGCCACTCCGGCTAAAAAAACATAGGTTGTAAAAAAAGCGATTGAACTCGGCGGGACAAAGGCGGCGAGATGATAAATCGCAAAAAGAGAAAAAATAACAAAAACTGCCAAAAAAACACAATAAACTATTAAAAAAATACTAATACTCATATTAATCTTTCTTGTAAATTCTTAGGTATTTTCGCGCCGAGATGTTTGTAGGCTAATTCTGTAGCCATTCTTCCCCGCGGAGTGCGGTTTAAAAATCCCAGTTGCAATAGGTATGGTTCGTAAACTTCCTCAATCGTCGCCATCTCCTCTCCGGTCACCGCGGAAAGAGTGCTTATCCCGACCGGACCGCCATTAAACTTGTAAATTATTGATTCTAAAATTTTTCTATCAACCTGATCAAGGCCAAAATTGTCTACACCGAACATTTCCAAGGCGGAATTGGCCAACTCTTTGGTAATTATACCATCTGCCTTTACTTCGGCATAGTCCCTAACTCTTCTTAAAAGTCTATTGGCAATCCGGGGCGTCTTTCTGGCTCGCTTGGACATTAAATTAGTTGCCGCATCGTCAAACTTTATATTTAAAATATCGGCGCTTCGCCTGATAATTTTTTCTATTTCACTGTCTTCATAAAAACTTAAGTGATGCGTTATGCCAAATCTATCTCGCAATGGCGCGGAAATCAAACTCATTCTTGTTGTTGCTCCAATGATCGTAAATTTAGGCAAATCGAGGCGAACAGTTCTTGCCCCAGGGCCTTTTCCAATAATCAAATCAAAAGCATATTCTTCCATGGCCGGATAAAGCACTTCTTCTATTACTTTATTTAGGCGATGGATCTCGTCAATAAATAAAATGTCGCCGTCTTTTAGGTTCGTAAGAATCGCGGCCAAATCTCCCGCTCTTTCAATCGCCGGCCCGGAAGTTACCCTCACCTCTCCCCCTATTTCATTGCCAATGATATAGGCTAAGGTAGTTTTTCCCAGACCCGGACAACCATAAAACAAAATATGTTCCAATGGTTCTCCTCTTTTTTTGGCCGCTTCTATGGAAATATTTAAATTTTCTTTTATTTTTTCTTGTCCAATATATTCGCGCAAAAATTTGGGCCTTAGCGTAAGGTCAAAATTTTTATCTTCTGCTTGTTCTTTTGGTTCAATAATTATTTCGTCCATATGGCAAAATCCTAAATCCTAAGCACTAAATCCTAAACAAATTCAAAATATAAAAAATCTCTGTCATTTCGAGCTTGTCGAGAAATCTCCAATGGTTAATTATGACAAGGTTGAGATCCCTCGACAAGCTCGGGATGACGAATTGAGAGGGCTAGTTTTGAATTTTGATATTAGAATTTATTTAGAATTTCGGATTTCGAATTTAGAGTTTCTTTACTCCACTCCTATTTTTCTCAAATTAACATTGGTAATCCCCAACCCCAAACTTCTCATAATATTAAACGCGTCTTGAGGCCTTCCGAGATAATATTTTTTCTTGTTTATGGGATAAATATAATAAGCTTCGCCGTTTTTTTCCACGTCAAGCAAAATTTTTCCCAAAACACTGTCGGGGAAAATTGTGTGGCTTGAAATATATTGATGAGTCGCGCCGAGTCCCAGTCTCCTCATCACATTAAAAGCATCCGACGGTCTGCCAAGATAATATTTTTTCTTGTCCTTCGGATAAATGTACCACGCCTCGCCGTTTTTTTCTATCTGTAATAAAATTCTGCCTGACAATCGTGTTGCCAAGGCCGTATCAACCCAGCTGACCAGCAAACGTTCTTGCTCTACTACCGAGAGGGTTGTGTCGGGAGTCTCTTCCTCGTCCGGGGGGGTACTCGGCGGATCTTCGGCCGGCGGTGTCGAGGGAGGAGTAGGGCTAGACGTCCCGTTCCATCCGGCAAGTCTGGCGGCCATCCACCAAAAAGCCCGTCCTTTTAAATTACAGTTCAAGGGTTCGGAATGAGCGCACTCGCAAGAAGAGCAAAGAGAATTGCCTGAATTATTTTCGCACCATTCACTCGCCCAATTTCCACCGGAATAGTTGGCGCCATCGTCAGCATTTTTGTTTAAAAAATAACTTCCGGAAGGATCATAACTTTCTATGTCGGCAAAATCAAAAAGAACTTTTTTATTAGTGTTGGCGTAATTTCTGATCAGGGTATTCATTTTATTTAAATTGCCATTAACTCCCGTGCCATCAAGATGCCCGGTCATATAAACAAAAGTAGTATTGGGATAATCTTTTTCCAATTGGTTCATTGCGTTCAGGTACGCGTTAATTCCGGAGGTGGTATTTTCAGAAGCTCCTCCGCACCAAGAAATCATTACCACATTGGTATTGTTTCCGGATTGATCAAGCTTGTCTCTTACTTGATATTCCCAACCCAAGTCTCCATTACTTCCCAGGTCGCCATATTCCTCTTCAATTTTTAAACTGCTACCACTTCCCGTTGAATTAAAAGAATAAAGAGAGCCCAGAGAATTTCTTAAAGTTTCCATGCCACTAATTATTTGGCTTCCATGCGAAGTGTGAATGTAAAAAACCTTAAGATTTGTTTTTGCTTGAGTAACATAACTCTCGGGAACCTTACTGATGTCGGCATTGGAATGGTTGATAACTATTGCCGAAGAAAGTTGCCCGCTTATTTTTACTTCATTATTTTGCGCAATAGAATCGGGCGCTTTAATTATTAAAATTAAACCCAAAATCGCCAAAAGCCCTAAAGATATCAGCGCTTTTTTATTCAAAATTTTCATAGTTTTAAAATATTATTAGATTATTTTTGATAAAGATCAAAGTTAGACCCACTGCGCAATAACTTTCGTCGCGAAATTTTCAGATTTTGAGGAAATTTTGGCATAAATTTTTGAGTCAATATGGTTTATTGACAAAAAAATTTAGGACAAAATTTACTAAAAGATGAAAATTGCAGTAGAAAGGTTATTGCGCAGTGGGGCTATGGTTCGCGGCGCAAATTGCGAGAGCTAGGGCGTCGGCCGCGTCATCCGGCCAGGGAATCTCTTTTAGCCTTAACAATATCTGAACCATTTTTTGCATCTGCTGTTTTTCCGCTTTTCCATATCCGGTGATCGCTCGCTTAACTTCCGGCGGGGTAAATTCAAATATTTTTAAATTATTTTCCGACGCAGTCAATATCACTACCCCTCTCGCATGGCTTACGTCTATCGCCGTTTTTGTATTTTTGCAAAAAAATATTTTCTCCACGGAAACCGCCAACGGCTTATACTTTTTAATCAAATCGTTCAAGTCTTCAGCTATTTTTTTTAATCTTAAGTTAAATTCCAGACCGGACTTTGTTTCAATTACTCCATAATCAATCATCTTGAAATTATTCCCGTTAACTTCTATTAAACCATATCCGGTTCTCGCGAACCCCGGGTCTATGCCTAAAATTATCATAAAGAAGAGTCTTCTATGTTTGTATAATAGTCGTTAACTTCTTCGCTCTCTTCTATTTTTTCAAAAATTTCCTCCAGTCTTTCTTTTAAACTGGGGTCATCTATTTTTATCTTCTCTTTTGCTTCCCATTCAAGTCCGGTATAATTTGGATTTATTTTTTGCTCTTCAAGCCAAACTCTTATTTTTTGCAAATCTTCCGGTTTGGTAAAAATAACCGTGTCACCATTTTCATTTTTTATATCTTCGGCGCCATGCTCAATCAGTTGCAATTCAAAATCATCCCCTCGAGAAGAGGCTTCTTTTCCTATGCGAACTATTCCCGCTCTTTTGAACATCCATGTCACGGAATTTTGCGCTCCGAGACTTCCTCCACTTTTATCAAGAAAATGTTTGATTTCGCCCGAAGTGCGATTTCTGTTGTCGGTCAAAGATTCTATAATAATAACCACTCCGCCCGGCAGAAAACCTTCATATTGGACTTCTTCTATTTTCGCGCCGCTATCTTTCCCTGCTCCTTTTTCAATCGCTCTTTCAACATTGTCTTTGGGAAGATTCTCTTCGCGCGCCGCTTCAATCGCCAGCCGAAGCTTAAAATTCATTTTCGGGTCAGGCCCGCCCTCGCGCGCCGCGAGAGTTATCACTTTTGCCAGACGGGTAAAAATAACCCCGCGCTTGGCGTCTTCTGTCCCTTTTTGATGTTTAATTTTAGACCATTTTGAGTGTCTGGACATCTTAATTTAGGTTAATAATCACAATTTAACCGTATTTAAGTATATCAAATACCAAGTTATAGCGCTATGAATAATTTAGCGTCTGAGTTTAAAAACTTATTTTTTGGTTTTGGGTGAAAGGGAATTAAAGGGGTGGATTGCCCCGACCGAAAACATTTCTTTCTGTTTCATTTTAATGCATATTCCTTATTTGCTTTAGCATACAAATTTTTCTGAAAAGCAAAGAATATTGAGCGAATGCTATCAACACTTCCAAGCGATTGTTCTGCGTTTGCGATTGCATGATATTTCAAATTAAGCAATACCGGCAATTTTTCTTCATCAAGTTCTTCAACACCTTTTTCTTCGTATTTAGATAGCACAAAATCCAAAAACTCTTTTTGTTTTTCATTCAATCCTTTAAAAATTTTGTCTTTTGATTGCTCCACTCTTTGTGTTCTGGAAATTGGTTGTGTTAAAAACGATACATAAGTTAAAACGTCAAAAAGATCGCTTTGTTCGGCATCGATCATCTTTTGTAGTATTTCCAATTCGTCTTTGCCGAAACCTTTTTCCGCGATACTATCCAAGAATGCTTTTCTGGTTGTTGGATTTGACCAAATCTTTCGGAGTTCTTCTTCGCTTTTAAAAAACTCCGGCATAGCGCCAAACATATTATCCATAAATTCTTGGATAGAAATCGGCTTGCCGTCCGCGCTATAAAATGATGTTGAAATCATATGTTGGATTTCACGCTCTTTCCCATCCCGTAATTTTATTTTTAGTTTTTTCTTCGGTTCTTCGACTTCATACTGTGGCGCGGTTTCCCTAATCACACTTTCTCCGGTTTCTCTTTTCATTTTTTCTTTTACTTCTTCTATCGGATCGCCATCCCATTCCGGATCGGAAAAATGCTTATAAGCGTCCACAAAATCATAAATCGTAAAATATTCTTTGCCATCAAAAAGTCTGGTTCCGCGTCCGATAATCTGCTTAAACTCAATCATAGAATTTACCGGCCTCATCAAAACAATATTGCGAATATTGCGCGCATCCACTCCGGTTGAAAGTTTTTGTGAAGTAGTCAAAATGGTTGGGATGGTTTTTTCGTTATCTTGAAATTCGCGCAAGAATTGTTCCCCACGAGCGCCATCATTAGCCGTTACCCTTACGCAATAATTCGGGTCTTTACTTTCCTTCATCTGATTTATCAAATCTCGCACAGCCAAGGCATGATCTTGCGTAGCGCAAAAAATAATTGTTTTCTCATTCTGATTAATTTCATCCAAAACCACCCGAACTCTTTTAGCTTCGCGTTCTTTGATAACAATAATTTTATTAAAATCCGGCTCCTCGTAGACTTTACCCTCTTCCACTTCGCCCTCAATAATCTGGTCGTCCGAAGTATAAACATAATCGTCCAAAGTAGTTTTTATCCTTTTGATTTTAAAAGGTGTTAAAAACCCATCGTTTACGCCTTCTTTGAGCGAATAAGTATAAACCGGCTCGCCAAAATAGCGGTAAGTATCAACGTTGTCTTGTCGTCTTGGTGTAGCGGTAAGCCCTAGCTGAACAGCCGGTGAAAAATAATCCAAAATACCACGCCAGTTACCTTCGTCATTTGCTCCGCCTCGGTGGCACTCGTCAATAATGATAAAATCAAAGAAGTCGGTTGGATAATCACCAAAATATGGTGTTCCGTCCGGACCACTCATAAAAGTTTGAAAAATCGTGAAAAAGACACTGCCTCCTGTCGGCACTCCGCCTTTTTTACGAATATCTAAAGGATTGATTCTCACTAGCGCGTCTTTATCAAAAGCGGAAAAAGCATTAAATGCTTGATCGGCTAAAATATTACGATCGGCTAAAAACAAAATTCGCGGCCGTCGCGCGCCATCTCGCTTCAGATTCCAGCGAGTTTGAAAAAGTTTCCAAGCAATTTGGAAAGCAATAAAAGTTTTGCCAGTGCCGGTTGCCATGGTCAAAAGTATCCGGTCTTTTTCTTCCGCTACCGCATTTACAACATTATTGATAGCAATTTCTTGATAATAACGCTTGCCGTATTCGCCTTCGTTTGGCACGCTGGCAAATTTCTCTTTCCATTCATTCCAATCAGAAACCTGTCCTGAACTTGTCGAATGGAAAGTTTTATTCCAAAGCTCGTCTGGCGTAGGAAAATCAAGCGCACTTTTTTCCTCTCCGGTCGCTAACGACATTTCATAAATCTCTTTGCCGTTGGTAGCATAAGTATAATTAATTTGTAGTTTTTCAGCATACGCTTTAGCCTGCGCCACTCCCTCGCCCACTTCCAAATTTTCCGCCTTGGCCTCAATTACTCCAATCTTTTGATTTTTATATACCAAAACATAGTCGGCAATTTCCGGCTTGCAACGCGTTCCACCTGTTTGAATTTTGCCGTCAGTAATGCGAAATTCGCGCAAGACTTTTGATCCTTCAACTTCGCCCCAGCCGCTCGCTTTGAGTTTCGGATCAATATATTCGGCTCTTGTTTCTGATTCGTTCATATTAATTTTTTATTTTCTATACCGCGTAGTCCTACCCATACCAATTTTTTCTATTTTTTTCATTTCAATTAATCGATTTAATGCTTGATTAACGGTCGGTCGCAAAACGCCCGTTTTCTTAACAATTTCTCCGGCAGTTATTTCCGAAACTCCCAAAAGACAATTCCAAACTAAAAGTTGATTGGGGGAAAGGATTGTTTCCATTCTCTCAGCGGAAAGCATTTTGATCGCCATCTGCGCTTGTTTCTCCAAAACTCCAAGAAAATATTCCAGCCAATTTGCGACATTCTCTTTTTTCCCCTCAAAAGTTTTCTGACTTTTTCGCAAAGCCAGATAGTATTCAGATTTACTATCCTCAATTATCTTTTCGTGTGAAACGTAGGGCACAAATCCATAACCCAATTTCAAGAGCAATAAATTTGTTAGGATCCGCGAAAGCCGCCCATTGCCATCTTGAAACGGATGAATTTTCAAAAATTCTACCACAAAATTTCCGATGATTAACAGCGAATGATATTTTTTTTCTGCCAATGTTTCTTGCGTCCAAATCACCAATTCCTGCATTTGTTTCGGGGCGAGGTATGCCCGAGTCGTTTCAAAAACCACGCCAATCGGTTTTCCGTCTGCGTCAAAAACCGAAACATCATTTTCTATTTTTTTATAATCCCCCCTATGTCTTGCATCTTTTTCCGCATATTTCAAAAGCTCTTTATGCAAATGCTTAATCGAGCTTTCGCTAAAAGGAATCGTTTTCCAAGACTCAAATACATTTTCCAAAAGTTCATAATAACCTTGCACTTCTTGTTTATCCCGATCGCGAAACTTATTGATATTCAAACCTTTGATAAACTTCTCCACATCCTCATCAGACATTCTCGAATTCTCAATTCGCGTGGATGCGCCTGAAGAAGTAATTAAAACGGATTTTTTTAAACGCCCTAAAAGCTGAGGCGAGAGATTCACCCCTTGTGACCAATGACCTTTTATTTCATCAATTTTAGCAATTTTTGATAAAATATCCGGCGTAATATTTTCTATTCTTTTAGTCAAATTAGCCATTTTATTATCGTATATTATAACTATATTAGATTATATTAGATTATATGAGATTTGTCAATTTTTCTATAATTCCCCCGCAAAAGCTTTCTTCAAAACCGACTTTTTCAACTCTTCCAAATCCACTAGTTTTTGTTTATAAATCGCTTCCAGTTTTTTGGTTTCAGCAGAAAGTTTATCAAGTTTGGCAACTATGGATTTTTGTTCGGAAATTGATTTCGGTACAGGAATAGAAAAATTAACTAATGTTTTTATTGGTAACTGGGGCTGTGCGGCACCTGATACATATTTCTTAATTTGAGTTTTCATTATTCCTGACTGGAAAATTGCAAAAAGATATTCGGGGATAATTAATTTAGTATTTGGACGAAAAATCAACATTCCAGAATTTATTCTTATATTCTCAAAAAGAACATTTCCATTATATACGGCAATATTTCCAATTGTCCCGCGTGTCGTAAGTAATACATCATTTCTTTTTAATTTCCCGTTACCAAGCACATTATCCTTCTTTTCGGTAATAAACATTGTGGTTTTAAAATCAAATCCGTTCGGTCGTACATTCTTTGTATTTAGAAATAGACAATATCCTTCATTATGAAAATCTGATTTTTTTGGGTAATTCTTGCCTCGATCACCATCTATAATCTGAAACAAGCTCTTATCTCCGAGTTTTTTCTGCTCAGCATCATCTGTAAATACGCTCTGCAAATACGATTCAAAAAGCTCTTTTGAATTATTTAGATTCTTTTCAGCGTTTTCCTTTGCTTTAGTTGTCTTCTCGAAAACTTCATCCAAAATTTTCACAATGCGGTGTTGTTCGGGGATGGATTCTGGATAAGAAATCTCGATATTTCCTATCACTGGCAAATTTAGAGATGGATACTTATGATCCTGAATTAAGTCTTGAGCTTTAACTTCTTGTAAAAAATAAAATAAATAATTATTGTTTAAAACTTTTTCATCAGTTTTTATTGTCGCCAAGTGACTGGAAACATAGCCATCTATGCCCAAAACAACTCGATGATTGAGAAAGGTCGAAGCGCCACTCTTTGGCAAAAGAATTGTTCCTTTATTGAATAATTTTAAACCCTTAATCCCTTTGTCATTAAGGTAATCAGAGGATTTTGTAATTCTTCCAATATGAACTTGACCAATATCGGAAGTTCTAAAAAATGGATAAATTCCATCAATAAAATACTCCCTTTTTTGTGGAGCGGAATTGCCAGCGCCAATATCACAAACCTCGCCGAGTTTTTTTGTTTGCCAGTTAGTCATGTTTTATATAGAATTAAAAATATTTTTAAAAGCTTCAATTTCCTCATTCGATGGTGAATACAGTTCAGAAACTTTCTTTTTATATTCACCATTATAAATATTTTTAAATCGCGTTTTTTTAACATCATCTAAACTAAACGCCCTGATACCCATTTCATTTTGATACACAATCTCCAAGGAATTTATAAAGTCACAATCTAATTCATTAATAGCCAAATCGCTAAGTGATTGTTTTAACGCGGTCAAGAATGGTTTAGGAAGAAGGGCATCCTCGATTGCGCATTTCTCGGAATAATTTTCAAGATTATTTATTATTTTTATATTTCCGTCACTGTCACGACTTATCCTTTTTAAATTATCTCCCTTCACATCTTTGAGATTAGCTGCCTTTTCAGGATCGGTATCAATTAAAAAGATAACATTTTCAGGTTTTCTGTCTACTCTGAAATAATAATCGGTAAAAATCTTATACAATCGAACAACCTCATCTATACCCCTCACTGGAATAATTTTATATTCCGAAAAATGTTTTGTAATAAAATTGCAATCACTTATCCCCTCGCATACAATAAACTTTTTGCCTGGTTCTAATTCGGCCCACGATCCAAGAGAAGAAAGAAAATCAAACATCATTCTCATTTCATAAGGAACTTTTAAGCGAGCGCTATTTTCTAAAAATTTTTCAATATTACTTGATGTTATTTCCTTACCGCTACCAGTTTCTTTGAATAGGGTTGCATTGCCATCTAATAATTGGGTAATCCAACCATACCAGTGAGTAGTAAATAATATACTCGAACCATTTTTAGATATTTTGTACAAATTATCGAATTGCTGAATTCGAGTACTTGCATCGACCGACAACTCGGGCTCATCTATTGCTAAAATAATTTTCTTCTTTTCGATTTTATCTAAATTGCCTATCATCACTAAAATAAAATCAAGTAAAGCACGCCTACGCTGCCCCGAGCTCATATCAGAAATGCCAATGTTTTTGTCTTTTATTTTTTTGCATAATTCTCGATTATTAAAAAGTGCCTGTGTAGCAAGTTCGCTAATATGCTTTTCGGAAATTTTAGATATAGCCCCAGTTTTTAAATTTTTATAATCATACTTGGAATCAGTATCTTGAAGTTTTTTAACAATTTTTTCTTTCAAATATTCTTCAAGCTTATTATTAATAATATCCGAGAGTTTTTTTTCAACTCCATTTTCATCAATTTTTAAATTCTCCAAAATTCCCGCTATCTCACTTACCACGTCAGATCCCTTTATAAACTCCAATGTTTCAGAGCTAACATCCGTGGTATTATCGATATCTACTTCTGCTTTAATGTAGACATATCTAAAAGAATTTAATATTAATTTCCTTAATTTTTCCGCAAGACTATTCTCATCAACAATAGTACCATCAAAAATTTTAATTGAGCCATCTTGAGAGAAAGCGCAAGATGCATATAAAATATCCTCTGATTCATTAATGTTAATTTTATCACTTATATAGTCAACGAGAGTTTTAGAATAATCTTTAATCTTATTAATATCTATGGCAACAAAATCTGAATTAGGCAATTCATTCTCAGCAAAACTTACAATAGGTGCGACTGTACAACTACTTTGACCCTTTTTACCAGTTTTATTTCTTACCCAGTGCTGATTTTTAAAAAATGAATTAAGAGCTTCCAACACAGCGCTCTTGCCTACGCCATTTTCACCTATAAAGCCGACAAAATTTTTTTGATCAAAAAATAATGGAATTACCACAGTAGATTCGTAACACTTATAATATTTCATCATTACTCCAATTATTTTCATAAAATTTTGTTAATATTTTTAAAAATATTTTTATTCTCCTCATCCAATTTCTTCATCTCCTCCCCGTCTTCGCTAAAGCTACGGATGGACACGGCAAAATTTCCTTCAGTTCTCTTAAAAACCGCCTAGTTATTTTTGTTCGGATTTTAAAACTAATTATTTTAACTTCTTAATCTTGTCAGCTTTTTTAATTCGTGTTTTAGCTTTGCCAACACCATCGGAGGCAGGTAAGTTCTCTGGCATTGTGCCACCCAAATTTGAAATCGTATTGCGGACTTTTTGACCGACTTCATAATGCGTTAAATTAGCGCTGGTTTCACCCTGAATATTTTCTCTCCTGATTTTGGCGTCAGTTTGCGTCGCGCGAAATAAATTTGCCGCTAACTCCTCGCTCCCCATATGATCTAAAATATGTTGAGATTTTTTTAAACCTTTCTTTTGATGAATGTCCTGCATAGTCAACCCGCCATAAAGACCCTTATACCCATAATTCTGAAAAATTGCGTAATTTGCAACCCCGGCTTTTGAAGCAGCTTGCGATAAACTTTTATTATGTTTCTTCATTTCTTCCCGCAAGAAGACACGCTTATTATCCTCAATCAAATTGTCTGCTTTTTCTTGTCTTCTGGTCTGAATAGCGAAGTATGTTTGGCCTTTGGCTACGACTACTTTAGTTGGATCAGAATTTTGAACTATCAAGTAACAGGCATAGCGCGAAAGATACATTGTTTCTATTGGTTTTTCTGCTCCTGAACCTATTTTGACCATTTCGTCGGCTTCAACGAAATGGTTGTGGATAACTTCCCCACTATTTTCACAGGCTGTTTTTGCTTTTTCAATTACTCCTAAAAAATTTCTATAATCGGTATATTCCAAGGCTTTTGCTAAGTCCCTGGACGACCAATATTCTCGACCATTATTATCTGTTCGTTTAATTAATTCAAATTGATTTTGGCTCATATATTTTAAATTATTTTCTTAATATTGTTTAAAATTTTATTACTTTCTGAATCCAGTTTATTCATCTCCCCTAAAATCTCTTTTGGCTCTCTCAAAACCATCTCGTCATTCTTATTTGGATTTTTTACGGATAAATCAAAAGTATTTTGATCAACATTTTTCACATCTATTGACCATGAATTTGTGCTGTCCGTCTTCATTTTTTGTAACTCCACAAATTCCGCCAAATCGGTTTCACTTAAGGGCTGACCTTTGCCGAGATTGCGAGCGAGATTAAGTTGATAAAACCAAACTTTTTCCGTAGACACTCCCTTGTCAAAAAACAAAACCACTGTTTTTACACCAGCGCCTTGCCCGGCAAATCCAAAACCGTGTGAAGATTACAATTTTCCAAAAGCAATTTGCGAAGCGAGACTGAAGCATTATCCGTATTGGAAAGAAAAGTATTTTTGATAACAATACCGGCTTTGCCTCCGGCTTTAAGAATCTTTATAAAATGTTGAAGAAATAAATTATCGGACGAGCTAGATTTAATTGGAAAATTTTGCTGTAATTCTGTGCCAATTTTTGCGCCAAAAGGAGGATTCGCTAAAATAATATCAAAACGATCTTTTTCTTGAATATCATTGATGTTTTCCGCTAGCGTATTCATATGGCGAATATTCGGCGCTTCAATGCCGTGCAAAATCATATTCATAATGCCGATGATGTAGGCGAGGGATTTTATTTCTTTTCCGTAAAAAGTTTGGCTCTAGACCAGATAACTCTATGATACAATGGAGTTATGTGGCTAAGTAAAGCGAAAATTTCGCAATACAAAATTAAAAAAATTATTGAATGCTTTTGTTTGGATCTTTTAG
>Ga0208246_1000728_pt1 | contig 23380 bp, 16 predicted proteins | sample RifOxyD2_FD_184039 | JGI IMG/M metagenome (GOLD analysis project Ga0208246, IMG submission 184039) | Soil microbial communities from Rifle, Colorado - Rifle Oxygen_injection D2 (SPAdes) | ecosystem: Environmental > Terrestrial > Deep subsurface > Rock core/Sediment | place: Rifle, Colorado... | reverse complement strand
AAAAACTGCCACGCCGAGGGCCGGAAGGTAATCGTAGCGGCTGATAAACGGATCCCAAGTAAAAAAAGAAGTGGGGACAAACGCGATAATTATCCATGACGCGCACAGAGCAGGGGCGCTATCGCGCCGCCTACGCCAGCTGCGGACGCCGATAAAGGCGGCCGCGAGCAGTGCCGCGGCCGAAGCTGTGAGCCACAGTCGCGGGTACTGGTGCGCCGCTTCGGTAAGGGGGACGAAAGACAGTAAAAAATTGCCGGCGATATTCGGCACTGCGTGCCACCCGACAACATAGTAACCCTTGGCGATAAGGGGACTTTGCTGGTGCTGCAAAAAAAATTCAAAACAAAAATATCCGGCGAACACCGCCAAAAATGGCGCCAGCCGGACAAAAAGACGCCGGATATTGGCGCGATTCCAGGCGCCGCTGTTTGCCAAGCGCCAAGTACCAAGCAACGCCAAAAAAGGAACCGTAAGCGCCGACCATTCCTTGGTAAAAAGAAACCCCAAAGTCAAAATCAAAGCGACAACGTACCAGCGCCTCTTGGATGATTCCAAATAGCTAACCCAGGCCAGACCGATCCCCAAGAGCCAGCCGGCCGAAAGCAACTCGGTAACGGCGCTAATCCAGACCACGGCCTCCATTGGGTAGCGGAAAGACAGGAAAAAAAGCGCCGAAAAAATGGCTGTTCGGCGGCTTTTGGCCGCCTTATCCACGAGCTTAAACAAAAGCAAAGCGTTAAGACCGTGCAGGACGATGTTGGCGGCATAATACCAGCCGGACTCCAGGCCAAATAGTCGGAAGGCCAAAACGAAATAAGCGTGCACCACCGGCATGAAAAAACCGGAAATATCGGCGGAAAATATCAGCCTCCAGTCGGCGGCGAAATCTTTGGCGCGGCTTATCCAGACAAAGTCGTCCTGAAAAAAATACAGCCCGAGGGCCGCGCGATAGATGAACGCCCCGAAGATGACCAAAAAAACAAGCCAGTAGACCGGCCTCGCCTGTTCTATGTTCCGCCAAGTGGATCGTCCGGATTGCCTGCCCGGGAGTATTCCGGCCATAATTTGCTTTATCCGCGCTCTGAGCATCTTTAACCTCATGTCTCCTTCACGAATAAATTAAACCGAAAAAGGGTATATCACGACCAGCGGCTATCCTAAAAGAACTTACCGCCGGCCGGCATCAGGCTTTCAACAAATCCCCGGATTTTATCGCCTGAAGCAGTTCGCGGCAATCTTTAAACACCCAGTCGGCTCCGCACTTTTTTAAATCGCGTTTCGCTATCAGCCCGGTCTTCAGGACCGCGCATTTCAACCCGGCTCTCTTGGCCGATTCGATTCCCAAGGGGGCATTTTCAACGGCCAAGACCGAAGCCGGCGGCAGCTTGATTTTTTTCAGGGCTTTGAGAAACGGCTCGGGGTGCGGTTTGCCGCGCGATACGTCCTTGCCGGTAACAATCTCGCTTCTTTTGAGGGCAAAATCTTTTTTAATATTCTTGATCGTCTTAAGCTGATGGGAGCCGGTTACCAGGCACACCCTGATTTTATGTTTGCGCAAGTAGGCCAGAAGTTCCCCCGCCCCCGGGACAAACTCCGGATTTTTGTAGCCGTTGTACAAATCCCTTTTGCGCTCGACAACCTTGGCCAAAATTTTTCTGGCCAGCCTGGCGCCGACGGCGGCCGCCAGGTACTTCGCGGCTTCCACTTCCGGCATGCCTTCGCAAAGATATACATGTTTAGCGGGCACTTTTATCCCCTCCTCCCCAAAGGCCTGCGCCCACGACTTGGCGTGCTGCGGCATGGAATCGTAGAGGACGCCGTCAACGTCGAAAAGAAAACCTTTAATTTCCATATTTGTAAACACAGTGTTAACGGGAGTAGCCGGCATTTTTTATTCCAAACCCACGCAAATTTTTCCACCCGATAAAACTTACAGACGCACTTCGCCTGCCTCGTTAACTCGGACATCGAGCAAGGTCTTCACCCGGAGCCCGGTCGCGGCGAACACTTTTTCTTTGCCGCCCTCTTTCCCATAAACACAGGCCACATCCAGTATTTGCGCTCCCCTGTCTTTCAGGCCTCCCAAGACGGAGATCAGGGTCCCCCCGGTGCTGACAACGCAATCTATCAACAAAACCTTGTCGCCGGCGGCCACGCCGTTGATGTACAGCGTACTGCGGCCGTAGCCAGTATTTTGTCCGATAGCAGTTTCCCCGGGCAGCCCGTACTGTCTTTTTCTGATGACAGTGAGCGGTAGCCCCAGGCGCAAACTGAGCGCGGTTGCCACCGGTATCCCCATTGTCTCCACGGTAACTATCGCGTCGGCCTCCTGCCAATTGAGCCGGCGAACAAAATTTCCTGTTGTTTCCTCCAAAAGCGCCGGCGACAGGCGGGGTATGCCGTCGCTTATCGGATGCAAAATATACCGGTAATTTCCCTTATCCAGAGTTACCGCGGAGAGCAAGCTCTCCCTGAGCAAAGTTTTTTCAACCATACCTGGCTGTCATTACCTGGAAGGACACCCCTCATTGTACGCCATTTTAAAGCTGCCTGGCAATAGACGCAAAAGCAAATTGACAGCGTTTAGCGCCGTGGTATACTCGTTTAAAGAGCGCCATTTATTATCTAAGGAGGAAAATTTTATGAAGAAAAAAATTACCTTGGATGACCTGGCGGCCATGGTGGCCCAGGGTTTTGCAGAGATGGGCGGAAAAATCGATGGAATCGAGAGCAGACTTATCGGAGTCGACGGCACACTACAGGGACTCAAAACCGATATCGAGCGCATCGACCTGCGCCTCTCGCAGGCCGCCTGGCAGATTGACTACCGCAATCTCGACGAACGCGTTACCGTGCTGGAGCAAAAAGCGGGTATTAAACAGGCGGTCGGCGTCTAAAAAAGATTTACGCACAAAATAACGGCCGCGCGGCCGTTATTTTTATCAGTACAAGGTCAATACAAGGGAGGATGATTACCTTAGTTCAGCAACCATCGGTACCACTGATTCTAAAAGTTCACGGCAACTGTTAACGGTACGGATGGTCTGTCGGTAAACACCTATCAACCGCAAGATCACCCCTTTTTCTTGTATTTTTTTATTAATTCATCGAAGATGATACCACACTCTTCCGGAGTCAGCACATAGGTAACGCCCACTTGACTGGGCAATTTGGCGTCCCATATCCACGGCCTGGCACGGGTGCGGGGCCTGCCGCGGGGCACGGAATCTTCTCCCCAAGATCCGTACAAACTCTCCGTAATCGCGACCGCTTTATTATCTTGTGCGAAAATGTATGTCTCCAGTTCGCCAAAACTCCATGATGACCTATCATCGCAGGCTTGTTCGCATGAATATGGCTTATTAAAATCTATTTTCGCCATTTCCTTTTTGCTCACCCGGCCAACTAGCCGCAGTACCCCGCTATTGTATTCAACATAGAATCTGGTGAATAGCGGCGTGATCCTAAAAAGCAGGTAAAAAATATTCAGCACCATCGCAATGACGAAAATAATCACCGCCGCGTAAAGTACCCAAATCGGAGTCGTCCCCACGCTATTGTCGATAAAGCGGGCCAAAACGGTAGGCTCGAACAGTAGCATTTCAGGTTTCGTCGAAAAAATTTCCACGGATATTATTAGCAAAGCAGCGCCGGCAAGTCCGCCCAGAATAAAAGCGCCAAAACCGCGTAGATAGTAAAAAGTGAAACGATAAAAAGTCCATACCCCCCTCTTACCCCAAAAAAATACCGGCCACGGGTAGGGATGCAAAGTAAGGCCAATCTTTAAAATTAAAGCCAAAAATCCAATAGACAGGAGAACAGCAAAAAAACGAATATCCCACAGAATCATTGCCGGAACAGAGGCCAGAACAAATTTTATAAGAAAGTCTTCAAAAAAATGGCGAAACCACAGCCAATTTTTTGGTCCGCTGATAATTACCTTATGGATATGCACCCCCGCTTTCAAAAATTTTCCCTCTTTTCGCTGTTTATTGATCCATTTTCGATAATAATAAAGAGCGGTGTTGAGAACCGGCGAAGACCAAAGGAGGATAAAAAAAATGCTCCTCATAGACCCGTAATGCAGTGAGTCAAAGTTTTAGCCTGGTAGGTTAACAGCCATCATAGACAGAAAACGCCGGCGTTTTACCATTATTAGGTAGGATAAATAGGATATTTTTTGATCGAAATCTAGGCATTGAACATTTGCACGTTGTGGCAGGCATTGCATTGCCGGGCTTGAATTTTTGTTCCCCAGGTAAGGCCCAATTTGTCTAATACCGACCCATCACCGGGAACAAACTTTATACCTTGGGCGCGGAGATCACCCCAGGTAAATTCATTTCCCTTGCAGATTGGACAGGGGCTACTGTGGGCGGGATTATTTTGCATATACAAATTGTTAGAATTAACCTTGTTTTCGGGCCTCCCCTTTTTCAGTATCAATTTCGACCAAATCACCATCCCTGAATACGTCGGTCGCATATATTGTCCCCACGACGCAAGGGATTTTCATCTCGCGCGAGATGATTGAGGCATGGGAAAGAGCTCCGCCATCGTTAGTGACAATGCCGCGAACTTTGGGTAAAAAAGGTACAATATTGGGTTTGGTCATGGGCGTAATGAGAATATCGCCCTTTTTAATTTTGACGTAATCGTCCCGGCTAAACACGACCACAGCCGGACCGCGTACTTTCCCCCTGCACGCAATCTGCCCCTTAACGAAATTTTGGGCCACCTTTTTTGGTTGTCCTAGCTCTTTAGCCAATACGTCGTCTATCCGGTCTAAATCGCACTCCTTAGCCCGGCGGTTCTTCATCACTACCAGGTAGCGTTTTTTTCTGTTTTTTATTTTGTCCAACGGCAAGGCTTTGCCCCGTAGCGCTCCCATCAGTTCACTCCTGGTCATATAGGAGGCCGAGGCCCTTAGCTTTTTGTCGTACTTCCCGAACAAATTGGGGTACTCGATATTCATGTCGGTGTCAATAGTCGAAGTACGGATTTTACCGAACCTCTCCAAATTTTTCTTTAGGAATCGGGCTATCGACGGCCGATCACCGGCATACCCCAAAAATACAAAAAACAAATAATGACTTAAGGTGATGAGGAAAGTCTTATCCAACTCTATGAGGAACTTTTTAATCTGTTGTTTATCTCTTGTTTTTTTGATGGTCGCGAATAATGCGTAAACTCGCCGAGTAAGTTCCTCAAAATTATCCATCTTCCTTAAAATTTCCGCTTCACTTCGTCTGGCGATTTTTTCTATCAGCCGGTAAGAATTCAAAATATCTTTTTCAATGCGATAAATCGTCAGTATCTTTCCTTCGCCATAAAAAAAGTCAAAGTCCAGAGTCGTGCCGACCGTTCTTTTCATTATCTTAAAACAGTCAACACCGTAACTGGCGTACAGAAAAGTGTACTCGCGTGTTAGGATTTTTTTCCAGTGGAGTTTTTTGCGCATAGTAAACTACTGAGTTCCCGATCCAAGCTCTCCTTCAAACCACTCATCAATAAAATTTGCTGCCGCGTCGTAATCGTAAGTGTCCAATTTTTCTAGTGAACTAAAAAAATCTTTGGTAAATATCTCTTCAAACCATTCTCTGGACTCGCCTTGAGTAATAACCTCGCCCTCGATCATTCCCCGCTTGAACGCCTGCAAAACAGCGTCCCGACTCTGGCCGGTTTTACGCGCTATTTTATCGGCCATTTTCTCCGCTATTACGATAAAAACATTATATTGATGTTTGCCCTCGAGATATTTTTGCGCAAACTTCGCTCCCGGCGTAGAGTTTAGGCCATTGGCCTGTAGATACTCATAAAAAATTTCTCGGGCGATCATTTCGGTTATGGCCTCGTTGAAAGCGGCAAAAAAACTGTCAACATCCTCGACAAAATCACTGTCCTGCGAAGGATCCTTGAGCTGATCAATTTGATAACCCAACTGCTGCCGCACAATCCGGCCCTCTGGCGCGTACTTACTACTCCCTTCGCCGGCCTTTACACAGACGCTCCTGGCTACGGCATGAGTTTCTTCGTGGATAAGGGCCGAAATTCCGGCTAATCGTTTAAATTCTTTGACCGCGGCGTCGTCTTCTTCAACGCCTTCTTCCCTTAAGAAGCCAATAAGATTTTGCGCTCTTTCGCTATCGTAAATTTTTATCACATTCCCTTCGGGCGAATAGCTGCCGCCATAACCGGCGTAACGATAGTCGGCGACTATTCTTTCCGGTCCTAAAAAGTTTATCCCTTCCCCGGCAATCCCGCACTTGATAAGCATCTTTTTAAATATCTCTTCCAAAATTGGAAAATCTACTTCCTGAAGTACAGTCGGACGGTCGCCAATCGCTTCTTTGACTTCTGAAATATACTTTTGCACCCCCTGCTCCACTTGGGGCGAAACTTCTCTCATAGATTATGAATACTTAGAAAAACGGATGCCGTGAGTATACTATGGCTCCTGGCGAATAATCAAACCGCAGCCAGGATTACTCCACTCCAGCCCAAATAAGACAAAACAGAGAAAAACTCCTGTTTTTGTAACTAACGGGCCGTCGTGGATGACGTTAGAACCTATCTCATGTACCCGAAGCCTTGTAATATGCCGCCGGATCACCAAATTGAACTACAAACGGCTGCGGCATTCGCAAGTTGATGATGAATTTTTTTCCAGCGACCTCGAATGTCGCGTTAAAAAATGTTTGGTCAAGTACGGTAAAGTTGGTTGGAAAAAAACTACAGCCGTTCTGCACAAAGGGGAGGTCAGCATTCCCTGAATGTAGATCCGCCCTACCATTGAGTAGCATCTCTTCGACCCGAATTTTTCCGTCAAAACCACCGAGCTCTCCGGAGCAAGGCTCAATCACGCTGTAATTAGCATTGATGCCGTATGATGTCTTATCTTTGGATCTTTGAAATTCAATGCCACCGAGCAAATTTCCTTGACGATAATAAAACATGGGCCGCTGTGAAGCGCTTACAAAAAGCACCTCTTCCTCATAACCGCCTCCGTCGCCGCACGTAAAAGTGTACTTTTTCGCACCGTTTTTCCCAAAAGCTTCCACTTTACTTGGCCCAGTACTACCGCCTGAAATGCACTCCTTCCTTTGAAGCGCTGCCAGATCGAGGCGGTTAACACCGTATTCGAGATTACTTTCGGTCAAAATATCTTCCATTTTCTCTGGGGCTTCCGCATTAATTGGCTCAAATTCTTTTACGATGGGCTTTTCTGGCACGTTGGTGCATCCTGCACCTAGCAAAATCACAACCACAAACGAGAGGCCAAATTTAGCTGCTCGAATATTATGTAAATACATAAGGCAACAACGAGAAATACCTGACTACTCAAGAAACTCGAAAGATTCAAGTAAATGATCGTACATCCCTCCGGGGGCACCTTTATACTTTTTGTCTTTTTGCATAATTATATACGTACTTTTATGTGCGGGACGGTAAATCACCTCTCCTTTGTATATAAACCCAGTATTTATTGCCTCTAATTCAAATCTCAACGAATCATACCCCTTAAATGTCCCAAAATTGCTGGACACTTGTTCTGCATTTTCAATCCAAGACAAAAAATATACGGAATCCTCCAATAATCTTTTACTCCCGAATTCAATATTTTCTTCACTATACCCCCTTTTTATGACAACATACGAAATCTCGGGATCATAGGCCTCACTCCCAATGGGGGCAGAAATACGTTCGTACTCAATATCCTGCTTGCCCTCAATTTCCAGCTTTAACACCTCGTATTTGGGCTCGTCAGGAAATGATGCTTTATAACCCATTTCTTTAAACTCAAAGATCTTCCATGTCGCCAATTCCCGGCTGAATGTTTCATATCTATCTTCCATTTCTCCTCGTACCTGAGCTTCAATGAGTTCATCCTTTCTATTTTCATTATATTTGACAACCAAATGCAAAAGGAGATAAATAATGACTATTACCGGCAGGAGCAGTAATTTTTTCTTCATATTCTCTCTAATATAAGCGGCTTCGATACGGAAACCGCGTGCTTTATGCCGGATTCCCGCCGTCTAGCCGCCTGTTCCGAAATGTGAGATTCAAAATAAATTTAGCAAGGGTCGACACGAAAGAATGGTAGCACATTGCCCTAAGTTCATCAATAATATGCTAAAAAGGCCTGGCGGCCTTTTTAGGTTCTGACGTACTTTACGAGCAGGCCGTCGTGGACGGATATTGGAACTTTTTTCAGATCTCCCCTATTGTCTCCTCAAGTGCGGACCGAATAAGTTTTTCTAATTTCTCATAACTACCAGCGTCAGCTTGCTGTAAGGCATCAATATATTTCTTCCTTCCGGCAGGAGTATCAACTTGCAATTCGATCGGCGGTAAATCTAGGTTAAGCAAAATAATATTAATAAGCAACCGCCCAATCCGGCCGTTATAATCTTTGAACGGGTGGATCCACAGGAAACGATGATGAGCCCAAGCAATAAGTCCAACCAATTCATCAATAAATTTATCCGCATTGATTTTGGGTAAATAACGAAGACGAACTTTTAAATCCTTCACAAAATCCTCCGTCAATTGAGGTACCAGGTACGATTTCGGGGGTGAATGTTTAGAAACCTTAACTTCAATCTTCCGAAACTGGCCGCCGTATTCTGGAAAAATCCAACCAAAACCAACTTTATGAACCCTTTTTAAAGAAGCCGTTGTTAGCGGAACACCTGCGCGGCTTTTAATTATAAAATCCCACGCTCGTTTGATACCCTCTATTTCCAGGGGGGATCAGTTGGGAACGTGGGATAATACCAAACGCGGTCTCATGGTAACTCGTTTCGCCAATCCGTTTCTTAGCCATAGCCTAGTGAATTCGATTGAGCACCTTCTTGACCATCGTTCTCGTCGTTTCCGGATTTTCGGTCTTGGTTGTACGGTACACCATCTTTTCGGTAAAATCACGAAGATAACCCTGGCGTTTTTTTGCAGAGTATTTTCGGTAAGCTTTAAGGCTGGAGATAATGTTCTTTTTGGTCATACAAATAAAGTATATAGCAAATAGTATAATTGTCAATCCGTTTCATTAAAAAAATGGCTCCGTTGAGCCACCTGGCAGGGCACCGTGGAGGATGTTAGAACTTTCTTTATGCCAGTTTTCTGCCCTAGCACGGAGTCAAGTTTGGTTAATCAGTGTTAACCCTCGATTTTAATGCCAACTCAATAATCTGTGACATTTTTTCAGTGCTCGGCTTCTTGTAAAAAGTAATCTTGTCCCCGTAGTGAGCCGGTACATCCCAAGTTTTGTGCCCGAACAGAGGGCCCCACGACCATTTTGAGACTACCCAATCATCAGACTCGACGATCCCGGCATGAGTTATATCACCATGATCCCAATACAATACTATGTCTCCTTTTTCCGGGCTTGTGATTTTTTGTAATAACCCTAGACTGATCAGAGATTTAAAGAAATCGTCATTTATGGCCCAACTCTTGTCATCGAGAAATCTTGGGTCGGAAGAAAGATTTAACGCGTACCCAAAGCAATTGTACTGTTTCTCCTTTTGGGGAGGCGACATGAGTATTTCTAATTCTTTGGGCAAGGAGGGGTGAGTATTTTTCTCAAAAAGCTCAGGGATCCACCAATTATCTTCATTCTGCGGGGAGACAATTTTACTCAAATCTTCCCGGAGCTGTTTGTTTTGCATATACAGAAAATATTTTGCTCTAAAGGTAAGAACTAAAATCAGTAGTAAGTGGTAATTTACTATTGGTTCCCAGCCGACCTATTATACCAAGGTTCCTTATCAAAGTAGCCGCTTTTCGAGTAACTAGTCCAATACTCTTTTGTCAGAGTAGCCAACCGCTGAGCTGCCAAGACAGCGGGCCGTCGTGGAGGATAGAACTTTATCAGGTGTTCAAATCTCTCTTGAGTTCTTCCTGTACAATGTGCGCTACTCGCAATTGCTCGATTTCACGTTCTAGTTTATCGGCTTGAACTAAATTTTCCAAATCGTATTCATCCAAACCCAGCTTTTGGGATTCTTCGTCAATTCTTTTTTGTATATGCGGATACACAGCCCGTTCTTTATCCCAACCGCTATCAAGGGAAAATAATCCAGGACGAATTATTTTAGAAATTTGTTCCGGATCAAGACCAAGCGCGTTCAATTGGTCAATTGCCTGAACCGCGTAAATTAGTTTATCTATTTCAAAACCTTCATACATCTTGTCGCCCTTGACATCCGTACTCTCGTAAACTTTTTTCACCAATCGGCTTTTCGTCCTTTTTTGCGGCGGATTATTTGCGTCACGGTTCGCATGTATCTCCATCAGTTCTCCAGATGGCGGTTTGGTGCTTAAGCGTCGCGGCAAAGACTTGAGACTTGATCGTAATTCTTTTAAATTCAGGTTCTGGCGGGCGTGAACAATCTCATGTCCCATTACCCGTATACCAGCTGGAAGATACCCTTCTGTTCCCAAACTTTGGATAATTCCTTCCTCTGAAGGGATATTATGTTTTGTCACGGCGCTATTCCTGAACGGTAGATACCGGCCCTTACTTCGGACTGATGAATCTGCCCACTTTATATTCACGCCGGCCAAAGTTTTCTTATCAAGAGCATGGTCAAGTATGGCATCGAGTAAACCCAATTGTTCAAAATCATGCAGGTAATTTGTCTCCTGTCGTATACGATCAAGAATCTTGTGATACAAAGCATCGAGCTCACCATGTTCTTTTATAGCTGATAAGCGTTCGTTAATCTCAATCTCCGACATTACTGGTTTAGATTCTAGCGACCGTTTCGTTTCTATCAAGCGATCAAAATCAACAGCCAAATTTGTATCGCCTTCAGGTTCATGTGAAATGTCATGTTGTTGCTTAAGAGTTTCGCCATGGAACGGGTAAGAGGCAAATTCTCCAAACATATGCGCCTTAACTTATACTTACTAGAAAATTCTAGCATTATCTCTCATAAAATTCTAGGCCCACGAGCCCCTATAAAAAAATGGCTCCGTTGAGCCACCTGGCAGGCGCGGTAGGAATCGAACCTACGACTTCGGTTTTGGAGACCGAAAGTATACCATTTACCTACGCGCCCATGACAATCATCATAAAACAAACCGGCTAAAAAATCAAGCCCGGAATAGGACTTGATTTTGGGGATTTTTACTGTGGCTAAGCCGGCCCGGCCGCGCCTTCGGTCTTGCCATCTTCCTGGTAAAATACCGCCCCAAAGAGCACTATGCCGAGCACAATCGTATACACGAATGTCAGCGGGTAGCCGAGCCAGCGGCCGATGGTCTGGATCAGAGTCGGCAGCGTCAGGGCATAGAGCCCGACCGTGTATATCTCGCCCAGCCGCCAGGTGCGCTTGGTCGCGGCCGCGATCATAAAGGCAATGAGGGAGATGAAGAACAGGTAAATCAATTTGCCGATAAGCAGGAAGATAAAAAAGGCGAAGATCATAACGGCCCCGATAAGATAAACGCCCTTGCTTTGCACCTGGTCCACAATTCCGAGCAGGTCTTGCTTGGTAAAGGCCTCTTCCCTGGCCGGCAGATCGGAAAATGATTGCGCCTGGGTCCGGCCATCCCCGGAGCTGTAGACGACCGCCTCGGTGCGGCCGACAAGCACGCCGCTGTCGGTGTTCTTGTCCAAAAACTCCGCTATGTCCGGCGTGGTCGTGCTTACCGTGTCAATGATAATCTTGAATGAGCCGTCATCCGTGTCCACAGTTCTTACGTACGGCTGCTCCACGCCCTCGACCGAGAGCTCGCCCGCCCGCGCCCGGGCGGTAAACTCCGGCACCTCCCGCTCAACCACCGCGCGCGCCTCGCGCAGCCACCCGGGGATACGGTAGATGACCGGCGCCAGCTGGATAACCGAAACCAGAAACAAAAACAGTACCGCGTAGCCCCAGGCCCGGCCCGGCTTGCCCCGCTCGGAGCGCAGGTAACCTAAATCAAAGAGACTTTTATAGAAACGCTGAAAAAACCGCATAGGCCTTATTAAGGTAACAGTCCCGACTGGGTCGGGACTGTTTTTAGTCTACCTTACTTAGTTTCTTTGTGTACGGTATGCCGGGCGCAAAACGGACAATGTTTCTGCAGCTCCAGACGATTCTTTATCGTCTTTTTGTTCTTGCGCGAAAAATAGTTCACTCGCTTGCACTCGGTGCACTCGAGCTTGATCATGTTGTCTTGAGACATAAATCTGGTTTAGGTTATGAGGATCGCCCCGGCATCTACCATTGCCGGGACGGGTATAGGATAGCACAACCGCGCCGGGAAATCAAGAGCGCGCCTGCCAACTGTCGGGACCGGCACATTGAACCGGCCCCCGGCAAGGTGCGCCCGGCATCCGGCCGACTTAGTTATTGGCCGGTTTAATCAGCTGTCTAAACCGCTGCCACCGGCTCTTTTCTTCTACCGACGCTTCGTTTTTTTTCACTTCTATCACCCTCTCCAGGTGCTGTTTTGTTCCGTCCTCATGGTTGAAAGAGACCTGCAGGCGATACTTACCCTCGGCCAGCCCGGCGGAACTGACAGTGCCCCGGTACACCGGAGAGGACGCATCGGCGGCCTCGAGCATAAAGGCCTGCAGCCACTTGGTTTTTTCCGCCGACAATTCTTTTCCGTCCTCGAGGTACACCCGGGCAGTAATACTGTGGACCGGTTTCTTGGGGTGCACCAAAATCTGGATACTCTCTCCCTTGACCGCTTCCACGGGCTGGGATACCAGACGATAATAACGCGGCACCGGCTGGTCAACGACAGCCAAGAGGGTGGCTTTGTCCTCAATTTCCGCCTTGATCTCTGGACTTAAACTGCCGGCGCCGCTCTGAGGTTCGGCCGGCGCGCTGATTTCCGGCCTGGTAGTTTCTTCGGTGGCCGGCGGCGGAACGGGAACGGCCGGCTGGAGCTCGTTTTTCTTGGCCGCCAAGGGCTTTGTCTTTTCCTGAGGAATAACAGCCACTGGAGAGGAACTGGGGACGGATGGCGGCAAAACCTTTTTCGTTGCCGGCAGGGAATCGGGAATCTCTTCGGGCACAGGCGGGGTACTGGAAATAATTTCCGCGGGCGGCAAGACAGGAAGAGTCGAAGATGCCGGCGGCAACTCCTCGACAGGCAGCTTATCCGGCAAAGTCCCGCCGCGGCCATCCACCGGGGTAGTCGTCAGAGACGGACCAGGGCCGGAAACGGGAACGGATAGCGGCGTTTCCGCTGTTTCGTCCGGCTCGATAGAAACACTTTCGCTTTGGCTCCAACCGCTGCTCTCTGTCTCCGTATCCGATTCGCCGCAGGCGGCAGTGGCTACGGTAAGGGTATCGCTGTTGCCGGTTTCCACGCCGGCCAAGTTACGGGCCTTAACATTGAACGCGTACTGCGTGCCGCAACTTAGGCCAGAAACCAGCCAGGTATTTTCTGTTTTCCAGCCCGAATTGGCCCCGGTAACAGTATTTACCGCCAGGTACTCAGTACTCGTGGAGTTGTTGCCGGTGCTCCAGGTCAACACCAGGCTTCCCTCTGTCAGGGAGCTAGCCTGCGGACCGGCCGGCGGCTGCGCCCAGGTACAGGCCATCTTTTCCGAAGAAAGCGCCGACTCGGAGCTGGGGGTAAAGGCCGCCAGCCGCCGGGTATAACACGTACCGGGCGACAAATTGTCTTCAGTTATAGACGTGGCGCTGTTGGTGGTAAGAGTGGAGACCACGGTACCGGCCAAAGAGTAAACACGCCAGCCTCCGGCCAAAACCGAAGAGCTGGAGAAATTCCACTGGACAGACGTGGCCGACAGAACCGTCGGGCTCTCCATTACCGGCGCCGAAGGCGACGTATAGACAACTTCGGTTTCGTTGGAATCGGCCGAAAACAGTTCGGGATTAGCCGACGTGCCGCCAATATAGGCCCTAATCTTGAATTTATAACTGTGGTCCTTGGCTCCCAGCACATAAGTATACGCGGCCACGTTTTGGCCCACAGTGTAGGCGGCGGTGGAAGAAACGGCTTGGTATTCGCCTCCGTCTTCGGCCGCGTACACAACAAAACCGCTTTCATACCCGGAAGTGTCCTGCCAGGTCAGCTGTATGCGGTCATCGCTTACATACTGAGCCTGGACGCCAGTCGGCGCGCTAGGCGGCGTATACTCGTAATCTGAATAGCCAAAGGTAGAGGTCGTAGTTTCTTCGGATCCGACGCGCACCCGGTATCGGTAGCGGCTGTTCGGAGAGACCAGATTGTCAATTTGCGGCGACGAAGAAAAAGGCGAACCCAAAACCGGAGTATACGCGGAGTTATCGCAGTCGGCGTTCACGCACCTCTCCACAGAAAAAATATTCTCAACCGCCCCGACAGCGGTATAGTTGACGCTGAAAGCGCTATCCGGACCGTACTGGGCAAAGACGTTGGTCGGCGCGGCCGGAGTAGTGTAGTGCGAGACGTTGTCCGTGGCCGGTTCCGAAGATCCGGCCTGGTTGGCGGCCATAACCCGGTACCAATACTGCGCGCTCGCCCGCGTGGCAGTATCATGATAGGAGGTGGCATTGGCGGGCAACGTGGCGACCACAATCCAATCCCCTTGTCCGGAACCAGTGTCGTCGGCTCTTTCTACCACGAAACTGTCTTCGTTTGTTGAGAGATCTTGCCAGTTAAGAAGAAAAGTATCATTAGTCCTGGAGGCCGACATCGAAGCCGGGGCGGACGGCTTATCCAAAAGGGTGAAAAAACCACCCTGAGAAAAAGGCCCGAAGCTGTGGTCGTCCCCTAATTGCAATCTCCAATAATAAGTAATCTGCCCGTCGTCCAAAGACAACGGTTGCAAAGGGGCCGCGCCAAAGGAACCGTAGACAATGTCAGCGATTCTGGTACTCGTGGCGGTCGGGGCAATGATTGCCCCGACTTCGCCCGAATCCCAGTGAGTAACGGAGGAAAAAGTGGGATCGACAGACACCTGTATCCTGGCTTTTGTACCCTCGGCCACGGGATCATTATCCTGGTAGACGCCGGAAAAATGAGGGGTCGCGGACGAAATGTCTGTGGGGTTAGTAGCGCCGCTCTGAGCCTGGGTGCTGCCCGCGTACAAGGCTTCCGGGGCCAAAGGCGGCTGGTTGTAGGCCACCGAGACCCAGGATAATCCGACCGGATCGGCGCCGCCAGACGACGTCAAGAAAGCGCGCCAAGAAAAATTTCCCGAACCCAATTGCGTGTGAAACGACGTGATAGCCTCGTTGATGGTGGAAGAGGTATTATAATCGGTCGGGTTCACGGCCGCTGTCCAGCTGCTTCCATTCCAAAAATACCAGGTTGGCGAGACCGCGTCGGCGTTGTTGGTAAGCTGATAGTAAACTCTGCCCGCGCCGCTCTCGGCGGCTGAAAAACCTAACAAGGCGGAAGAATAGGCCAAAGCGGACGAAGATTGGGGGACTATGGCCGGAGCATCGGCGTAAAAATGATCGGGTAGCACAGACACCGCGTTTATGGCCGGAGAGCTGGTAGTCGTTTGCAGCTGCAAGGAATATTGAAAATATCTGGCCGCCGGCGCGGTGACCAGGCCAAACGACGGCGTCGAGGAGGTGGAGTTTTGCCCTTCGGAGTAATAGCTGCCGGCCGTGCCGTCTGGCCCGACAAAAACCGCTCCGGCGCAGTCCGCGTTGGCGCAGCTTCTGGCCTGAAGATTCCATTTGACGGCGCCGCGCCTGTAGCGCGCGGACAATTCTTCCGTAGTAAGCACGCGGTTGTATATAGCCGCTTCATCAATGCCGCCCTTAAACTTATAGGCTTTACTGGCCAAATCGCTGCGCGATCCGACAAAGACTGAATTTCCGCCCGGCGACGTAACCGAACCCGGGTTATTGGCCTGCCGGGAAAGCTTGCCGTTCACATAAAAGCGTATATTTGTGCCGTCAAACGTGATCGCCACGTGCGACCACGAGTACAGCGGGATACTATCGTTGGCCGCCTGCCAGGTAGCGTACTTTAATCCAAAAAAATAGGTAGCTATCCGGAGCGAGCCGCCGACATTCGCCTGGGCAAAAAAGAAACTACCGGCCTTGGAGGCGATGGTGCGGTAATTACCCATATCTTCGGGATTTATCCAGGCCTCGATCGTGAAATTGTTTCCCAGCGCCAAATTGTCCGCCGTACCGATGTCCACGTAGTCGTCCAAGCCGTCAAAATGAGCGGCATTGCCGAAAACTCCGCTGGCCGCAGCCGGACATTTGCCGGCCGCGCAGCTGCCATTGTTAGAGAGCGATGAGCTGTCGGCAAAATTGGCCGAGCCATCGTCTTCGTTAAAGTGAAGCAAAGCCGTGTTGCCTGTCATGTTGGCGTTGCCCGTGCTGTATCCGTTCTCGCTTAAGCCGCCGTCAGGAAGTTCTTTTCCGAAAGGAGCGGCTGGTGACACAGAGAGAGCGCTCCAGGCAACCGGCGCGCCGGCATCCAGGATTCTCGAAGTAAAAGATCCGGACCCGGCTTGTAACCCCTCCGGAGTTAATATCAGGCCGCCGGCAGCTTCGCTCCACTGCGTGCCGGCGAAATCACCGGCGCCGAAACCCGACAGGCTGTTGTCGTTATCCGTCTGGTCCAATTTTTTCAAATTTGCGGCCCCCTGCGTTACCTGGATTTTGTTTGAATCCAGCGAAAAATTGTCCACGTTCAACAAATTCCAGTTGTAAGTGGCGGCATTGGCCGCGCTACCGTCCTCATTCCAGTCAATTATGAGCGGTACGGAGGCCAACAAGATGCAAATCCCCCCTACCAACAAGGAAATGGAGATAAAAACTTTTGACCGCACCCGAGTGAGAGTAGCCATAGGACTAAAATGTCAAAAAGGCTAAATGCGGTTGACAACTGTTAAACCGCCAAGCTGTCGCTAGCATACACCAAAACGGCCACAAAAGGAAGAGATTGCTCCTTAGCGTCTGTGTCCTGGCCTCGATGGTAATTATACTGACACAGTTTCTGCCGGCCTGTCCCCAGCTCCAATTTCATCCCACTCGCCCCGACCGTGCAGGAAAAAAACTATATCGGCGCTTTCATACACCTTGGGCTGTACCCGGCGCAGCAAATATTCACCGGTTATGGGTCCCAAAGAGGTATAATTGGTTTGCAAATCTCTAGTCATGCCGCCATACGACACGGATCCCTCCTGCGCAGATGTAATTATCGTTGGCAAAAGAATTTTTTCAAAAGGAATTCCTATTTTTTCGGCCAAGGACTGGCCGTAATTTTCATTGCGGCTTCCGTATATTTCTTTCATTTTAGCTAATAAATTTCCCTGAAAATCGTATGAATAACAGGCCTCAAAAACAACGACGCACTGCACAAGCGTATCCCGGTCGCCGTCATTTAAAAGACGCGTCAGCAGAGCATGGGCCACTTCAGCCACGGTGATCCGATTGAATTCTTTACCGTAAGAATTTAGCCCCATTTCAGAAGGGGCGCCATGCGTATCAATGTATACTGTAGTTTTGCCCCGACTCTCCCAAATTTTTTTGCGCAGGTCAAGCCCGCCGCCCAGTTCGTCATTCCCGGAAATAGTAGTTATTCTTTTGTCTGTCTCCTCTTTTGTTTCCACCGCATCCCCAACAGGCCGTCTCATAACTTTGTTTACGGTGGGCAGCAAAAGTTCCGGGTCGAAACGAAAAGGTTCCAACGGAGATCCATATCCAAAATAGATGAACTGGTCAGTTTCCGGACCGGCAATCACCTCCTGTTTGAACACCTCCCTCTTCTGCAAGAGATCCTTGGCTATGTCGGCATTGGCAATCCGTGATTGGGGATGGAGCTCGCGGTAACGTATGACGGCCTTAACCAGAGAGTACGCCTCGGCCAAAGTACAGTCAGACTGCGTCAACACGGCTCTGACCTCGGGTTCGGATATTACTTCTCTAAATTGCCGCTGCCGCTCCGGCTTTGTCCAGCCCGGAAAATCAATTATTGTCTGTTTGACTTCTTCATGATGAGCAAAAGACTGGTCCAGCTGCCCGATCCTGGGATCAATTTCCGTGTCCAGCACCTCTCCCCCGTCCGGCAAAAAATCAGTGGCCCGCGCACGGAAATGCGCCTCTTTGTCAAAAACGGCCGGAATGAAGTTCTTCCGATTTAAATAACTTTTTTTTTCGTGCAGATGCCGATAGACAAGTCCGTAGCAATCAAAACGGTTCAACATATTTAGGAACGAAACGCGCAGCCCCTCATCAACCTTCGCCGCCATCTCCAGCAACTGGAGAATCCCCGATCCGAACTTCTTCAGAAATCCATCGCGCATGGTGTCCACTTGTTTTAGCGTCAGCAAAGCAAAGAAAAATAAATCGGGCATGCCGTCAACCTGTTCTTTGGTGGAAAGGGAAAAAAATTCCTTTTTATAAACCGCCACCAGGTCTTCTGCCTCCTGCAAAAAATTTTGCACGGCGGCTTCCGGGTTAGGTTCTCCCGCCTCTGCGTTTCTCGACCCAAGCACGGCATAGGCAGCCGCAGCGGCTGCTCCCCGCTGCAAAAATTCCCTTCTCCCCGATCCTTTGGGGGCCGGATCTCCAAGAAATATATCCCTTAACTTTCCCATAGCAGGCACTAAACTTTAACCGCCCGGGCGGCGGACTTTCGGCCGGACAGTTACTTTAAAATTTTTCCGTCGGTTATTCCGGCGAGCCAAAAGGAAAAATTTTCCCGGCGACTTCCTGCACCAGGACAGACTTAGATTAAGGTCCCATGCCGCTATTTAGCCAAACAAAGTATATATTTCTCCGCTTTTTTTGGCAATTGTCCGTCTGCCCGTTCGTTTGGAGCCTGCCTTCTACTGGCACGCCAAAACTTCCTGATAATTATCAGGAAGTTTTGGTGGCGATCAATCCCCCATTTGCGAACTGCTGATTCGGCCGAACTGTATAAAGAGCAGCGTAAAGGCCGCGGCCATGATTATCGGGGCCACTATAGACAGGTAATTCCTCTTTCCCGGCTTAAAACGGCGCAGGAGGAGCGAGTTCGTAACCACCGATACCGAACTCAGAGCCATAGCCAGACCGGCCAGTTCAGGACGGAGCACCAGCCCAATAGCCGCAAATACCCGGGCAGCGATGGGAATGCCGATGACGTTGTAAAACAACGCGAAGAAAAGGTTCACCTTGATCTTGCCCATGGTCTCGCGACTCAAATCAATCGCCGTCAGCACGTCTTTCAGGTCGCTTTTCATGATCACGATCCCGCCGGTCTCCATGGCCACATCCGTTCCGCTCCCCATGGCAATGCCCAAATTGGCCTGGGCCAAGGCCGGAGCGTCGTTGATACCGTCCCCCACCATCGCCACCTTCAGGCCGGAGTCCTGGAGCTTCTTGACCTCGTTGGCCTTGTCTTCCGGCAATACGTCGGCCAGGATGTTCGTAATGCCGACCATCTTACCGATGGCCTCGGCCGTGCGCCGGTTGTCTCCGGTGATCATGTAAATTTTAAGCCCTTTCTTCTCCAAAGCGCGGACAGCCTCAACCGAGGTGTCTTTAAGCGTATCCGCGACGGCTATCAGACCCACCAGCTCTTTTTGGGAGGCCAGCGCCATGACCGTCTTTCCCGCTTCTTCGAGCCGGCGAATTTTTCGCTCCGCCGCTTCGAGAGACAAGCCGGCTTTATCCCTTATCAGCTTTCTGTTTCCCAGATAATAGTTTTCCCCGCCTATTTCACCTTTCACACCGTGGCCGGGAATAGCCTGGAATTGTCGCACCTCGACCAGCCCGGCCGCCTCTTCCTCGGCATAGCGCACGATCGCCTCGGCCAGCGGGTGCTCCGAAAGCTTTTCCAGACTGGCGGCATAAGCCAGAACGTCGTCTTCATCGTGCGACCCGAAAGCGATTATCTCCGTAACCTCCGGTTTTCCTTTGGTAAGCGTGCCGGTTTTATCGAACACAACGGCATTTACCTTGCAGGCGGCTTCGAGCGGCTCCCCACCCTTGATGAGCACGCCGTATTCGGCCCCCTTTCCTGTCCCGACCATAATGGCCGTCGGGGTGGCCAGGCCCAGCGCGCACGGGCAGGCAATCACGATCACGGCCGTAAAAGCCATGAGGCTAAAAGCGAGACTGGCGCCCAAGACGAAGAACCAGACAATAAAGGTAAGCGCGGCGATAACCAAGACGAGCGGCACGAACCACGCCGACACCCGGTCGGCAAAATTCTGGATCGGGGCGCGCGAGTTTTGCGCCTCTTCAATCAGGCGGATAATCTGGGCCAAGGCTGTTTCGCTGCCTACTTTCGACGCCTTAAATTCGAAACTCCCGTGTTTGTTGACCGTGGCGCCGATCACCACGTCGCCGGCGTTCTTTTCCACCGGGATGCTTTCGCCGGTGAGCATTGATTCATCCACCGACGAGCTGCCCTTTACCACCGCGCCGTCGACCGGAATCTTTTCTCCCGGCCGGACCACGATGACATCTCCCACGACTACATCCTCGATGTTTATGTCCGCTTCTTGGCCGCCGCGGATTACCCGCGCGGTCTTGGGCTGCAGCCCCATAAGCTTCTTGATCGCGTCGCTGGTTTTGCCCTTGGCTTTGGCTTCGAGCCATTTGCCGAGAATGACGAAGGTGATAAGAAAAGCGGCTGTCTCGAAATACAAATCCGGAATTTTGGCTCCTCCCAGGCCGACTACGCTTTGGTTTCGAATCGCGTAATCCAGAAAGCGCCACAGACTGTAAAAGAACGCCGTGCTGGTGCCGATCGCGATGAGACTGTCCATGTTGAACATTTTCATGCGCAGCGAGCTCCAGGCGCCCTTATAGAATCCGGAACCGATGATAAATTGTATCGGAGCCGTCAGAATAAGAGAAATAATGCCGATAAACGGCAAAGAAAGGGCTCTGCCCGGCAAAACAAAGAAATCGAGCAGCATGAAATAAAGCATCGGTAGGCTCAAACCCAAACTCCAAAGGAACTTGGTAAAGTACTTTTTTATTTCCCTTTCCCGGCGCTGCCTGTCCGCCTCGGTATTTTTGGGGTCGTATACGTCTGCCTCGTACCCGGCTTTCTTCACGGCCGCGATCAAATTTTCTATCCTGGCCACGCCGGCGTCAAACGTTACGCTGGCTTTTTGCGCCGCAAAATTAACCTGGGCGGTTTTTACGCCGGGAACTTTCTTGAGCCCCCGGGCAATAATATTGGCGCACGAAGCGCAGTGCATGCCGCCGATTACCAGGTCGGTCCGCTGCTCTCCCTTGGACTGTTCCGCGTCCGCCGCCACCGGGGCCGAGGCAGCCTGCCGCTCCGCGCCAGCCCCAGCTCCGAGGGAGGCTTCTCCGGGCAGCGTTTGGAACAATTGGGAAAATTTAGCCGACCGCAAAATGCTGTCGATGAAACTGTCCACGTTTTCCTTACCGTCAGGGATTTCAAATTCGCCCTTCCTTTTTTGCGTCATTTTTCCCTTGAAAGCGGGGGCGTCTCCCTCGGACGTGAACTTTCCTTCGGCCTCGAGCGTGGATTCCAATCTCATTTTAAAACGAGCGTCCGGCGCGACGATTTTCTTCTCTACGCTTATTTGCCCGGAGGCTTCATCGACCTGGCTCTGCGGCGGGCTGTCTTCATGCCCGGCGCCGGGATCGGCGGGCTGGGCAGTGCTGGCCACGATCTCGGATTTGTACGTGGCGTCTTCGAGTAGCTGCAAAATCCGCTCATCCGGGATCGACGCGTCCGCTTCGATCTCGCCCATTCCCGTTTTGGCGTCTATTCCTATGACACGCACCCCGATATCTTCCAGGTTCCCTTGGATAATTTTTTCGCACGAAGCGCAGTGCATGCCGCTAATTTTGAGTGTGATACGACGGTACATAACTACAAATTATTTATTTTTAATGCTAAAAGCCTGCACCAGCTCTTTGGCGAAGTCTTCTTTGGTTTTCTTATCTTTCGCGTTCAATTTTTCCGCTCCGCAGCAGAGCAAGTGGCTCTCAAGCACGTAGCTGTTTACCTGTTTTAAGAGCCCCACGGCCGCGTTCACCTGCTGGGCGATGTCGATGCAGTACCTATCCTCCTCGATCATTTTCTGAATCCGCTGCAGCTGTCCCTGGGTTTTCTTGAGGTTGGTTTTTATCTTGGAAACGTAGGGGTCCACCATAGGGTTGGTTTAGACTGAGTAATTAACCTATACCATAGGTATAGGTCCATAATATACCCCCCTCCGCCGCCTGTCAAGACGGTTATACACAGCGGCCGCCACGAAGGCGGAGCCAATTCGCCTATCTAAACAGTGCCGCCAAAAAGGCGGCGGACCGGCCATCTTCTTGCCGGAAACATTTGCGACCACGCCGAACCAAACTGGTAAAATTTTATTCAAGCAATTAGAGCCTACTTCCCAAAATAATTCTGGCTCATTTTCGTCTGGTGTTGACTGCAAAATGTCCATATTTCGTCGCCATGATACCATTATGGTTCCTCAATCCTGGACATTTTTCGCTTAAAAGGCTCGAAACTGACTCAGAATTATTTTGGGAGTAAGTTCTACTGTGTTATACTGGCTGGTATGAAATTTTTTTCAAATATATGCCCAGCGCCCCTTCCAAAAAATTTGATTTACTAGCCAGCGTACCCGCCGTGTTTATCATTTCCATATTGAGCTTTTTTGTCCGCATCGTTAATTTCGGCTTTATATATCTGTTCATGACCGGCATAGTCGATATCGCGGTAAGATTCTTGCATCTTAAACTTAGCCTCAAATTTGCCCGGCACAAATCTGTTCTGGATAGTCGCAGCCGGGGATGGTTTTTAATCGGTCAAATGAGTCTGATCACGGCTTCATTATTCATGGTTGACGGCGATATCGACAACGGTGAATATACTTTTCTCGGACTCATTTCTGACCCCGATCCGATATATCAAAATATCTCTCTGGCCGCAGTCGCAGTGTTGATACTGGCAGACATCAAGTTGGCTCTTATCCTAAGAAGAAAACTGAATAAGACGGCTCCTCCAGCCGCGCCCATCGGTCAAAAGGTTGATCTCTGAATTAATCCCCCGCCGCCCCGGACGGCGGCAGCAACGGTTCGTACATCATCAGGGCCTGATTCTGAGTAACAAACTCCTCCCGGAGCGCTAAACCGGTCTTACAGTCAATAACCCGGCGGAATATCCGGTTATGGCGGGTATACCCGCCGGCCCAATTGCCCTCTATCCGGTGGTCGCGTTCAAACACCTCGTAGCGCACCGGAGACGGCTCGGACGAAAGCCAGCGGCCGACAAGGTGCGTAGCGGTCAGCTCGAGCGAAAGCTGAAACGGCTGCGCGGTCGGATTCTTGATCTGCAGATCAATATTAGGGTACGAACAGGTGGCCCCGCTGCCAAACGGCTGCGTACGACCCGCATCCGGAAAAACATCGTACCCATGCCGCCAGCGCTCGGTTACAATGAGCGGGGTGTGCAGCGTCAGCCAATCAATGAG
>Ga0208246_1000715_pt1 | contig 23655 bp, 26 predicted proteins | sample RifOxyD2_FD_184039 | JGI IMG/M metagenome (GOLD analysis project Ga0208246, IMG submission 184039) | Soil microbial communities from Rifle, Colorado - Rifle Oxygen_injection D2 (SPAdes) | ecosystem: Environmental > Terrestrial > Deep subsurface > Rock core/Sediment | place: Rifle, Colorado... | reverse complement strand
ACAGCATGTAATAGAAGGATTTGTTCTTGATTTTTATTGCCATGAATTAAGGCTTGGCCTTGAAATTGATGGAAGTGTCCATTTGAAGAAGAAAGAGTATGATGCTTTAAGGCAAAATATAATAGAAAAAGTTTTCTTTTGTCTGAATGTTGGGTGAGGGCTGTTGTCTGTGATACATAAAAGAGAAAGTCAGGAGACAATCGTAAAAGCATGGGGAGATACTGATAATTGAAAACAATTATTTTACAACAAAATTAATTAATTTCTTTGGGACATAAATGACTTTTACAACTTGTTTTCCTGAAAGGAAATTTTGCGCTTTTTCACTTTTTAAAGCTAACTTCTCAATGTTTTCTTTAGAATCATTAACAGATACTATAATAGTATCACGAAGCCTCCCATTAACTTGAACAGGAATTGTCATTTCATCTTCAATAATTATTTTTGAATCAAAAACCGGCCACACTTGACTACAAACAAATCCATCGTTTCCCAACATTACCCAAAGTTCTTCCGCTAAATGAGGGGCAAAAGGAGAGAGCATTAAGACTAATTGTTCTAGCTCCCACTTGCCAATATCATCTTTTGTGTCATAAAAGGCATTTGTCAATTCCATGAGCTTTGCAATCGCCGTATTAAACGAAAAGCTTTCAATATCCTCCGTTACCGCTTTAATCATTTGATGCGTTTTCTTTTTAGTTTTCTCATTGTTGCTATCTGTTTTTTGATTTCTGCTTTCTATTAAACGATACACTCTATTTAAAAACCTAAAAGCCCCTTCAACCGCGGTATCCGACCATTCAAGCTCCCTTGTAGGAGGTGACGCAAACAATATAAATAAACGAGCTGTATCTGCCCCATATTTATTTACAATATCATCCGGATCAACAACATTCCCCCGGCTTTTACTCATCTTCGCTCCGTCTTTTATAACCATCCCCTGCGTCAAAAGATTAGAAAAAGGTTCATCAACATTAGAATATCCTGCATCAAACAAGACTTTTGTAAAAAATCTGGAATATAACAGATGTAAAATCGCATGTTCTATTCCACCTATGTATTGATCAACAGGCATCCAGTTAGCTGCCAGCTTATGGCTAAATGGCTCATGGCTATTTTTAGGATCACAATATCTGAAATAATACCAGGATGAACAATTAAAAGTATCAAGAGTATCTGTTTCACGAATTGCATCACCGCCGCAAATCGGACATTTCGTATTTAAAAATTCTTGAGAGGTTTTTAGCGGCGAGCCCCCCTCCCCCGTAAACTTGACATCAGTTGGAAGCTTAACAGGAAGATCCTCTTTTTTAACAGGGACAATGCCACATTTATCACAGTAAACAATCGGTATCGGAGCACCCCAATAACGCTGGCGGGAAATCAGCCAATCACGGAGTTTGTAGTTTACAATCCACCTGGCAACCCCCTCTCCTTCAAGCCAATCACCTATATTATCGAGCGCTTCAGAACTTTTTTGGCCGTTAAACTGAGCGGAATCAACCATATAGCCTTCACCTTCAAAAGCTTCTGTAAGAATAGGACACGTTGGATCCGGATAATTAGAACAAATCACAATCTTCATTGGCAAATTATTCTGTTTAGCAAACTCAAAATCTCTCCCATCATGGGCGGGAACCGCCATAACAGCGCCTGTCCCGTATTCCATCAGGACGTAATCAGATGTCCAAACAGGTATCTTCTCGCCGTTTGCGGGATTAATCGCATATCCTCCGGTAAAAACTCCATCTTTTGCTTTTTTTACAGTTCTGTCGTGAACCGATTCATGCCTTACTTTTTCTTGGTATTTTTTTACCGCTTCTTCCTGCTCTGTCCCTTTCGAAAGTTCTTCCGTCAGGGGATGCTCGGGAGCCAATACCATATAGGTCACACCAAAAATAGTATCAGGGCGAGTCGTAAAAACTTTTAGCTTCTGTTTAGATGTTGGAAATTGAATTTCCAATCCTTCCGACTTTCCTATCCAATTTTTTTGCATCAGTTTAACAGATTCAGGCCAACCACCAAGTTTTTCAAGATCATTTAAAAGCCTGTCCGCATATTCTGTAATTTTAAAAAACCATTGCGTAAGTTTTCTCTCCTCAACAAGAGAATCACAACGCCAGCAGGAACCATCTTTTACCTGTTCATTTGCAAGAACTGTTTCACATTTTGGGCACCAGTTTACCGAAGATTCTTTTCTATGGGCCAACCCTCTCTCATACATTAAAAGAAACATCCACTGGGTAAATTTATAATAATCAGATTTACTTGTATTAACCTCTCGATCCCAATCATAGGAAAGGCCAAGCCTTTTAAGCTGAATTCTCATCCTCTCCACGCACTTATCTGTCCATGATTCTGGATGAGAGTTATGTTTTATTGCAGCATTTTCAGCAGGCATCCCAAACGCATCCCAACCTATAGGATTTAACACATTAAATCCGGACATCCTCTTAAAACGGGCGACAATATCTCCTATTGCATAATTGCGGACGTGTCCCATGTGGATATTCCCTGAAGGATAGGGAAACATAACAAGATTATAAAATTTCTTTTCTCCTTCAGTCGTAGCAAAAATATTACTCTCTTCCCATTTCTTTTGCCATTTTATTTCAATCTCCTGGAGTTTATATTCTGACATATTCTATGATTATACCTTTTTATGAATCAACACAACCGCATATGCCGAAATCCCTTCGCCTCGTCCGGTAAAACCCATCCCCTCCTCAGTCTTTCCCTTAATATTAATATGTGAAATATCTATCCCCAAAACTCCAGCCAAGATCTCTCGCATACTACTTATATGATCTTTCAGTTTTGGAGACTGACAAACGACCGTAGTGTCAACATTGTTTACCGCAAAACCTTTTTTGTCAATTTCTTTTACTATTTGTGATAACAATTCAAGACTAAAGACATCTTTATATTTTGGGTCTGTATCGGGGAAAAAATCTCCAATGCTCCCCGCACCAATAGCTCCAATCAAAGCGTCAATTATTGCATGAATTAAAACATCGGCATCAGAATGGCCAAGAAGTCCCTTGTCATTTGGGATCTCAACTCCGCCAAGAATAAGCTTACGGCCTTTTACTAATTTATGAGCGTCATATCCAAAACCTATTCGCATTTCACCCTCACAAATTTTCGTCTGCCAACCTGTATTACTCTTTCAGAGGTTAAATCCAACAGCCCTTTTTCTTCTGAAAAGACTTTCTCATCAATTTTAACCCCGTTTTGTTTTATAAGCCTTTTTGCCTCCCCATTTGATGAAGCTAAGCCTGTATCGACTAAAACCCTGATAATTTCGAGATTTCTCTCTTTGAAAGTTTTTAATGGAATATCACCTGGCAATTCTTTTCTTGAAAAAAGAGATTCAAAAGCCTCTTGCGCTTTTTGTGCATCTTTTTCCGAATGAAAACGGGCAACAATTATCCTGCCAAGCTGCTTTTTTGCCTCCATAGGATGCATAACTCTTATCTTTTCAAGCTCAACATCGGTTAAAAGCTCGTAGTAACGAACCATAAGCTCATCTGAAATCGACATAATCTTTGCAAACATCTTATCGGCCTCTTCTGTAACACCGATGTAATTCCCTAAGGATTTGCTCATTTTCTGTATACCGTCTAACCCTTCAAGAATAGGCATAGTAAGAACAACTTGAGGCTGTTTACCATATTCTCTTTGGAGCTCACGCCCCACAAGCATGTTAAATTTCTGATCTGTCCCTCCAACTTCAAGGTCAGAGTCCAGCACAACAGAATCATACCCCTGCATCAACGGATAACTAAATTCATGGACTGCGATCGACTGTTCATTTTTAAATCTCTTCTCAAAATCATTCCGCTCAAGCATTCTGGCAACTGTATACTTACTTGATAATTTTATGGAATCCTCAAAAGTCATTTTTTTAAACCATTTACTATTGTAGACAACCCCTGTTTTTGACTTGTCAAGAATCTTAAAAACCTGATCTTGATAGGTTTTAGCATTCTTTTCTATCTCTTCTTTCGAAAGAGCCTTTCTTGTTTCCGATTTACCGGTCGGATCCCCTATCATAGCGGTAAAATCGCCTATCAAGAAAATTATTTCATGGCCTAGATCTTGAAGTTGTTTTAGTTTATTTAGGACAACTGTATGGCCCAGGTGGATATCAGGCGCGGAAGGGTCGGCTCCAAATTTAATTTTGAGAGGTTTTCCTTTTTTAAGTTTTTCTACAAGCTCATTTTCGGGAATAAGTTCAACAATTCCGCGTTTGATAATATTTAATTGTTCTTGAATCGGTTTCATTTGTTTTTGATTTTATCATATTTACCCCGATTATTCACGATAAAACCAGATACTAACAAATTAAGAAACATTTACTCGAGGTATGAACCCCGATTATCCTAATCGGGGTGAATAATCGGGGTTTATAGTTGAAATTCTGCGATGAATTCGTTGATAAAAAAATCTAAGGGAAAAGGAGTTATAAACATATGAGAGTTGTACCGGCAGCCTTTTTTCATGGCAGAAATAAATCAATTCTTTTTGATATGGATGGAACAATCATTTGTACAGAGCCATTACATATACAAGCATGGGTTAAAGTTTGTCATCATCTGGGAATCTCTTCCGATAGTATTTCAAAAGAAAGAATCCCCGGAATATCAGGGATGGTAACTGCAGAGCAATTATCACAACAACTACTACAACAAACACAAAGAAGAAAATCTCCTAATGAAATCTACAAAATAAAATCTGAAGCATATAGAAGCTTCCTTCAACAGGCGCCACTTAAAGATGTTGAAATTCCAGGATTTAGAACTTTTTTCCAATCTTTAAGTTGCCAAAAAGGGCTTATTACTTCTTCCCCAAGAATAGAAGTAAATATGGTTTTAAAAATATTAGGAATTGATCAAGCCAGTTTTGGGTCAATCATATCAAAAGAAAATGTTAAAATACCAAAACCAGCCCCCGAAGGATATTTTCTATCTATGGAAAAAATGCGAGTTCAGGCTAACATTTGTTTAGGATTCGAAGATAGTCTTTCAGGGATTACAGCTCTTATTAGCGCTGGAGTAAAAAATATTGTTGTAATAGGAACATCATTATCTCAACAGCAATTAACAACCTTTATGGCAAACTATGAAGGGGTTAATTACAGTTATATCAAAAACTACAATGAGTTAAACCCCGATTATTCTCGATAAAACCAGAAACTAACAAACTGGGAGTGAGGAAAAAGCCTCTTTTAATTTCTTGTCAGACACATTATCAACCACAACAACTTTTCCGATCTTTACCGGCAAAACAAAACGTGCTTTCCCAGACTTTGCCTTTTTATCCATATATAAAGTTTTAATAATATCAGAAGCCTTTAAATCACATTTTGTCGGCAAACCAAGCCTGGAAATTAAAGAGACAATTCTGATCAAATCTTTTTCTTTCAGCATTTCTAATTTAAAAGCAAGATTTGAAGCAGCAAACATTCCTATGGCAATTGCTTCACCATGGGTATACGTCGAATAATTGGTCAAAGACTCAATCGCATGCCCAAACGTATGTCCAAAGTTCAAAATCATTCTCAAATGAGATTCTTTCTCATCTTTTGAAACAACTTCCGCTTTTATAGCAGCACAACGCCTTACAATCTCTATCCAAAAATCAGGTGTAGTTTTGGGATTTGCCTCTAAAAGTTCAAACAACTCCGGATCTTTTATAATTCCATATTTCACAACTTCAGCTAAGCCCGTCTTTATCTCTCTCATAGGAAGAGTCTTTAAAAAATCTGTGTCTATTAAAACAAATTTAGGCTGATAAAAAGCTCCTATCAAATTTTTACAAGAGGCATGATCGACACCTGTTTTACCGCCAATTGAAGCATCAACCTGCGCCAATAAAGTTGTCGGGATCTGAATAAAATAAATCCCCCTCATATAAGTTGCAGCCGCAAATCCCGCCAAATCCCCGACTACTCCCCCACCAAAAGCAATCAAAAGGGTATCTCTGTGAAGTTTTAATGTTGCCATCTGATCATAAACAGCAGAAACAGTATAAAGCTTTTTGAAATCCTCCCCCGGCGGAATATTTACGATAAAAGCTTTGTAAGGTTTTAATAATTTGAGCAATCTTAAACCATAAAGTTTGGCGACATTTGTATCTGTGATAATAACTATTTTAGAAAATTTAAGATTTTCAACGTATTGTTTTATTTCTTTAATAATCCCTGAACCAGAAATAATATCATAGCTTCTATCATTTAAATCAACTTTTATTTTTTTCATAATACTATTTATTTTCCAAGGCAATATTGTTTAACTCTTTAAAATATTCTATAACTTTCTTCACTACTTTATCAATAGTAAGATTGGATGTATCAATTTTATAATCCGCAACTTTTTCATAAAGAGGCTCGCGCTTTTTTAAAATCTCTCTTATCCTCTCCTGCTTATCCCCCTCTTCAATTAAAGGTCTATTCTTGACAAATTTGACCCTTTCAAAAATGACTTCCGGTTTGGTATAAAGGAGTATAAGAGGCCCAATTTGCTTAAGCATTTGAACATTTTCAGGACGTAAAACCATTCCGCCGCCTGTAGCAATTACAAAACGGTCATAATCTTGAAGAGTTCTTATGACTTCCGTCTCCAAATCACGAAAATACCTCTCTCCGTTTTCTTTAAAAATATCGTTAATTTTCTTCTTTTCGGTTTTCTCTATAACTTCATCAGTATCAAGATAAGAAAATCCTAACTGTTCCGCGACTTTTTTCCCAACATCAGATTTACCAGTCCCCATAAAACCTATAAGAACAATATTACTCATAAGTTCCCCTCCTTCAGTATAAGCTGCTTGCTAGCTATAAGCCATAAGCTATAAGCCATAAGCTATAAGCCATAAGCCAATATGCCCCCGACACGATTCGAACGTGCGGCCACCGGTTTAGGAAACCGATGCTCTATCCATCTGAGCTACGGGGGCAGGATTAGTAATTAGTTTTTTGTAGTTTGTAATTTGCAAAATACAAATTACAATCGCAAGAGACAAACTACAATTTACATTTTATCTCACCAATATACTTTTTTACAGCCAATTTAATAACTTCTCTAAGATTCGCATATTTTTTAACAAATCCCGGGGGATTCGGATACATTCCCAGCATATCATATGTCACTAAAACCTGTCCGTCACAGCTATCACCCGAACCGATCCCAATTACAGGAATCTTCAATGCTTTTGATATCTTCTTAGCCGTTTCAGGGTCAACAAGTTCCAAAACTATAGCAAAACACCCCGCTTTTTCAAGTGTTTTTGCCTCTTTCAATAGTTTATTTCCCCCCTTTTTGTCCCTACCATGAATTTTGTAACCTAATAAATTAACAGATTGGGGAGTAAACCCTAAATGCCCCATTACAGGAATGCCCGCTTTTATAATTTGTTTAATTGTCTCAACATACCCCACCCCTTCAACCTTTACAGCTTCTCCTCCCGCTTTAACCAAATCTATCGCGTTTTTTACAGCCAGGTCACTATCATGCTGGAAAGAACCAAAGGGCATATCTGCAACAACGAGGGCATGCGTAACTACCCTGGAAACAGCCTGAACATGAATTATCATCTCTGTCATTGTCACAGGAAGGGTGTTCCTGTACCCTAACATAACATCTCCCAAAGAATCGCCTACTAGGATAACATCAATCCCCGACTCATCCAAAACAGAAGCCATAAGAGAATCATAAGCTGTCAGCATCGCTATCTTTTTTTTAGACTGTTTAGAAGATATAAGTGACCTAGAAGTTATTTTTTCTTTTTTCGCCATGGTAAAGTAAAATCAACCTTTGAATACTGCTCACGATAAAGAGAAAAAAGCTTTTCCTCCAGCATTTCGCGAGTTAAAAACCTTGTTAAATAGCCGTTCTCTGCTATTGAGATGGTACCGTTCATTTCAGAAATAACGATAACTATCGCATCTGTAATTTCAGATAGACCAACAGCAGCCCTATGCCTTGTTCCCAACCTTTTATCGAGCAATCTTGATTCGGATAAAGGTAAAAGAGATCCTGCCGCCAAAATTCTATCTCCATGAATAATCACCGCGCCGTCATGAAGAGCCGATTTATTATTAAATATTGTGGTAAGCAACTGCTGGGATAAAAGACCTTCTATTTTTGTTCCAGATTCTATGTATTCATTTAATCCCGTACTGCGTTCAAGAACAATTAGCCCTCCTGTCTTCTCTTCGGAAAGCTGCTCTATTGCGCGAACAAGCGTCCTTATAAACCAAGAAGAGGGCTGGGGAGTAAAACCAAGCCTTGTTACAAATCTTCCGCGCCCCAATTGTTCAAGGGCACGCCTAAGCTCAGGCTGGAAAACAATTATTAAAACAACCAAAATTGCGGCAGCAAATTTTTCAAAAAACCAATTAATTGTATTTAACCCTAAAATTCTGGCAGTGGCAAAAGCAAACAACAAAATTATTATTCCTCTGATAAGATTGGCAGCTCTTGTCCCCCTAAGCCATAAAAGGATATAATATAAAAACACAGTGACAATAAGAACATCAATAAGATCCAAAATCCACCTAAGATGCATCACTGCCTCCTCTTTTTTACTAATCTTTACCGAGCATTATATCACAGGGCGGGTATTTACCACCACACCTCAAAAGGTAATATTCACCCCGATTATTCACCCCGATTAGGATAATCGGGGTTCATACCTCGAGTAAATGTTTGACAATTTGTTAGTTATTGATTCTGATATGAATAATCGGGGTTCATAAGCCCTTATCGGAGTCGGATTAAACTACAAAAATATCCTGAAATTTAAAAAACAATCTATCAATAACATGCTATATAGGAATTTAGTGTTTAAGGCAAATGAAGAATACTTTAGGTAAGAATGATTAATATTATGTTGAGCTTATTATGTTTTTAAATCATCTTTAATTCTTCATTTTATTAAGGGGGATAAAAAATGTTTAATAAAAAAATAGTTTCATTTGATTTAGGTAACACTGTTGACTGTGATATCTCTCAAGCTCTGCTAGACAAAATAAAAAGAGTGCGAGAGGGAAAAGAGCCTTTTTCAGATGAAATTGCGGATGAAATAAAAAAAATCGGCATCCCTATTATAAAATCTCGTATTCCTCAAATTATTCAGAATGGAAATATTGAAACTATTTTAATATGGTTGATAACCTCAAGGGGAAATTTGCCTGACGAATTAGCCAATAGAAAAGAATTTCCCGTGAATAGCCCTATTATACTAAACACAGGCTTATTCAATGTTTCTATCACCTCTTTTGGTTCAAGCAGGGTAGAAGAATTATCAAAAATGACGGTAGATTCCATAATTATTATTAAGACTGATGAAGAAATAAGCTCGCTTGCAATACTTGCAAATCTTATAACTTCAGGAGAGCCTTCTCCTAAGGTTGAAAAATACTTAAGATTAAGCGATCTGCCAGTAATAAAATATCCGTTTTTTTTAAAGCTTTTTAACCCTGATCATATAAAACAAGCACTTAAAAGAGCCAGAGGGAAGGCTCTAATTGTTGCTGATTTGGAAAGTGACAGTGATAAAACATTAAGCTTTTTTGAATCGCTAAGACGTGAAGGAGATAAAACCCCAATTATTATTGTAACAGCTGACAACAGTATGGACTCTTATAGAAGAATTGATTCAACCTGTGATTTTTTTATGTACAAACCAATCGGCATAGGGGATATCAACTTTTTAAGTGACCTATTAGTTAGTAGGCCCCAATAATAGATCAATCAATCAATCAATCAATCAAACAAGCTGCTGATAGATCTGTTTTCATAATTTCTCTTTATCGCTTCCGCCAAAAGTTCCGCGGAAGAGATCAGTTTAAACCCTTTAAACTGTTTCTCTTTTGGGATAGGAACAGAATCGGTAAAAACAGCCTCCTTAAAATCGGCATTGCTCATTTTGAGAACTGCATCGCCTGATAAAATCCCATGAGTGGAAACAACATAAATATCATTATTACAACCTGCCTGCCTAAGAGCGTTAACTCCTGCCGTAATCGTCCCCGCAGTATCTATCATATCATCTGTAATAATTACAGTCTTCCCATCAACATCCCCGACAACATGAGTAACATCAGATTTATGATGATCAGCTCGAACTTTGTGCAGAATGGCAAGTTCTGCGCCAATTCTATCAGCCAATTTTTTGGCGACTTTCGCACGGCCAGTATCAGGAGCTACAACAACCATATTTTTTAAATTTTTCTCACTGATATAACTTGAAAACAGAGGAAGAGCTGTCAACGTGTCCACAGGAATATTGAAAAAACCTTGTATCTGATCAGAATGTAAATCCATAGTTATTATACGGTCAGCGCCCGCAGTCTCCAATAAATTTGCAACCAATCTTGCGGAAACAGGCTCACGTGAAGCCGCCTTTCTATCCTGTCTTGCATAACCAAAATGAGGAAGAACAACAGTAATTGATTCAGCAGAAGCTCTCTTCATCGCATCTATAATAATAAAGAGCTCCATCAAATCTTCATTAACCTTTTCAGTACAGGTTTGAATAATAACTGCAGAATGGCCTCTAATATTAGTTAAGATTCTAGCGTAAATTTCTCCACCGGAAAATCTTGATATTTTTATTCTCCCCGGTTCAATCCCCAGATATTTTACAATTTTCTCTCCGAGTTCAGGATGGGAAGTTCCATAAAAAACACAAAGTTCAGAATTTACCATTTAAAGACTCCTTTATTCTGAAAATATTTTACGAAGGTATTCTAACATTGTAGGCGTTTAGTTTACAAGTAAAATTATGCCTCATAAAAGGAATCTCGGTTACTATTACGACAAGTTATCTTTTAAGATTGAATTCTCTTTTAAGACTGAATTCTCCGTTAGCATTAATCTCCGCATCATTCGTTAAAGAAAAATGCTCCAAAAAATCTTTTAAAGGAATGATCAAATCATATACATCTCGGTTTCCTATTTTATTAGCCCTCGCTCCTTCCATATTTTCTAAAAAACGAACCCTTATTATCTTTTCATCGTTTTCAATTAAAAGATCGGCAATCCATTTACGTATCATGTTATCGGTAATCCCCTTTTTTCCCAAGAGTTTTATAAAGTCTTTTTCTCTCATCTCTTTTTGTGTGGCCTTCCAACCCGTAGAATAAAACTCAGAACCAAAATCAAATCTATAATGAAAACACTTTGTCCCAAATCGAAGAGTATTTGGAATCCAGTTTATGTGCTCAGAAATCTTATCTATGTTATCAGCAAGAGCATACAATCCTTTAACAATTCTTAACCTTCCTTGTGTTAAGGTCGAATATTTAATAGTGAAGCTCACATCACCTGAGCTAATAGCTCCCGTCTTCTCAACAGTTCTTACTTTAATCATAGCAGGTGGAAGAGAAACACTTACTTCTAAGCTTGTAAGCTTAGCCGCAGCATTCAATACGCCGGAACTCAACGTCAACCCCTTTCCTATGCTATCAGCTTCAGGTTGCAATGCTTCGCCCAAACGGATCGCAAATTTAGGATCAGCCCTTCGTATATCTCCAGGAATTTCAGCTAATGCTGCCTTTGTTTTACCTGAAAGCGTACTTAAACCAGTTTGTGCCCACGCAGCAATATTTCTCACTTTACCTTTTACACTTGTAGTCACTGTCATAAATATCTCCTCCTAATATATTATTCATATTGATAATCTAATTATATTAATAGATCGTTATAAGTATCCTGAAATTTCAAGCTATTTTGCTGTAAGGCCAAATTAACCCCGATTAGGATAATCGGGGTGAAGAATGATAGCAGGGGTATTTATTGGGCTTGTTGCATAATGGTCATTCCCGTGAAAACGGGAATCTATTTCTCAGAAAACAAGATGGATCCCCGCTTTCGCGGGTATGACAAATTGCAAAATCCCCTATTATGCAACAAGCCCATTATGATAATCGGGGTTAAGAATGATAGAGGAGGTATTTATTACTGTGGAAAAAGGCCAGTAAGCGCCCATAAAATGATATAAGAGAAAAAAACTAAAAAATAGTCACTCTAAACAGCGGAAACAATAGTCCCCTCAAGAACCCACGATTTTGCGGATTTAATTTCTACGGGAACTATTTGGAACAGCAAATCCTTTCCCCCTTCAAAATAAACAACTTTGCTCCCTCTTGTTCTGCCGGAAAGTCGGCCGTCTTTGGCTTCCCCTTCCACCAAAACGTCCACAGTTTTATTTACAAGTTTTTGATTTTTTTCAAAAGCCATATCCGATACCACTCGCATAATTTTTTGTAAACGTTCTTTTTTAACTTTATCATCAACCTGATTATCCATAGCCGCAGCTTTTGTGTCAGGACGAATTGAATATACAAGGGTATTTACAGAATCAAATTCAGCTTTTTTTATAATATCCAAAGAGTCTTGAAAATCCTGATCTGTCTCTCCGGGAAAGCCGACAATAATATCGGAAGTTAACGCAACATCCGGAATCTTTGAATAAATTTTATCAACTACTCTCAAATAATAGTCTCTGTCATATTTGCGGTTCATTGCGGCTAAAATTTTGGAGCTGCCGGATTGGATCGGAAGATGGATATAATGATTTATTTTAGGCGAATTCGCGACAGCGTCGATTATATCGTCGGTAAAATCTTTTGGATGGGAGGTCATAAAGCTCAACCATTTAATCTGTTGTAACTCGTGGACTATTTTCAAAAGGTCGGAAAATTTTTCGCCTCTATCCCCCTGCCATGAATTAACATTTTGTCCCAACAAAAAGACTTCTTTGTATATAGATTTATCCAGCGTTTTTATCTCATCTATAACATCTTTTACCGGACGGCAAATTTCTCTCCCTCTGACATAAGGGACAATACAATAAGAACAATAGTTATTGCAACCATACATTATATTAATATAAGCTCTCGGAATTTTGGCTCGTTTCGAGGGGTGTATCCCTCTTGGGATGCAATCATCACCAAAGAAGGTTATAGTCTCTTTTTTTGTTTCTACCTCTGACAGAAGATTTCCAAATTCTTCGATGCCGGAAGGGCCCATTACTAGGTCAACAAATGGCAGTTTTTTTAAAATTTTTTCTTTTTCATGTTGAGGGATACACCCGCAGATACCTATTATTAAATCGGGCTTTTCTTTTTTTAAGCCTTTTAGGTCTCCTAAGAAACCGTACGCTTTATCTTCCGCCTTTTGGCGAATAGCGCATGTGTTGACAAGCACCAAATCAGCAGATCTATAATCAGTTGTTTCTTGATATCCTTTTGTTTCAAGGATGCCTGACAGGATTTCCGAATCGTTGACATTCATCTGGCAGCCATAGGTTTTGATGTAATATTTCATATGCAATTTTTACCTTTTTTATTACGATTATTATTAATGGTGTTACCATATTGACAATCAATGTTATAAATGTCATCATTTAAATGAGCGGTAAGTCCACTAAAGGTTGTCTGAGGTGCTTTCTTCCATCTGGTGGTTATGAGCCTCAGCATAAAGAACTTTTAGGGCTCGCTCTTTTTTATTATAAAAACTGTTCATTAAATTTAACTTTATCTTTAAAAACAGTCAGCCAACCAAAATCTTGTTTTTCGTAGCTTCTAAAAATGCCCCAACTGAATAAATCTACAGCTTGTATGCCTTTAGAATCCCAGGAGTTAACATGTAAGATATTCAAAGGAACTTTTGGGTTAAGCCTGGCTTGAAGGTGTCCAACTATATAAGTATTAAAGTCTTTAATTTGTTCAGTTCCTTTTGATTTATCCACAATCAAATCAACTTGATTGGTTGCATTCTCAAATTTAATTTCATCTAAAACTTTCCTGGCAATATAATTATAAATTCTTTCTTTTTCTTCAATTAGTTTACTATAAACTCTCTTTTTGTTTAATGTAAGAGAAAAAATCGCAAAAGGCAAGCCTTTCATTAATTCATAAAAATATTTTTTTATTCCAAAATTTGTCGCTACCCCTTTTAATTCTTGAATAAAGCGTTTTTTATTCTTTTTGTTATTTAATTTCCGTTTTAAAACCTTTTTTACGCAGTTTATAAGTTCTCTATTGTTATCAATACCTTTAATGGCTAAAATCGTAATAGTAAAAAACTTTGAAGGTTTTCTATTTATAAAATCAAACCCCAAATCGCCACTTTCATCTAAGTATAAAAACCACATTTATCTTTACTCCTTACTTTACGGTGTTTTTTATCTATCTATTTTTTCATAAATGAAAGAACACACTTTACAACCCTAATTTAATTATATACCAATCAGGGCGCACTTAACAGAAAACAGGAAAAGGCAAAAAATGCTAAACTGTATTATAATACAAATATAGTGAAAAACTGGTTAATTTTAACTATATTATTTATCCCTTTAATCTTCTCCTTTGGTTGTGGAGCTGGCGATGATGATTTATATATTAGAGGAACAATTACCGGAGAAGTGGTGGCTATTCCTAACTCCATGAAAGATATTGCAGTTAACATTTATAAGTTGGAGGGAATTGGCGATACAACGGGCTCAGATCACCTAGAAGACGATTACCGAGCTTTTGGTTTGTGATGGAATATAGTGGTTTTCTAGCTTATAGAGGAAAAATCAGCTATTTGATAGTACCAACAATTGAATCACATAGTTATATATCATCAAGCGCTGAAGTTGCTTTTATCCCCACATCACTAATTGCAACCTTTGAAGAATCAATGCCCGATGATACCGTCTTAAAAGGCTATGATTTTGATACCATCATCTCCTTCAAATAAACAACCACGAGCTTATCCTCATCTTTCGCAAGATATTGCAATACAAAATCAGCCTTTCATTCCCAAGGTTTGCTATAATTTAATTAATGAACAAAGTGTGCCGCACTAATGCCTTTTTATCCCATTCCACCCGCTTGACAAAATCGCTTTAAGAGTTGAAGATATAGATAGATAGCGGGCTTGTTGCATAATAGTAGTTTTTGCAATTTGTCATCCCCGCGAAAGCGGGGATCCACACGAGAATGACCATTATGCAACAGACCATAGTAGAAAAAAATGAAAAAGCTCATTTGGTATCTGATATTAATCGTATTGTTGTTCTCCTTGTCATTTGAGGCAAAGTCTTTTTCCTCCGATGATAAAACAAAAAATATCAAGGTAGTAACCTCTTTTTATCCAATGTATATAATGGCAAAAAATGTTACAAATAACATACCAAGCATAACAGTCCAAAATCTTACCCCACCTACAACAGGCTGTTTGCACGATTATTCAATAACCACTGATGATATGAAAAAATTGACAGAGGCGCAAATATTGGTTATCAACGGCGCGGGAATGGAGTCTTTTCTTAACAAGGTAACAGCTCAATATCCAAAAATAAAAATAGTAAAACTATCCGAAGGGATCCCGCTTATAAAAGGAAATGAAGGGGAGAATCCTCATGTATGGGTCAGTGTTTCGGATGCTATCTCCCAGGTGAAAACCCTTGAAAAAGCGCTTGGGAAATATGATCCAAAAAATAAAAAAGGATATCAAAAAAATGCCGCAAAATATATTGCAAAGCTTGAAACTCTCAAAAGAAAAATGCACAAAGAACTTGCGCCCTACAAAGGAGCTTCTATTATTACATTTCATGAAGCATTTCCCTATTTTGCCCGTGAGTTTGGGCTAAAAATTGCTGCCGTCGTGGAAAGGGAGCCAGGAAACGAACCTTCCGCCAAAGAACTGGCTGACACAATTAAACTTATAAAAAAACACAAGATAAAAGCTTTATTTAGCGAACCGCAGTATCCCGCAAAATCGGCAAATATAATTGCCAGAGAGACAGGATTAAAAGTATATATTCTTGATCCCGCGGTCACAGGTTCTGATGATAACAATACTTATATAAATATTATGGAAAAAAATCTTGCGACTTTCAAAGAGGCGTTTAAATAACAAATGAACCAGGAAACATGTTTACATTGCTGCACAAAAATAGAAAATCTTACCGTAAAGTTTGATGATACAGTCATTGTCGAGAACTTCAATCTGCATATAAACTGCAAAGAACTTATTGCTGTTGTAGGGCCAAATGGCACAGGCAAAACAACATTATTAAGGGCAATCCTTGAAGAAATTCCATATACCGGAAGCGTGCATTACAGGGTCAAAGGGAGTTTGGATGAAAAACCTATGATAGGATATGTGCCGCAAAAGTTGCACTTTGACCTAGACAGTCCCATCAGCGTTTCTGATTTTGTGGGGATTTCAATCTCCAAAACACCTATCTTTGCGGGCATAGGACCAAGGCTGAAACAGCAAATACAATCAACTCTTTTGCAATTTGGAGTAACTCATCTTATGGATAAAAAGATCGGCGAAATATCAGGAGGAGAAATGCAAAAGATTCTCTTGTCAATCGCAATGAGGCCGATTCCAAACCTTCTTTTACTTGATGAACCAGACGCGGGAGTCGACACTTACGGACTCTCTTTATTTTACAAAATTATAAGCGATTTAAGAAAACAACATGACATATCAATTATCATGGTAACCCACGATTTGGAAGGAATATCGGCATACGCGGATAAGATAATTACTATGGGGCATAGATCATGATGTTTGAATGGATGAACTATTCATTTATGATAAACGCATTGGCCGCTGCGATTATTGCCGCACCAATATTTGCCATCCTTGGCACAATGGTAATAAGCAACAAAATGGCTTTTTATACAGATGTAATCGGGCACAGCACACTAACGGGGATTGCGATAGGCGTTTTGTTCGGCATAACTGATCCGGCATGGTTCATGGCCCTGTTTCTGGTCTTTCTCGCAATAGGCATTAATTATTTCAAGACAAAGACAAAAGCATCTGCAGATACAGTGTTGGGCGTCTTCTTTGCCTTTGTTGTGGCTCTCGGCATAGTAATTTTAAGCAGGAACGGAGGATTTGCCAGATATACTTCATATCTGATTGGAGATGTTTTGACAGTAAGTCTGGAAGAAATATATATCCTCGCAGGCCTTCTTTTTTTAACCATAGCATATTTTTTCATTGCCTCAAATTCGCTCTATCTGATAAGTATAAACAGATCTTTAGCTATGACACGAAAGGTTAATGTTTTTTGGGCCGAAACAAGTTTTACGATATTACTAGGGCTTGTTGTGGCATTTTCAATAAAAATGGTGGGAATATTGATAATTAATTCACTAATCATCCTTCCCGCGGCGGCGGCAAGAGTTCTAGCAAAGGATATAAAAAGCTATACTTTTTACAGTATAGGAATAAGCGTAATAAGTTCGATACTTGGGATAATATCTTCTTTTTATATTGGAATAGCATCAGGCGCAACGATTGTCCTTTTTGCCTCAGCAATATACGCCCTTTCTGTTATGTCAAAAAAAATATTTAAATAGGCGGTAAATTGTTAGGCTTTTATCTTAACTTTCTTTTTTATTTTTTTTCGAAATAGTGCGGGAGTTTGTTTAACATTTTTCTTGAATATCCTTATAAAAGATTCACTATTTAGATAACCTAATTTATCTGAAATTTGTTCAACTGAATACCCCGTATTGCAAAGTAATTCCTTTGCTTCTTTTATTTTTAGATCGAGTTTAAAATCATTAAATCCCCGACCTACAATTTCATAAAAGATACGGCTCAAATATTTGGGACTAAAAAAAACAATTTTAGCGGCATCCTCAAGAGTAACTTTTTTATCTATATTCTTTAAGACATATTCTTTTACCTTTTCAATTTTTGATTTAACATCAACTGCGGAAATATCAAAAGTTCCTTTCTTGTAAACTAAAAAATTTCTAATCAGGCTCTTTGTTTGAGGAACATTGACAGGTTTTTCTATATACTCATCAGCTCTTCCCTTTAGGGCATCAATTGCAATATCTTTACTGCTAAATCCTGTAAGAATTATTATTGGAAGTTTAGGAAATTCTTTTTTAATTACTTTTAAAACCTGTGTCCCTTTCTCCCCCGGCATCATCACATCCATAATTACAAGATCAATCTGATTGGGTTTTCTTAATATCTCAAGAGCCTCCTTGCCACTTTTTGCATCAACAAAAGAATATTCATCAAAACATTCCATGAATTCTTCCTTAAAAGTATAATCATCATCAACTAATAAAATATTATATGCCAAAATCATCCACCTCCACTTACTAAAACGGTCTCTCTTTTAAATCAACTTAACCCCGATTATTCATATCTCGAGTAATGTTTGACAATTTGTTAGTTATTGATTCTGGTGTGAGTAATCGGGGTTAATTCAAGATTAATAGAATTCTGCCATAAACCGTGAATATTACAATAACTTCCAGCAAAAACAATTCCTGGTTTGTCGGTTTTAAAACTCAAACTGACTTCATGATGAGTGTAAATACTACTGGTATCCGGCCCATCTACAGATTCACCGTGAGCACAAAACAAGGCCTTCCCTATTTCATAAGGAAACTTACTCCCTTCAGGCTGGAAATACAAAGCAATCCAACGAATATGATGTTCGGTTTTATTAGGATGAGCAATCTCTTTGCCTACAGTAGCTTTTACTTTAAAAAATTCACCCTTTTTTACAAAACCTTCAATCTCTATTAATGGCACATGCTTTTCTTTTTTCCAATCGGCGCTTTGATACAACTCTTTTAATTCATTCATCATTTTATCCTCCTTATAAAATTATTAATCTATTCGTATCTATTCTTTTAATTCTAAAAGTTGTCGTATCTCGGCAATATGTTCTTCTTCATCAATAATAATATGCCTAAGCTCATGTTCAAGTGTCGTAAACTCATATTTTAACTTATCTTTTTCATCATTGATCTTCTTGTATATCTGTTTATAAAAATCAACAGCATCCTTTTCCCCTTTAAGATTTACTTCAAATATATTTTTTGCCCCATTTGCAACATGAGTCTCAGCTATCTTCATGCTGGGAACTCCATAAAGATAACTCCCTATCATTTTTCTAAATTTATCCTCATGCTCTTTTTCATCTCCCGCAATCTCTTTCAACCTTTCCACCAGCTTTTCTGAATTTAATCCATCAAGCAATTCAGCGTGTGATAAATATTGGATCCTGGCAGCATGTTCCAACTCCAAAGCGCGATTCATCATTTCAACCAACTCTTTTTTTATGTTTTCCATTATATTCACTCCCATTTTTTTGCTTTATTCAAAAAAGAACTAATGTTCGCAGCACCTCCTAAATCAATATATTCCCGCAACTCTTTTGCAACAGTTTCATTATAAAAAACCATCAGCAGTATAATAAGATTGTAGTTCTGTATAAAATTGACTTTTTTCTACTGGGCTATACTCGCCTTGATTATTCATATTTAGAGGCGATAGTTTCTATTTTATTTACAAATCTTTTAATAGGCTAAAATCCCAATTATTATATCGGAATAAATAATCGGGGTTCAGCAAGTTATAAGTTCATTAATTTTAGATAAAAGGAGATTCGGATCAAACGGTTTATTTAATACAAAATCAGCTAAAAAGACCTCCTTCTTATCTGTCGCCCCATTTAAAGATTCTTTATCTAATAAACTATCAAAGATAGGATTGCCGGTAATGGTGATTATTTTTGTTTTAAGCCCTTTACTTCTAGCGATTTTTAAAATATCTGTACCGCTTATTTTGGGCATCTTAATATCCAATAAAAGCAGATCATAATTATTTTCAAGCAATCTATCAAGTCCTATTTCAGGATCAGTAAAAGCATCTAAGTCAAAGCCTTCTTCTATCAAAAGATTAGATAATTCTTTAACCATCAGTTCATCGTCATCAATTAAAATAATTTTTTTATTCATATTTCTTGTCTCAATAAAGGGAGCTGCACTGCAAAAACCGATCCCTTATTTTTTTGACTTGATACTTCTATTTTTCCACCATGTAAAGAGACTATCTGATAACAGACCGAAAGGCCCAATCCTGTCCCGTTAGTTTTTCGAGTAAAAAAAGGCCGTGAAATTTCACTTAAATCATCGGGATCTATTCCAATCCCATTATCCAGAATAGAGATCGTCATATTATTTTTCTCCTTGCTGTATGAGCCTTCTACTTTAATTATTCCTTTTTTCTCCGGCAATGATTCAAATGCATTATTTAGAATATTAACAAATAGCTCCTTGACTTGAACAGGATCTGCCACAAACAATATCTTTTTTAATTTTTTGTAATCATGACTAACTTTAACTTTCCATCCCGTAAATTTTGCGACAGATTGAGCTATTGATTCTTTTATTATTTCACCAGCATTGACTTCTTTTAAATGCGGCTCCTTAATTCTGGAATAAAATAAAAGATTGCTGATAATCTGTTCGGAATCAACTATCATCTTATCAATGTTGGCAATGTTTTCGGCAATTATGCCTGATTTATCTTTCCTCTTAATATTATAAGCTGCCAACCTAATAACCCCTAACGGATTTCTAAGCTCATGAGCCACTGTTGCTGCCAAGGCACCTATATCTGAAAGCCTCTGAAGACCTTGCTCAAAACGCTTACGATCAGTAATATCACGAGCAACATGGATACTACCCATAAATCCCTTTTTTTCATCATAAATCGGCGTTGTGCTTATAAGAAAATATCCTCCTAATTTTGGCTCATAAACCTCTGCCATACACTCTTTAACGCTACAACAAGTTTTTGTATGAGGACAAAAAGCGGGTGCCTTATAGAGACCATGTACAGCTTCATAACAATACTTACCGATAGCCTGATCTTTTGTCATATGAATCCGATCCGCCATAGATTTATTTATTTGGCTAATGCGGTAATCCGGACCTATAATTGCAATTAAATCAGGAACAGTATCAAAAGTCATAGCCCATTCATCTCTTGCCCGTTTAAGCGCCTCTTCATATTGCTTACGTTCAGTAATATCCAAAACCATTCCAACGGAACGAACTATTTTCCCTTTTAGATTCTTAATGTGTTCACATTTTTCTTGCACCCAACGAACCTCCCCTGAATTCTTACAAATAACCCTATGAATAATTTGATATGAGTCTCTCCCCTCACGAAGAGAACTTACATAGGCATCATCAACAGCCACACGGTCATCAGGATGAACATATTCAAGAAAAGCCTCATAAGTAGCTTCAAATTCTTGGGGTTTAAGACCAAAAATTCTATATACTTCATCAGACCAGGTCAATTTATTCTCTTCAATATCCAGTTCCCAGCTGCCTAAATGCGCAATCTCCTGCGCCTTTTTTAGTTGACTCCCCAAATTTCGACGCCCCTTACTCATCATACAATTATTTTATCATACTCTATAATCGAAAGCTTAACCCCGATTATGATAATCGGAATTAAAACAAAAGTATTAAATTTTTTATAATCAATTGGATTAATTCCTCAAAACATTTATCTATAGATTTTTTTCTGCTTTCTTTTTTGTTCCGGAAATTTGTGATTATCTCAACTTGACTATTAACTTGTATATTTGTAATTCTCATATTGATCCTCCTCCAAACAGTTTCTGATTTTTTATTATCGCTTGTATGGAAAAACAAAAAAATGGATTATTTCATCACAATCTAGACTTATTTAACCCCGATTATCATAATAGGGGTTAGTTTCTGGTTTTATCGTGAATAATCGGGGTTAAATAAGTAGATAAGAAGCTCCTCATTACTATAATAATAGGGATTTGCATAATACATCCAAAAAAGAAATTAGATGTTGGTAGAATTTGAGGCCATCATCCTACTTTGCAAGTTTTGATGCAATAGCAGCCACGTGTTTACCCTGAAACCTAGCCGCTTCAAGTTCATTGCGAGTTGGCATACGTTCTCCCTCGCCACCTGCAATAGTAGATGTCCCATATGGAGATCCACCGGTTATTTCATCAACTCTCATCTGACTTTTAAAAGAGTATGGAAGACCAACTATTACCATTCCATGATGAAGCAAAGTAACATGAAAAGTTAAAATAGTAGATTCTTGCCCACCATGTTGGGTCGCACTACTTGTAAAAACACTCCCTACTTTGCCAATTAAAGTCCCCTTAGCCCAAAGCCCTCCTGTCGCGTCAAAAAATTGTCTCATTTGGCCGCACATATTGCCAAACCTGGTTGGTGTACCAAAAATAATTGCATCAGCCTCTGCCAATTCCTCTACGTTACAAACAGGAACTTTCGCAAAAGCCTTCTTAGTCTCCACAGCCCCCATTTTAGTCAAAATTTCAGTAGACAATGTTTCAGGCACTTGCTTTAATTCTACATCGGCACCTTTGACTTCACGAGAGCCTAAAGCTACAGCCTCCGCCAAACGATAAACATGACCGTACATTGAATAAAAAACAATGAAAATTTTCATATTCTTAGCTCCTTCCAATTTATATTTATAAAAACAATACTATTTTAATAATAATCTATGAAGAAAAACAATGAAAAAATCAATAGTTTACTGACTTTTTTCCCACAAAAAATAAATCTTTCGAGAAGACAAAAAATGTCGTATAATTAAGTGGTAATTTGTTTTTTCGTCTTTACAAACTACAAATTACAAACTATTAAGCTTGGCCCTATAGTCTAATGGCTAGGACGCGACCCTCTCAAGGTCGAGATACGGGTTCAATCCCCGTTAGGGCTATAAATTTTTATGAAAAATTTTATTTGGTCTCTGATATTAATAGTCTTTTTGATCCCATTGTCATTTATGGAAAAAAATCTTGCAACTTTCAAAGAGGCGTTTAAATAACAAATGAATCAAGAAACATGTTCGCATTGCTGCACAAAAACAGAAAATCTTACTGTAAAGTTTGATGATATAGCCATTATCGAAAATTTTAACCTGCATGTAAACTGTAAAGAGCTTATTGCTGTTGTAGGGCCAAACGACACAGGCAAAACAACACTATTAAGGGCAATTTTTAAAGAAATCCCATACAGCGGGAATATTTATTACAGAGTCAAAGGCAGTTTGAATGAAAAACCTACGATAGGATATGTGCCGAAAAAATTGCACTTTGACAGGGACAACCCTATTAGGGTCGCTGATTTTGTTGGGATTTCAATTTCCAAAACGCCGGTCTTTATGGGTATAGGTAAAAAGATTAAACAGCAAATACAATCAACACTTTCGCAGTTTGGCGTAACTGATCCGTCATGGTTTATGGCCCTGTTTCTGGTCTTTCTGCATCAGGCGCAACCATCGTCCTTTTTGCATCCGCGATATACGGCTTTTCTGTTAGGTCTACAAAATATTTTAAGAATAGGGGTGAATAAATATGCCATTTTGGGATGACAAAGAGTTGCTTAACGAAACCTCTTTTTTATCAAGTAGCGCGAGCGAGTTCGTAAAACAGATGGATAGTAATTATATTTTTGAATTTGTCGCAAAACAAATCTGCAGACTGGAACCTGATTCAAGTATAATCATAACAGAATTTGACCCCTACAAAAAAAACATACATATAAAACATGTAGTCGCAGAAGAAAAAAGGCTTAAAATTGCAAGCGAACTGTTAAAACAAAATTTAAAAAACTTTGGTTTTAAAATAAACACAACCGATTTTATCAATCGGGTAGACAGGTTTGGTCTTAAAGAATCAAAAAACCTCCATGAGCTCGCGTTTGGTAAAATTCCAAGCATTATATGTTTTGCCATAGAAAAAGCAGTAAATATCAAAAGAATATATTCCACCCCCTTTGCCTTAAAA
>Ga0208246_1000711_pt1 | contig 23775 bp, 25 predicted proteins | sample RifOxyD2_FD_184039 | JGI IMG/M metagenome (GOLD analysis project Ga0208246, IMG submission 184039) | Soil microbial communities from Rifle, Colorado - Rifle Oxygen_injection D2 (SPAdes) | ecosystem: Environmental > Terrestrial > Deep subsurface > Rock core/Sediment | place: Rifle, Colorado... | reverse complement strand
AACAGCGGATACTAAAGAGTTGAAAAAAAGGAGTATAAAATTTGTTTAAGACGATACTCCTTTTACTTATTTCTATAAATATTTTTGCCCTTGAAATTTCACTTCAAGGCGCAAAAGAGAACCATCAAGAGTTCTCTACCCTGCATTTAAAAGATAAAGATAAATTTTTATGCCAAGAGATTAAAAATGATTTCGACGTTATCGTTAAAATTGTTTGCGCATTTACAAAATTTCCGACACAAAAAATAGAAAAACTGCAAAACAACCTTTTTCAAATTGATACAGAGGTAAAAAATAAAACATTCTTTCTAATTATTAAGCCGTATCAAAAGATGAAGCTGTTTCCAATGGTTTTTGATCTAATCAAAGACAATACGATTTTCAACTCTAAGATAGATCTCTCAAACCATTGGATGATAGTAGGCTATAAGGATGAGATGCCTTTTATTAAAAAGCGTGTTGATTCCGAGAAAACTATAAATTTTCCATTTACCTTTGCCAATGACAAACTGCCGCATGTGGGAAGTTTAGATATTAGCGGAAATCCCGTACACATAAAAAGAGTGGGAGATGTTACAGACTACATAAAAATCAAAAAAACATATGAAGAAAAGAACTATGAAATTACTCTGGATCTTATAAATGATATTATGAAAGAGTATCCTAACTCGCTTTTTAAGGCGGAGCTGCTTTTTTATAAAATCAGAGTCTACTCAAAACTGCATCAAGATGAAAAACTCATAGAAGTTGCAAAAGATTATTTAAGAGATTACTCTTCTGATGAGAATGTTCCGGAGGTCTTATCGCTTATAGCAAAATCTTACAATAAGACTGGAATGAACAGTGATGCCGACTACTTTTTTGACAGGCTATTTAGCGAACATGCAGACTCTGTTTATGCTAAGTGGGGCTATCTCTATATGGGTGAGGCATTAGAGATTGAGGGAAGTTACACGAAAGCAAAATTACTATATGAAAAAGCACTCAAAGAGACGGACGATGTTGATGTAGCACTCGGCGCCGCATATAAGTTGGCACAAAACAACTTGGTTAGTTCAAACATCCCAGAGGCTGCCAAACACATACAAAAAATCGTAAAGGCAAGACCGGAATTCTTTTCAAATGAAAATCTTGAAAAGTCTATGGAAATGATGTATGAATTTGTAGATAATTCGGATTATATCTCCGGTGCGGCAATAGCTAAAGCACTTTTTGAGAAAATGGATCCAAAAGATGAGCAGTATGAAAAGTTATCAAAAAACATAGGTATCTGGCTTAGTCAAACAGAAAATAAAAAAGAGGCTCTGGCAGCTTTAAATATCTATCTCGATAAGTTTAAAGAGGGTGAATTTTCTCAAGAGGTGCAAGTCGCAAAAGATGCTCTGTTTTTTGATGTAAATGATGAAAATGCATCGGCTAAACTCTCTGCTTATGATAAATTGATAAACGAGTACGGCGGAGACAGCATCGGAAATAAAGCTTTATACGAAAAGGCAAAGCTACTCATAGCAAGCGGTGCTTTTAGCAAAGCGTTAGATATGGAAAAGCAGCTCCTTGCTCTTGATGCACAGGAATATAAAGACATTCCAAAGCTTATCACAGATGCAGCTATAGGAACGATGAAGCAGGCACTTGACGCAAAAGAGTGTAACAGTGTGCTTGTCATTTCGTCTCAGCACAAGATAGAGCTATCAAACGAGTGGGATGACGGTATCTATGAGTGTGCCATGAAAGGAGCCGATTTTATACTGGCTAAAAAAATGGCGGATAGAAACCTAAAGTCAAAAGATATAAACGAAAGAAAGAAATGGCTCTACAGATATATAAAAGTTGATTTTGCAACAGGAAACTACAGCAATGTTATCGAAGCATCCAAGGAGCTTATAGAGCTAATAAAGAGCGATAAAGATTCAGAGTATAAGGATGTTTACAGATATATTTTCGATACTTACCATAGACTTGAAAATGCAAACAAGATGATTGAAGCTATAACAAATTTGATAAAAGTGTATAAAGACGACTACCTTGATATTGATAGATATGTAGCTATTATGACTGTGGGAAGTGACAAAAAAGATAATAATCTGGTTATTGAGTACGGTGAGAAGATCATGAAAATACAGCAGATATCAGCTTCACATGCACAAAGCCCGTTCGTCGAATTTGCACTTTATGAAGCATATATACAAAGAGAAAATTATAAGAGAGCTAATGAAGTTATAAAATCTCTAGATACGCTTGAGCTGAGCAAAGATAACCGAGCAAGGCAGAAATATTTTTTAGGAAATGTCCTTACCAAGCTCTGGAAAGATGAAGCTGCACAAAAAGCTTATCAAGAGGCAATAGATGCGGATAAAGAGTCTGCATGGGCACAACTGGCAAAAAGTGCTAAAGCTTTGTAATATAGCTGTTTAGTGCCTGTATGCAGTTTCACAAACTATATATCAATATATCTTGATATATAGTTTGTATTTTGCTATACTTCTCCTTATTTTGAAAAGAGGAGGGGTTATGGAAATATTTTTACAAACAGTCGGATCGATTTATGATGAAACTAGAGTCAAGATCTTAAAGTTTATAAACCAAAACGGCGAGGTGTGCGTTTGCGATATAGAAAACTCGTTTGATATGATCCAATCACGCATATCAAGACACTTAAAGATCTTAAAAGACGGTGGTTTTTTAAGAGTTGAGAGAAGAGGAACTTGGGCGTACTACTCCATCAGATCTCCACTTGACGAGTTTAGGCTCTCAGCTCTTAAAGAGATCGATTCGCTCGATATTGATATTCCGAAACTAAACAAAGGGTGTAACGCATGATAGTTGCAAGTTTGATTTTTTTAACAACGCTTCTTTTTGTTATCATTCAGCCGAGAGGGCTTAAAATCGGCACAACCGCAATTATCGGCGCAGTTGCATCGCTGATCTTTGGTACGGTAAGTTTTGGGGATGTTCTCATCGTTAGCAACATTGTCTGGGATGCGACGCTGGCATTTATAGGCATCATCATTATGTCAATGGTCTTGGATGAGATAGGTTTTTTTGAGTGGTGTGCCATAAAAATGGCAAAGTTGAGCAAAGGCAACGGGCATCTTATGTTTGTTTACGCTCTGCTTTTGGGTGCATTTGTTTCTGCTCTTTTTGCAAACGACGGTGCGGCGCTCATCCTCACACCCATACTTTTGGCAAAGATGAGACTGCTAAAACTTAACGCAAAAACTATCATAGCTTTTTTACTTGCGGGCGGATTTATAAGCGACTCCGCATCTCTTCCGTTTGTTTTCTCGAACCTCACAAACATAGTAACGGCTAACTATTTTAACATTGGATTTGTGGAGTATTTGGGCGTAATGTTTGTGCCGTTTGTCGTGAGCGTTATCGTCTCCATATTGGTTTTATGGCTGGTTTTAAGAAACGATATACCAAAAACCATAGATGTAAATTTGCTTAAAAATCCAGATGATGTTCTTAAAAGCAAGCCGCTTTTTTACATGTCGTGGCTCTTTTTGGCTCTTTTGCTCGTCGCTTATTTTATAGGCGATGCGTATCATCTGCCGATTTCGCTCTTTGCACTTGGCGGAGGGCTTCTCTTTTTGGCACTTGCATCATACATGAAAGCCGCTCGTGCAGGACTAACCATAAAAAATGCTCCGTGGCAGGTTGTCTGGTTTAGCATAGGGCTTTACATAGTTGTTTACGGACTAAAAAATGCAGGACTGACCGACTATCTGGCTTCTGTTTTAAAAGATTTGGCAACGCAGGGCGACATGGTGGCGATTATCGGAACTGGATTTATCAGTGCGATACTCAGTGCCGTCATGAACAATATGCCAACCGTTATGATTATGGATATAGCTCTAGTTGATATACCAAATCAAGCTTTGGCGTATGCAAATATCATCGGATGTAACTTAGGGCCAAAAATGACCCCTTTTGGCTCATTGGCAACTCTGCTTTGGTTGCATGTACTTGCACAAAAAGGTGTAAAGATAGGCTTTTGGGAGTACAGCAAGTTTGGACTGCTTGTAACTCCGCCTATACTCTTTACGGTATTGGTGTCGTTATGGTTATTTGTATAAACTTAAAATAAGGAAAATAATAAAATGAGTAAAAAAGTATTATTCGCATGTATCCATAATAGCGCAAGAAGTCAGATGGCAGAAGAGCTTTTACGCAAATATGCACCCGATGATTTTGATGTAGTGAGTGCAGGATTTGAAGTAAGCACAATTAATCCTCTAGCTATAGAAGTACTAAAAGATGAGGGTATTGACATATCAGATAAATCTACAAATTCTATATTTGAATTTTTTAAGCAGGGAAGGCATTTTAATTATGTAATAACCGTATGTGATGAGGGAAATGCTCAACGATGCCCGATTTTTCCGGGGCTTAGCTATAGAATTCATTGGAGCTTTGAAGATCCAGGAACTTTTGAAGGAAGTGCAGAGGAAAAGCTGCAAAAGACAAGGGTAGTAAAAGAGAAAATCAAAGCAGAAGTTCTAAAATTTATTGAACTTGTTCGCTCAAATCGATTAAAAGAGAATTTCCCAAATAATTGGAGAGTCGGTTAATTTAAAAAAAGGAAAAAAAGATGAAAAAAGTTTTAGTTTTATGTACGGGAAATAGTTGCAGAAGCATTATCGCAGAGGCTCTTATAAACGCTAAGTTAGAGGGTGTGGATGCAAAAAGCAGCGGTGTAAAGGCAAGCGGAAAAGTAAACCCAAATGCAAAAAAACTTCTGGAAGAGAATGGGATCTGGAGAGACGAATACCACTCTAAAACACTAGATACCGTGATAGATGAAGATTTTGATCTGGTAGTAACGGTTTGCGATCACGCAAACGAAACTTGTCCGATGTTTCCCCGCCCCACTCCAAAGATACATATAGGCTTTGAAGATCCAGACGGCAAGGGTTATGAAGCATTTGTTGCTACTTACAAAGAGATAGAAGAGATTTTGCTTCCAAAGGTAAAAGAGGCGTTGTTTGGGATGAAAAAAGAGGTTGCACAACTAGGTAGCGGCGTATCTATAAAATTCAGCGGTGCGGTAAAAAAAAGTAGTATAGTAACGATGGTACAAAACTGCAAAAGCGGTGCGTGTGAATGTATGAGCGACTCTACAAAAGAGAAGATAAAAGATATGCAAGTAAGCGGAGACGACGGCGAGGTGCTATTGAGTCTAAGCGGCGAGATCCAAAAAGAGGAGATAGAAGCGGCACTTGCCAAATCAAAAGCTTTGTAAAAATCTTGTTTATGCTATAAATCAAGAAAATACAATAATTTTAGATAAAATATAACACTTTAGTTTTAGGCGAGTGCTATGTATGAATGAACTAGCGATACAAACGACCATAGAAAACAAAATCTTTACCATTCGCGGTATGCAGGTGATGGTAGATAGAGATTTGGCAGAGTTGTACGGGGTAGAGACAAAAGTCCTTAATCAAGCCGTTAAAAGAAATGAAAACAGATTTCCTAATGATTTTAGATTTCAGCTAACAGAAGCAGAATATCAAAACTTGAGGTCACAATTTATGACTTCAAGCGAACAAGATTCTTTAAGGTCACAATCTGTGACTTTAAAGAACAATAGAGGCAAACATACAAAATATTTACCATATGCTTTTACCGAACAGGGTGTTTCAATGCTGAGTGCGGTTTTAAAAAGCGATATTGCGATTGAAATAAGTGTAAAAATAATCAGAAGCTTTGTAAATATGAGGAAACTCATCTCAAATAATGCTTTGATATTTCAAAGACTAGAAAGCCTTGAGCAAAAACAATTTAAGACAGATGAAAAGTTTGAAAAACTTTTCGATGCCCTAGAAGACAAATCTATCAAGCTCAAGCAGGGGATATTTTATGACGGGCAGATATTTGACGCTTATGCTTTCATAAGTGAGCTTATCAGAAAAGCCAAAACATCCATTACCCTCATCGACAACTACTGCGACGACACCACGCTCACACACCTAAGCAAAGCAGACCCAAAAGTAAAAATCACACTACTAAGTAAAACCATCACAAAACAACTCAAACTAGACATAGAAAAATACAACGCACAGTACAAAAACTTAGAGGCAAAAGAGTTTAGTAGCTCCCATGACAGATTTTTGATACTTGATGAAAAAGAGATCTACCACATAGGAGCAAGCCTAAAAGACCTCGGCAAAAAATGGTTTGTTTTTTCGCTTTTGGAAGTCGAGAGTTTCGGGTTGATGGGTAGGGTTAGTGAGGTGGTTGGTGGGGATGATAGAAAATCAGGCTTAATAAGATAGAATATTTACTAATTTTTAAAGATGAACATGATGATGCTTAGGTAACAAGGCTAGTATTGTATACGACCATTAAAATTTAAGGATAATAAATGAAAAATAATGTCAATAAAATTTATGAAAATAGAGAAAAGTTTATTGTAATAGGACTTACAGGTAAGACTGGCAGTGGGTGTTCAACGGTTGCTAAAATACTTGAAGATGGTTATCAAGACTACAATGCTATTGATTGTAGTGCAAAATTAATTCAAAATCGTAAATCTAAAATAATTAAAAAATTTGCAAGTAAAAATTTTATAGATAATGAGAAAAAATTTAAGATTATTAAACCTTCTACAATTTTAATGATGATATTTCTTTTTGAGAAGCAAGTTATAGTTGAAAAAATTAAAAAATTAAAATTTATTTTAGATAGACAAAAAAATTCTAAAGATTTAAAAAAAGAAATTGATGATTTAAAAAGTTTAAAAGAGATTTTAAATATATTTAAAGAAGAAAATAAGCGTGAGGAATTTAATAATTTTTTTGATTGTGTTAATAATATAGATATAAATGATAATAATCAAATAAAACAATTAAACGAATGTATTAAAACTATAAAAAATGAATATGAAGATCGAATTTTGAAGCAGGATAATGAGAGCTTAAAAACTGAAATAGGAACATTATTTGGTTGTGACGATACATTTATAAATGGCTTGCAAATTGATGAGTTAAATCAATATAAATCAATTACTATTCAAGAAGTTGAGGAAAGAAAAAAAACAATAATTGAAAAAATAGACAAAAAAAGGGAAATTATTGATTTAGTTATAAAACATTTTGCAAAAGAAAAAAGTAAAGATTTTATAAAACTATACGAAAAATACAATGAAGTAATTACAAAAAAGCGAAACGACATATTATTGAAAACTAATCAATTACAAATGGTTGGTGATTTGGTACGAGAACATATTGATATTTTTCAATTACCATTTTATAGTAATTTATTAATTAAAGCATATAGAAAAGTGGCAGAAAAAAAGAGTTGTTATATTGTAGTTGACTCTTTGAAAAATCCTTTTGAAATTTTATATTTTAAAGAAAGATATTCTGCTTATTACACTTTCTCAATTCATGCAAAAGATGAAATTATATATCAGAGAGTTGCCAATGATGATATTGATATAAAAGCAATTCATAAGAAAGAATTAAATTTGGATGATAAGGACAAGCAGAGAGGTTCACTTGATTCATCAAAAGATTTTGTTTCTCAAAATGTCATAGAATGTATTCAAAGAAGTGATGTTTATATTGATAATAATCAAGATAAAAGAGATACTTTATATAAGCAAATATTTAGATATTTAAGCTTAATAGTTCATCCAGGATTGATTACTCCAAGCAAAGATGAAATGATAATGCAATTGGCATTAAATGCAAAGTTTAATTCTGGCTGTATATCTCGTCAAGTTGGAGCAGTCGTTTTAAATAAATATGACTCCGTAAAAGCTATAGGTTGGAATGAAGTTCCTGAAGGACAAGTTCCTTGCTTATTAAGAAGCCATAATGAATTATTAAATAACTCTGCTTTAAATATTTATAGTAAGTATGAAAAAACTAAAATTAGAATTGACAAGAAATTTCAATATATATTTAGCGATAAAAATCCCAATCAATATGAAGAATCTAATAAAAAAGGATTAAATGATTCGTTTTGTTTTAAATCTATTCAAAATGGTATTGAAGGCGAAAGAAATCAAGTTTATACAAGGTCTTTACATGCAGAGGAAAATGCGTTTTTGCAAGCTTCTAAGTATGGAAATTCAGAAATAATTGGTGGTCAGTTATTTACCACTGCTTCGCCTTGTTTTTTATGTGCAAAAAAAGCTTATCAATTGGGTATGAAGAGAATAGTTTATATTGAAGCATACCCAGATATTTCAAATGAGCAAGTATTTGAAATAGGTAATAATGAAATTGAGATGGTGCATTTTAGAGGTGCAATTGGGCTTGCATATCAAAAACTATATGAACCTATTTTTTCATATAAAGATGAGTTAAAGGCATTAAATAAAGGGTAATATATGGCTACAAGAAGCATAATTAACGAACAAATCATAAATGCAAATGTCGTAAATATACTACAATATAGCTATTTTAAAGTTATCAATTTTGATTTAGAGGCTATAAAATGAACCAACAATCAAACATCCTCATCTACCAAACCGAAGATGGGCAAACTAAAATTCAGACACGATTGGAAGATGAAACGGTTTGGCTTACGCAAGCACAACTTTGTGAACTTTTTCAAAAGTCAAAACCAACCATAAGTGAACATATCAAACATATATTTGAAGATGGTGAACTTATAGAAGATGCAGTTGTTCGGAATTTCCGAACAACTGCAAATGACGGAAAAAATTACGATACAAACTTCTACAACCTAGATGTCATCATCTCCGTAGGTTACAGAGTAAAATCGCTTCAAGGTACGAAGTTTCGCCAGTGGGCTACTGCACGGCTTAAAGAGTACATCATCAAAGGTTTTACTATGAATGATGAACTCCTAAAACAAGCAGGCGGCGGAAACTATTTTGAGGAACTCTTAGAGCGCATCCGAGATATACGAAGCAGTGAAAAGGTATTTTGGAGAAAGGTGCTAGATATCTATGCTACAAGTATAGACTACGACCCAAAGGCGGATAGTTCTATGCTATTTTTCCAAACGGTGCAGAACAAAATGCACTGGGCTGTTCATGGCAACACGGCGGCGGAGATAGTTTACCAAAGAGCAGACAGCACAAAGCCTAATATGGGGCTTACCAACTTTAAAGGCAACAAACCCACAAAACAAGAAGCTGAGATAGCCAAAAACTATCTGAATGTTGATGAACTAACTCTTTTAAATCGTATGGTAACGGCATATATCGAGATAGCAGAGATTCAAGCGATGAGTAAAACACCGATGTACATGAAAGACTGGATAGCAAGACTAGATGATTTTTTGAAAATGACAGGCAAAGATATACTTGCTCACGCAGGCACAATCAGCCATGAAAAGGCGATACAAAAGGTAAATAAAGAGTACATGTCATACAAAGAAAGAACGAAAGATGAACTTTCACATGTAGAAGAAGATTTTATCGCGTATTTAGACTCTGCGGCGAAAGCGTTAAAAATTAAGGTCTGATGGAGAAAAACAGATGGCAAAGGTTTTGATTTTAAGCGGTGCGGGCATAAGTGCGGAGTCTGGCATAAGTACGTTTAGAGACAGCGGCGGACTTTGGGAAGAGTACGATGTGAGCGTTGTCTGCAACTACGACAGCATGCAAAAGCACGAAGATGTAACCATAGAATTTTACGACAAAAGAAGAGCGGAGTTGGAGAGTAAAGAGCCAAACTACGCACACAAAAGAGTAGCCGAACTAAAGAACATGTACAAAAAAGAGATAGCGGTTATTACTCAAAATGTGGACAATCTTTTTGAAAAAGCGGGACTTAAACCCGAGGACGTTATCCATCTGCACGGCTTTTTAACACAGCTTAGATGTCAAGATTTGCACTGCGGGAAAGTTTTTGACATAGGTTATAAAAGCCAAAAAGAGTTTAACGGCGGAAGATGTCCTACATGTAACTCAAAACTAAGACCAAACATCATATTTTTTGGCGAAGCAGCGCCCATGTATGAGGAGCTAAACAGATATATTCAGGATTGTGAGCTTTTCGTCGTCATCGGCACAAGCGGCAATGTCATAGGGGTAAATACTATGGCGCAGTTTGCAACAAGGTCGATTTTAAACAACTATGAGCCAAGCAGTGCCATAAACGACGCCTACTTTTCAAAAGTGCTCTACAAAAAAGCGACCGAAGCCGTTGATGAGATAGCAAAAGAGATAGAAGTTTTTTTAAATCCCAGATAGTATCATTTCTTCCAACTCCTCAAGCGGTGCATTGATAACATCTCCAAACTGAGTACGGTTAAATGTCTGCTGTCGTTTTGCCAACTGTGCTGTGTGAGTCGATATATTTTCAAGCATCTCATTTATGCTTACTTTATTGTCAAGATATTCTAAAACTTCCACTATTCCTATGGAGTTCATGGCGTGTGGCAGTCTTGTGTATTTTTGCTCCAAATAGCACACTTCATCGATAAGCCCAGCCTCTAGCATTTTCAGAGTGCGTTTTTTGATTCTCTCTCTTAAGAGATCTCTATCAACTTCTATGTTGTAGATAGGAAGATTTTCGATAATAGGTTTTGGCGGATTTTCTCTAAACCACTCGCTCGGAGTAAGTTTTGAGGCTTCATAGATGAGAAGTGCTTTTTCTATTCGGTATCTGTCGTTTGGAGATATATTTTTCATATATTTTTCATCAACTCCAAACAAAAAGTTATAACAACTTTCCAAATCTTTTAGCTTTATCTCGGCTTGAAGTGAGATCTCTTTTGTGATTGTCGGAATTTGTGAAAGCCCGTCTATAAGCGATTTAAGGTAAAAAGATGTGCCTCCGACGATGATGAGGTTTTTTCTCTCATCTTGGCACTTTTGCAGCACCTCTTTATAGAGTTGTATAAAAATATCGACACTAAAATACTCATTTGGATAGAGCAGATCTATGCCGAAATGCCTTACTTCATTAAGCTCTGCTTTAGATGGTTTCGCTGATACGATATCAATCTCTTTATAGATGCTTAGTGAGTCAATTGAGAGTATGTAAGCATTGATTTTCTTTGCGATTTTGATGGCTAAATCACTTTTTCCCGATGCTGTAGGACCGATAATGGCTAGTTGAATCATGGCAAAATTATATCATTTTATATAACTCTTTGATGATTAATTTAAAGGGCAAAATCGTTTCAAAGGAGTGTTTTTTAAGCTAAAGTGAGCTTATTTAATGGAGCGCTTACTTAGAGTAAGGTAAAATAAGCGTTATTCTTAAAATTATGTTATAACAAAATAATATATTTCAAAATTCGGCAAAGGGGAAACGTTGAGAGATATTTTTCAAAAAAAAGATATGAGCAGTGTTAATGGGGAGTTTCAGCGGAAATTGGGTCTTTTGGATGTGACATTTATCGGTGTCGGTGCAGTCATTGGGGCTGGAATTTTTGTTATCACAGGGCAGGCGGCAGCGACTATGGCTGGACCTGCTATCGTTTTATCTTTTTTACTTGCTGCCGTTATGATAGGGATTACTGCACTCATATATGCTGAACTTAGCTCTGCTTACCCTGTAGCAGGAAGCGCATATAGTTTTACGTTTGCCTCTTTGGGCGAAGTGTTCGCATGGTTTGTCGGGTGGAATCTTCTGCTTGAGTATGGCGTAGCTACGGCTGCGGTGGCTACAGGTTGGTCTGGGTATCTGCGCCGTTTTTTAGAAAACAGCATGGGGATAGAGATGCCGCTTGCTCTTAGCGGTGCTTACAACCCCAGTGCCGGCACATACATAGACATAAGTGCGTTTGGAATTATTTTGGCGATTTTTGTTCTTCTTGCGATTGGGATTAAAGAGAGTGCACGTGTTAATACGGCGATTGTCTTTATAAAGCTTGCCGTTTTGATAACATTTGTAGTTGTCGGTTTGCCTCATGTCGATTTTAACAACATCTCTGACTTTTTTCCGTTTGGATGGGAAGGCGTTTGGCATGGTGCGGCACTTATTGTTTTCGCCTATTTGGGCTTTGATGCCATAAGCACTGTAGCGGAAGAGGCAAAAAATCCTACTCGAAACATACCTCTTGGACTTATGCTCTCGCTCGCACTCAGCGTTGTTTTTTTTATTCTTGTAAGCTTTACTCTGACGGCAATCGTTCCGTATCAAGAGCTTAATGTTCCCGATGCGCTTGCGTTTGCGCTCTATAAAGTAAATGAGCCTTTTGCCGCCAATGTCATCGCACTTGGAGCGGTTATAACGATTACAACGGTAATGCTGGTTATGGGACTCGGGTTTACCCGTATTCTTTTTGCCCTTGCACGTGATGGGCTTCTGCCAAAAACATTGAGTGAGATCCACCCAAAATATGACACTCCATACAAAGCAACTATTATCGGCGGAGTGGTGCTTAGCATCATGGCTGGGTTAATTCCTCTTAAAACACTTGCGGAACTTGTAAATATCGGAACACTCTTTGCCTATTTGATGGTGGCTGTAGCGATTATCGTTCTTCGTCGTCAAAATAACATTCAGCCATCATTTAAAGTCCCCGCATTTAAGATCCTTATGCCGCTTAATTTTATCTTGATAATTTTTATGATGGCAGGATTGCCGTTTGAAACATGGCTGCGATTTATCGGATGGTCGGTAATCGGAATGTTAATCTATGCGTTTTATGCTTCAAAACGCGCAAAGGCTGAGTAATGGCGGTATCGGTATGGAGACAGGTGTTGACACTTCCTGTTATAGTTATAGCAATGGGTTATTTTGTAGACATTTACGATCTGATCCTCTTTGGAGTCGTACGTGTCGAGAGTTTAGGCGAACTGGGACTAAATAAAGAAGAGATAACTTCTTGGGGAACAATCATCTTAAATGCTCAGATGGCAGGAATGCTTATAGGCGGAATCTTATGGGGCATTTTAGGCGATAAAAAAGGGCGTTTGTCGGTGCTTTTTGCTTCGATTGTCCTCTACTCGGCTGCGAATTTTCTTAATGCTTTTGTAACAAATGTCGAACAGTATGCGCTTTTGCGTTTTATAGCAGGTGTCGGTTTAGCCGGTGAACTCGGTGCAGGCGTAACACTTGTTGCCGAGATCTTGCCTAAAGAGCTTCGAGGATACGGAGTGATGAGCATAGCGGCATTTGGAGTGCTAGGCGTAGTTGCGGCAAATATCGTTGCAGAACACTTTGCATGGCGTAATGCTTATATCATAGGCGGTGTGCTTGGCTTTTTGCTGTTGATTTTGAGATTTCGTGTCAAAGAGTCTGCAATATTTGAACATCATGTCAGCGATGATGTGAAGCGGGGTCATTTTTTTGGCCTCTTTAGTAAAAAAAAGCTTTGTCAAAATACGTAAAGGCGATTGTTATCGGAATGCCGCTGTGGTACGTTGTAGGGGTTTTAGTAATGTTTTCGCCTGAGTTTGCCACAGCTCTTTCAATCCAAGGTGAAGTGAGCGCAGGTGGGGCACTCATGTACTGTTATATCGGTCTATCAATAGGAGATCTCGCAAGCGGATATCTTTCTCAGAAAATGAGAAGCCGTAAAGGCGCTTATATTATCTTTATGGTTCTTTCGCTGGCGAGTGTTATCTCCTATTTTATGTTAAGCGGAGCAACAGCTTCTTCTTTTTATACATGTGTATTTTTTCTTGGTGTATTTTGTGGTTACTGGGCGCTGTTTATCACTATGGCAGCGGAGCAGTTTGGAACAAATATCCGCGCAACCGTTGCAACTACGGTTCCAAATTTTGTCCGTGGTTCGGTAGTTCCCATTACATCAAGCTTTATGCTTTTAAAAGAGAGCATGGGTGTCTTAGGCTCGGCTGCCATAGTCGGTGCGGTTACATTTTCAATCGCATTTATTGCGCTCTATTTTACCCGTGAGACATTTCATGAGGATTTGGATTATATAGAAGCGTGAGACTAGGTCACTTCTATTACAGATTTTTTAAATCAACTTTGGGTAAAATCAATCAAAAACAATTTCAAGGTCAATTTTGCAAAGATATATAAATAAACTCAAAGATTTTAATGAACTGGTTATGTTTGAGCACTCTATCTTTTCGCTTCCTTTTATTTTTATAGCTATGGTTGTCGCTGCAGATGGATGGTTTGGTTTTTCTCTGCTTATATTGGGCGCATTAGCGGCGGTAAGTGCAAGAAATTTTGCAATGGGATTAAACAGATTTGCCGACAGAGACATTGATGCGCAAAACCCCAGAACTATGTCAAGACCGAATGTTGATGGAAGACTTGATGCAACAAGTATTATGATTTTTACGGCAGTAAATGCTTTTGCATTTGTTGTGGTTGCTTATATGGTAAATCCGCTTGCTTTTTATCTCAGTTTTCCTATTTTGCTAGTTCTTGGAAGCTACTCTTACTTTAAAAGATTTTCATCTTTGGCGCATATTGTCTTGGGCATATCTCTAGGGCTTGCACCTATCGCAGGCGTTGTAGCCGTGAGTGCCGAGATAACTGTATGGTCTGTTATGCTTAGTTTGGGAGTTATTTTTTGGGTTGCCGGATTTGATCTCTTGTACTCTTTGCAGGATATGGATTTTGACAAAGAAAAAGGGCTGCACTCCATTCCTTCAAAATACGGCTCAGAGGCGACGCTTCTGATCTCTTCTATTTTTCATCTCTTAACCGTAATATTTTGGTTGCTTTTTGTATGGGTTGCGGCTCTTGATATGTTTGCTTATGCCGCTGTGGTCTTAAGTGCATGTATGCTCGGTTATGAACACTATTTGGTAAGAAAAGATTTTACGAAGATAGATCGTGCTTTTTTTACGGTAAACGGCTATCTTGGTATAGCTTTTTTTGTTTTTATTATTTTAGATAAGGCAATATTATGAGTGTTAGATTGGTTAAGGCACCCCTTAGTATGGCTTTTAGTCGATTAGTCGAAAATAAGGAAGAGTTTCTTGTGGAGTATAGAGAGTTGGGAGAGAGCACTGAAGATCCGGTAAGCCAGTGGCTAAAACTTGCACGTTCCAAGGGTGAAACGGTTGATACGGATCCTATTTTGCTCAGCCTCATCGTAGAGTTGCATAAGAAAGTGGATGCATTAGAACGTTCGTTTAAAAATGAGAAGCCAAAAAGGCTGCCTTTAGAAAATGAGATCTCCATAGAGTCGATAGGGTTTGAACACCTAAAACTTTCGCAAGATATTTTGCAAGAGGGTGCAGAGTATTACGGTAGAGTAGATCTTCCGGTTTATCCAAAGAGAGATATCGCTGTTTTTTTTAGCGCGATTGACAAATCATTGGCTAAAATTACTAAAATGCATCAGAGGGATGAGCGGGATTGGGGTGCTTACTTAACCTCAAGAGAGAGATTGTTTATAAGAGAAGCGCGAGAGAGCAAAGAATGAACCTAAATCATATAAATATAGAGTATTTAGTCGTTGCGATGGGAGCTATGATTTTATATCTCATTTACTATGTTTTTGCAAAAGATGCCGAGTACAATAAAAATATTCGCTCCGTAGCAACGGTGGCGGAAGAGTTAAATAGAGAGATTTTTTATCTAAAGAAAAAACTTGATGAAACACAGCAGAGTATTAAGAAAAACAGCAGCCGCATGAGCGATGAAGATATATACCAAGAGGTTGAGAGAACAGTTTATGATATGGTCAAGCCTATTTCGCAGAGTTTAAAAAGATTGGAAGAGGGAATTCAGAGGATAGATGAACATGTAGAAGCAAGAATCTCTTCTTTGGAAAGCGGCGTTAAACAGATATCCATTCCTGCTTCCGTTCATGGCAATGATGATGAGAAGATAATTTCACTCTATAAGCAGGGAATAACGCTTGAGACTATCTCAAAAGAGTTGCATATATCTAAAGCAGAAGTTGAGTTTGTACTTAAAATCAACAAGATAAAGTAATTATGTATGGCTGATAGAAGACTTTTCGCACTTGTCTCGATACTGATTGGCATTAGTATCGTTCTCATATATTCACTCTCAGTCTATACAACCATACTTTTTGGGGTAAATGAGTTTCACTTTGCCGTAAGACAGACGATTTTTGGATTTTTAAGCATATTTGTTATTTGGCTTTTAGCGCAAGGAGATCCGGATAAGCTCTTAACTCCCATCGGCTTTACTCTATTTATCGGTTCGGCAATTTTAATGGTCGCTATGCCGTTCTTGCCGGAATTTTTAGTCTCAGCCGTGGGCGGAGCAAAAAGATGGATAAAAGTTTTTGGTTTCTCTCTCGCACCGGTTGAGTTTTTTAAGGTCGGATTTGTATATTTTTTAGCATGGAGTTTCTCAAGAAAACTTGGACATCACGGTGGTATGGGAGTAAAAGAGGAGTTTATCCGGTTTGTTCCCTATGGATTTATTTTTGTGGGAGCTATGTTTATCATAGCAATTGTTCAAAATGACTTGGGTCAGGTTGTCGTACTTGGGCTTACCCTGCTTTTTATGCTTATGTTTGCGGGAAGCAGTTTTAGATTTTTCTTGACTCTTCTTATCGGGGCGCTTATCTTTTTTCTATTTTTTATTTTTACGGCAGAGCATAGAATCCTTCGTATAAAATCTTGGTGGGCACTCGCACAAAATAGCGTTTTAGAGATCTTTCCGGAATCCGTGGCAGCACAGCTGAGAGTTCCTACCGAGGTTGAGCCGTATCAGATAGGACACTCGCTCAACGCTATCCATAATGGGGGGTTTTTTGGCGTGGGGATGTCAAACGGAACTTTCAAGTTGGGTTTTTTAAGTGAGGTGCATACAGACTTTATATTAGCAGGACTTGCGGAAGAGTTTGGATTTGTGGGAGTTCTTGTCGTCGTCATAATCTTTGTTATGATGATTCAGAGAATTTTTAAGATTGCAAATAGAACAGAAGACTCAAGGATATATCTTTTTAGCTTGGGAATTGCATTTTTACTAGCTTTCGCATTTTTGGTAAATGCATACGGAATCAGCGGAATTACGCCGATCAAAGGGATCTCCGTTCCGTTTTTGAGCTATGGGGGTTCTTCAATTTTAGCAGCTTCCGTTGGAATAGGCATGGTTTTGATGGCATCGAAAAAAACAAAAATGGATTAACTGATTTATATGGAGAAATAGATGAAATTTTGCATAACAGGCGGCGGTACCGGCGGACATTTGATGATTGCAGAGGCATTGGTTGAAGCTGCGGTCAGTGATGGACATGAAGCCATCTTTATCGGTTCGACAAGTGGGCAGGACAGAAAATATTTTGAAGAGCATAGCACATTTAGCCATGTCTATTTTTTAAAAACGACGGGTGTCGTAAATCAAAAAGGTTTTGGAAAGCTAAAGGCTCTCTGGCTTGTAATACGTGCCTTTTTTGCTTCAAGAAAAATTCTTAAACAACATAATATAGAAGCAACATACAGTGTCGGCGGATTTTCTGCCGCTCCGGCATCGTTTGCGTCTCTTAGTCGATTTATTCAGCTTTTTATACATGAACAAAATGCCGTTGAGGGAAGGCTGAATGCTCTTTTAAAACCTTTTGCCAAAAGATTTATCAGCGCATATGACAAAAATTCTCCTATTATGGGATATCCGGTTAAAGATGAGTTTTTTAAGAGCGCAAGAGTTAGGACGGAGATAAAAACCGTTATATTTTTAGGTGGATCTCAGGGCGCTAAAGCTATAAATGATTTGGCACTAAGTGTGGCAAAAGAGCTTCAAGAGATGGGTATGAAAATAATCCATCAAGCAGGCGAAAGAGATTTTGAGAGAGTAAAAAACGAGTATGAGAACTTAGGCGTAGAAGCGGAGATCTACGGATTTACCAAAGAGATGAGCTCTCTTATGTCAAGAGCAGATTTGGCTATAAGCCGTTCCGGTGCAAGTACGCTTTGGGAACTGTGTGCAAACGGCTTACCGGCTCTTTTTATCCCTTTTCCGCATGCAGCTTCTGATCATCAATACTATAATGCAAAATTTATAGTCGATAATGATTTGGGATGGTGTGAGAGAGAGGGTTGTGATCTAAAATCTATTTTGATTTCAATTTTAGGGCAAAACCTAGAGAACAAAAGCAAGTCTCTTTTGGAGCATTCAAGTAGAGATGTGGCAAAGAAGATGATTAGAGATGCTGTAAATGAAAAGGTTCAATAATGCTTAATAATACTGGATATATGTTTCAAAGCGGTTTTTTTGGAACGCGTGCTCCATTTTTTATGGATCTTGTAACGTTGATTGTCTCTCTTTTACCGTTTCTTGTAGCCCTCGCAATTTACTTTGCAAAGAAAAAACAGTATAAAGTCCATGCATATTTTCAGATATTGATTTTTGCATTTTCCGTTATCGTACTTTCATATTTTGAGTACGGAGTAAGAGTAAGCGGTGGTTTTAAGAGTTTTATGCAAGGAAGCAGTATCTCTTACGATTATGCTTTTGTTGTACTTATCTCTCATATCGTGATCTCCGTTATTGCTCTTATTGTGTGGGGAATAGCTATATTTGGGGCTAAAAAGCTGCTACAATCAAACAGACATAAAAAAATGGGTCTAATAACGTTTGTAGGGGTATTTCTTACTTCTCTTACTGGAATATGGGTCTATTTTTTGATGTTTGTATATTAAAACCTTAGGAGTTTATGATGAAATACACACTGAAGTTTAGAATCTGGCACTGGCTGAATGCTATTGTTATTCTTGGTCTGCTTGGAACTGTTTTTTTACGAAAAACCTTTCTTAGCTATAAGGCGAATGCCGAAATTTTGATGAGCAAACTATCTGCGATGGGTACGGATATAACTATCGAAGATGCAAAAATATTGGCAAAAGCGATTCGTGCAGGTATGTGGGAGTGGCATATAATACTTGGATATGCGCTGGCATTTTTAGTTATTTATAGAATCTTTCTCTTTTTTGGAGATGAGAGTAAAAAAGAGGATTTTGTCTCGCTGAACATACATAAAAAAGCGGTAAAAATATCATACTATATTCTTTATGCAGTAATTTTATTTATGACGATAAGTGGGTTTGCAATACATTTTTATACAGATTTAGGCATAAGCAAAGAGTCTGTTGGCACTCTTAAAGAGATGCATGAATCTGTTTATAATTTTATATTGATTTTTGTTCCGCTTCATATTGCAGGAGTGGTTTTTGCAGATGCAAAAGAGGAATATGGTATCGTTTCAACCATGATAAACGGAAAAACAAAAGAAAATTTTTAAAACTAAGGAAATAATATATGATACAAATAGATAGCGTTGCACTCGATTTTTGTCTGCCAAATCAAGATGATGTAGAGATCTGCTTAAGAGATTTAAGAGGGAAGTGGATAGTTCTTTACTTCTATCCAAAAGACAATACTCCTGGATGCACAACCGAAGCGTGTGATTTTAGCGAAGCGGCACCTGACTTTAGTATGCTCAATGCAATCATAATCGGTATAAGTGCCGACAGTACGAAAAAACACCGTGATTTTATAGAGAAAAAAGATCTCTCGGTTACTTTGCTAAGCGATGAGTCAACTTCCATGCTGCAAGAGTATGGCATTTGGCAGTTAAAGAAAAACTACGGCAAAGAATACATGGGGATAGTCCGTACAACCCTCATAATAGATCCTCAGGGCGTTATAAAAGCTATCTGGAAAAATGTTAAAGTAAAAGATCATTCACAAGCAGTTATGAAAAAGCTTCAAGAGTTGCAAGCTTAACTTAAATATTTTTTTGGTAAAATTCGCGGATTTTCTTTGCCGCAGATAAAGCCAAAGAAATATTCACAGGTATGTATCAAAAGTCAGTGCAACTCCCTTTATAGGCGAAAATTGCCCGATATTACCAAAGCTAACTGACAAAAAATCTGGCTGAAAATGCCCTTAAAGGACCTTATATGGTAACTATGAAAGACTTATTAGAGTGTGGTGTACACTTCGGACACCAAACACGTCGTTGGAATCCGAAAATGAAAAAATATATTTTCGGTGTTCGTAAAAATATCTATATTATAGATTTACAAAAAACTCTTCGTTACTTCCGTAACACATACCAAATCGTTGTAGATGCAGCGGCTGAGGGTAAAACTGTTCTTTTCGTCGGAACAAAAAAACAAGCTCGCGCTTCTGTTAGAGATGCGGCAATCGCTTGTGGAATGCCGTATGTAGACAATAGATGGTTAGGCGGTATGCTTACAAACTTCCCGACTATTCAAAAATCTATCCGTAAACTTGATGTTATCTCTGAGATGCAAGAAAACGGACAAATCGACCTTTTAACTAAAAAAGAAGCACTTATGCTTTCTCGCCAAAAAGAGAAGCTTGAGATCTACTTCGGCGGTATCCGCAATATGAAAAAACTTCCTGACATGCTTTTTGTTATGGATGCGGTAAAAGAGCACATCGCTGTTCTAGAAGCTCGTTGTTTAGGTATTCCGGTTGTTGCTCCACTTGATACGAACTGTGATCCAGACCTTATCACTTACCCAATCCCTGGAAATGACGATGCAATTCGCTCTATCCAACTTTTTTGTCGTGAAATGACTGAAGCTATCAATGAAGGTAAAGCGTTAAGAAGCGGCGGTCGTGATGATATACAACAAGAAGCAGGAGCAGATGAGTCTGCAGCTGTAGATGCTGATGCTTTTGAAGTAGAAGATTTCGATACAGAGGAAGCATAATCATGGCAGAAATTACGGCATCAATGGTAAAAGATCTGCGCGCAGCTACCGATGCGCCGATGATGGATTGTAAAAAAGCTCTTGTTGAGAGTGACGGAGATATGGAAAAAGCGACTGCTTGGCTAAAAGAGAGAGGCATTGCACAATCAGCTAAAAAAGCTGATCGTATCGCTGCTGAAGGTCTTGTAGGTATTAAAATCGCAGAAGATTTTTCTAAAGCTACGGTAGTTGAGATTAACTCAGAAACTGACTTCGTTGCTCAAAATGAGGGTTTCAAAAATTTAGTTTTAAAAACAACGGAAGAGATCTATACAACTTCTCCAGCTGATGTTGAGAGCCTAAAAGCAACTGCATTTGGAACATACTTTAGTGAAGCTGTTATAAAAATCGGTGAAAAGATAGAACTTCGCCGTTTTAAAACTATCAAAGCTGATGATGAAACGGTTGCAATTAACGGTTATATTCACTCAAACAACCGTATAGCTGTTATTATATCTGCTAAATGTGACAGTAAAAAAACTGCTGATGCACTTCGTCCAATGCTTAAAAACGTTGCAATGCATGCATCTGCTATGAAGCCAAAAACTCTATCTTTCAGAGATTTTGATATGGATTTCGTAACATCTGAGACAATAGGAAGAATTGAAGCGATTAAAAAAGAGAATGAAGAGCTTTCTCGCTTGAAAAAACCTCTTAAAAACGTTCCTCAGTTTATCTCTATGTGCCAATTGACTGATGAAGTTTTAGCTAAAGCTGAAGCAGAAATCAAAGATACATTAAGAGCGCAAAATAAGCCTGAAGCTATCTGGGATAAAATCGTTCCGGGTCAATTGGCTCGTTTTATCGACGATAACACGACTTTAGACAAAGAACTTGCTCTTTTAGATCAAACTTATGTACTAAATGACAAACTGACAGTTGCTCAAGCTGTTGAAACGGCTGCTAAAGAAGCAGGCGGAACTGCTGAGATCATAGATTTCGTTCGCCTTGAAGTAGGTGAAGGTATCGAGAAAAAAGTTGACGACTTCGCAGCAGAAGTTGCCGCTCAAATGGGTTAAGGATTTTTCCTTACCCGTTTAAAATAAACCCATTCATATAAAAACTCCATTACGATTTACACAATCTATTTAATCTACGCTATAAAATGATATAATTTTTAGAAAACAACTATTAAGGTCAATTTTGGATAAAAATAAAATTATTGTTATAGGTGGCGGTTATGCAGGACTTAGAACAGTTGAAAAATTGGCAAAAAACCCGAAAAATGAAATAATCCTTTTTGATAAAAATCCATACCATTTTATGCAGACGGATGTATATGACTTAATAGCAAATGAAGAAGATTTTGCGCAAGTTACTGTAGATCTTTTTACATTTTGCTCCGGGTTTGACTCCAATGTAACTTTTTTAAAACAAGAAGTAAGCAATATTGATTTTAAAAATAAAAAAATTATTACATGTATTCAAAGATACACTTATGATTATCTTGTAGTTGCAGTTGGCGCACGTACAAAGTTTATGGCGGATGTTATCGGTTTGCGTGAATATGCACATGGCATAAAAGCACTACATCGTGCCATGTATTTTAAACAAAAATTTGAGATGTCACTTTTTCATAAAGTTGATGAAGGCGGAACGAGTTGTACTCCTATAAATATTGTCGTTGCCGGTGCCGGTCTTAGCGGGGTTGAAGTTGCGGCACAGATGGCATCTTTTTCAAAAGAATTTTATAAGAGAAATAATTTTATTTGTAGAAAATTAAATATAGTTTTGATTAATTCTGCCAAAAATGTCTTAGGCGGATTTGAAGAGCAGTTGTACGGCAAAACAGACAAGAGACTCAGAGATCTTGATGTTATTATTAAAAATGATAGAAAAGTGGTTGAGGTAACGCATAATAGCGTAAAGCTAAGCGGCGGTGAAGTTCTGGATATGGACTTTATGATATTTACAGGCGGTATAGAGCCAAACGGTTTGGTGCAAAATCTTACACTTGATAAAAATGAAAAAGGCTATATAGTTTCAAACAGATATCTTCAGTCTCAAAACTATGATGATGTGTTTGCGATAGGCGACTGCACAACCATATACAATAACGGCAGGGTTGTGCCTCCGACAGCAGATACGGCAGAGCAGATGGCTGAATTATGTGCCGAAAATATAAATAATCTTATCTCAAATAAGCCTTTAATAAAGCATAATATAAAGTCGCGAGGGGTGCTTATAGCACTTGGAAGAGGATATGCGGTAGCAAAGGTATTCGGTTTTTATATGCATGGGTATAGTGCTTATATTATGAAAAAACTGATTGAGAAAGTTTATGCAAAAAAACTGACTATTCGCTCAAGAAAAGGGTGTAAGAAAATATTTAGCAACTAAAAAAACAGTTTTGTTTTTAATTTGTAAAAAAGGGAATTGTTTTTGCTTTAGTGTTTTTATTGGCAGTTTTGCATCAAGGGATTTAGAAGAATGAAGAGAATCTGGTTATTATGGATAGTTTTGGCGGTAGGTGCGCATGCCGCTACAAATATATGGATGAGTACTGGTAAATCTCACGGAATAGATCCGAGACTTCTTTATGCCATTTCAAAAGTTGAGAGCAATCACAATCCGCTCGTAGTTTCCGTCAACTACCAAAAACTCAATAAAGTGCAGGCTGATATGCTTTACCTTATGCTTCAAAGCAGAAATATTCAGTATACCACTTACACAAAAGTGGTTTCGATTTACAGTAAAGATATTATCCAAGCAAAACAGGTAATTAGTTTTTTAGATCAAAATGATTATCCAAGTTTTGATATTGGGCTAATGCAGGTTAACAACGTTCACAAGGAAGTACTAAAAGGCTTAAAAATTTCGCTTCATGATCTATTAAATGAACAAATCAACCTTAATGTGGCTTCTGGGATTTTATGGAACTGCTATAAAAAACATCGTTCAAATAAAGAAGCCATCAACGCTTACAACGGTCGTATTGTCGGTAATGATTACTACACAAAAGTTTCAGAAGTGCTGCATAAACTTCTACTTCCGCACGAAAACGCTTCAAAAAATCTATTTTACCGTATACTCTGATTCACTCTAGCAGGTGTAATTATATATACGATAATTGAGTAAATTCCGTAATAAAAGTCAAGGATTTTAGCGTAATTTGATTAATTTTGTTTTTTTGGTTTTTGAGTGGTTTTGTCTCATAAGTGCTTTTTAGGGCATTTATGAGACTTTGGAGAAACTAAATTTGA
>Ga0208246_1000694_pt1 | contig 24299 bp, 15 predicted proteins | sample RifOxyD2_FD_184039 | JGI IMG/M metagenome (GOLD analysis project Ga0208246, IMG submission 184039) | Soil microbial communities from Rifle, Colorado - Rifle Oxygen_injection D2 (SPAdes) | ecosystem: Environmental > Terrestrial > Deep subsurface > Rock core/Sediment | place: Rifle, Colorado... | reverse complement strand
GAACAAACTCGATGAAGCGATAGATCTTTTTATTCAAAAAAGAAAAGAATTCCAGCTGGGTTTTGATTTTGAGGATGATAGGAGATGATATGAACTTACTGAAAATGATCCCTATAAGTAAAAATGATTTTGATGTCACTTGTATAGTATGTTGTATAATAAAATAGATGTAAATTTATGAACGAAGCAGAAACAAGCGCCGAATATATTGACCCAAAGCTTAAAGCAAGCAGATAGACCCGAATGTAAACCATCTAATAGGTGTACAAATAAACTGATGAACTCTCGTCAGTTTCTCATTATAAACAGCTATAAATCCTTTCTTATCCTTTGGCATGAAAATTGCTAATTAATTTGTGTTTTAAACTTTAAGGAAGATGAATATTTCATGGAAATATTATTAGTTATTGAAGATAAGAAAGGTAGAAATATTTTATTTGTTATGGATAATTTTCAAACGCTTACTATTAAAGGAGTAATTGATTTTATTAAAAATGGAATTGTTTCTGGGTTGCATTTAGTTTCTACCAAAAGCGGTGTTTACATAAGATCCAATTTAAACTCTAAAAAAGATGATAATTTAGATTCTATTTCTATTTCTTTTAGTAGTTTGAAAAATGGTCGTAAATCAAAATCTCTTAGTAAATATAACAAAAAAAGAAATGTATTTTTAAAAGAACAAGAAAAACAAAAAGAAAAAGTTGTATATATCGATAGAGAACCTAAAAAGACAGAAAAAGAAATTATTAAATATCTTGCAAAATATAAAAAGCACATTCTTTCAGCTGCCAAAGATTTGAAAGTAGACACATATCTTTTGGGTGCTATTCTTATTGACGAAGATTTACGCAGAGAATGGCAAGATGACTGGTTTGATCGATTGGGTCAACTTGGAATTGATTTTTCTGTCGGAATAGCCCAAATAAAAGTTTCAACAGCTAAAGACCTAATCAAAAGAGGTTTTTATAATCCTAACCCTAAAGATGATAAACTTTCTGCTTTGCCAACAAGAGAATTATATAAATATCTTAATGACCCTAAATATTCTATTTATTTTGCTGCGGCAAAAATAAGACAAATTAAAAATGATTTTTCTTTGCGTTACAATCTAAATAGGTTGGAAGTTGTTGCCGATCTTTATTCAAGAAAGAACCTAGACAAAACTAAAGGAAAGGTTAGCTCTCGTGGAAAACAGATAGCAAAAGAATTTTATAAAATTGCGAAAAAGGCATTGAAATGAAAATTCCCAAATTTTTTTTGACTTTTCTAACTCTGATTTTAGTTTTGGTGGGGTGGGTTGTTATTAATTATGTTTTTTGCAATTTTTATAATCCTTTTACAATAGGCAATTATAAATTATATGTACACCCTAATAGAATTTACAAAATTAAGTACCCATCTTCATGGATGGTAGAAGAGTCAGAAAATAGAGTTTGTTTAATGGATTTTAATGGTAAAGAGAGCGAGCAATATAAATTTAACTTTGCTGAAAATTATATAATTATTGAGATAGAATCTTCTTTTGCAGTAAAGAACTCTTTTTATGATAAAAAAATAACAATAAAAATTAATAATCAACAAGTTGAAGCTTATTTATCGCATGGTGGAGGAAGTACCTTTTCAGGGTCGTCTGTGGAAATAAGAATCCCATCTAAATTAAAACAATATCCAAACAAATATTTTATAATTACTATTGGAAGAAACTGGTATGATGATGATCTTCCAAACTTTAATTCAATTTCTCCAGAGAGTTTACTTGATAAAGCAATGCCGATTATTGAGACTTTTGAGATTTCTGATGGAAAACCGTCGAAATCTTGAATTGTATTAAAAATGATACAATTAGGCGGTTACAATGATACATGAACGAGAGCATCTTTTATCCCTTCATAATGAATTTCAAGCCCATTTTCAACATATTAAAAGCGATACTATTCTTAAAAAAGAATTTGAACGCATTATGATTGAATTTTCCTGGAAATCATCAAAGATTGAAGGAAATATCTATTCATTGCTCGATACCGAAGTGCTTATTAAAGACAATAAAAAAGCGGAAGGTAGAACCGAAGAAGAGACTCGAATGATATTAAATCATAAAAATGCCTTTGATTTTAAATGAACCTAATTTTTTTTTCGCTTTACAAAAACAAAAGCCTTTGGTAATATAATTCTTACCACATCATAGCTTTCCTTTAGGTAGGTTGCAAGCAACCTATCATCAGATTAGTGTTTTTTCTCAACCCGTGAGTCTGCCCCCCAACCCCCTAAAGGGGGTGTGGGAAAGTCCCCTTTAGGGGATTTAGGGGCATCCTTTAGGGGTGACGAATTCTCGACAATGATTTCTATAGAATCGTGAAATTTTATTATAATTTAGCGGAAAATTATAGGGAATAAAAAACGGAGGATTAATAATGAAAAAACTTTTGTTTGTTTTGTTTCTGTTTGTGATTGTTTTTGTGGTTGGATGTGGTCAGAGTGTTGAAAATATTGTCGAGAATTCTACGGAGCTAAAAATTTCTCCGGAATCGGCAGAGCTATATGTTGGACAAACCCAGCAATTCACAATATCCGGAATGGTTCTTAAAAGCGATACATCATATCCTGCGAGCTGGGAGGTTATAGGAGGAATTGGGACAATCGACGCGACGGGTTTGTTTACGGCGACGGAGACGGGGGAGGGAACTATTTCAGTCGCGATAGATGGGATGAAGGGGAGTTCGGATGTGGTGGTGACGACAAGGAGCGTATCGGGGGTTGTCAAAGAGCAGAATATTTATTCTTTGGATAATATGGCGCCTGTTGCTGGAGCCAGCGTCATGGTTGGCGAAAAATATGTTTTTACTTTGAGTGACGGATCTTACAATATCGAAAATTATTCGAGTGATGAAAAAAAGATATCCGCATGGGCGCAGGGATATTATCCTATTGTCTTTGATTTGGAAAGCAGGGAGATGAGTTTGTCTTTACTATATCCAGACCTAATAAATGCTCCCTACTATAATACTGTAAGTTTTATTAACGCAAAAATTGTTGATAAGGATGGAAATCATCTTCAGGTGGATTCTTCACAGGTAAAGATGGCGATTGAGTGGGGTAGTCAAAGAAGTTTTTCTTGCGATACTAACGGTGTCATGAGTATAGAGGTTTCAAATTATAGAAATAAGGATATTCACGGTTCGCTTAATGGCTTTATTTGTTTAATGGTTGAGCAAGTGGATGGAACCTATAAGTCGGGTTTTAAAGAATTTACAGTAGATGTAGCTGATACAATTATTGATGTCGGTGAGATTAGTTTAAGCTTAGATGCTTTGACAGTGTCAGGCACAATATCTACTGTTGAAGGAGTTCCTTTTGATGAGATTGCTTTTGGCAAATTTAATTATTACTACAACTCAATTTACCTTTTTGATTCTTATAATGAAAATCCAAATTTTGGAGAGGTTGATAACAATAACTACCTTGTAAGAGTTCCCAAGCTTGAGGCAGGCAATAAATTTTGTTTTGATTTTTCTTCTTATGGTTACGATTATAGCCACGGGCATGGTTTATATATTGATAAATTTAAATATTTGGATGATTTTTCTGGTTTAAATAACAAATATAATGTTGAACTTTTATCTCCAATAGTAGTTATCTCTCCGGTAAATAACCAAACATATTCTATATCTACTCCCCGTATAGAGTGGGAATCTCAAGGAGACGGTTATTGTTATTTAGTAATAATCGCAGAAAATAACAAACCCGGAATGAATTTTTGTTTTGTTACAAAGAACAATTATATTGACTGTCCTGATTTTCCGGAAGGAAGCGGTGCTGAAAAATATAATTTGCAGAATGGAAAAACTTACGGCATTAACATTTCTGCCTTTCAAAGCAGTAAAGATATAAATTTTTCAGATATTTCGCTAAAAAAGATGTTTGATGGGATGATGGAAGTAAAAGGATTTTATGGGACTACTTTTTCTATAGGCCAAGGTGCTTCTGTTACTGCAAAGAGGAGCAGAAAACAATCGGCAAAAAAAGAAAAATACCAATGGAATCCTTTTGGAGATTATTTCAGAGGCATTGGAATTTATAGATGACGAAAATGCGTCAGAAAAATAAAAGTTTTACTTGAAATCTGCCTCTATTTTAGGGGACAATAGAGGGATTAGAGTCATGGAATGAAAATTACTGATGTAAAGTATGGAAACAATGTCCTGACTGGCAACAAAAATATAAGGAGAGGCTTGAATGCCAAGAAATAAACAAAAAACCATTAAAATAGAAATTGTGTCTCCCATTGCCGAGCAAGTTTTTAAATTAAAAACATTTCCTATTGAAACTGATAATATAATTTTTCAAGCTAAAGTTTTTCAAGATAATATAGAAATAACTAATAAAGTAAAGATAAACTGGAAAATTAAGCTTAGTTGGACAACAAACTATAATACTTATCAAACATTAAAAGAAATTGCCGATAATTCATTGAAAATACAATTTGAAACGGGTGGAATTTTAAGGATTAGAGCGGCTGTTGTTATTGATGGGAAAGAGTCATCCGCAAGAGTTAAAGTCAATATAATTGGAACAAATCCTAGCAAAGAGCAAATTATTAATTTATTAGACAACGATATTATTAAAGCAATTGCTTGGGAAGAAAGCACATGGAGTCAATTTGATGTAACTGGACAACCCTTGTTGCCTATGGTTTCAAAAGGAAAAAGAATTCCCGCAATGCGAGGGCTTTTTCAAATTAGCGAATACTGGTGGGGAAGAGATAAAAGGATTAAACATATTGATCACAATAGAGTAGCTTGGCAGTGGGTATATAATATTGAAACCGCAAAAGAAATTCTTGCTTTGCTTTATAAATTAGTCATAGCAAATTACCCTGATGAAAGCAACGAAAGGCAATGGAATAGGGCAATAAAGGCATTTACTGTTGGAGAAAACAGTATTTATACAAAACAGATTCCTGATGATTTTTGGTATGTTATAAAAGTTAGAAAAGCAATTAAGGAAAAGGAATGGAGGAAAAAATAAGCAAGTTTTTATTAATAGGATTTCTGATGACTTTTGTAATTTTTGTAAGCACTGAAGCAAGGATTGAAAAACTAACTACAAAATTTAGTGCTGATATCAACAAAGATGGCAAAAAAGAACTTTTAGTTCATGATTTTTATGGTGGGACAGCCGGATTTGGTGAATTGAGGATTTATAATTTAAAAGGTGAGAAGATTTTTGCTAAAAAAGTGGAAGGCGATCCATATTTATGGCATCCTGAAAAACATCTGCCAGCACTTAATCCTAACTTTTTTCCAGATATGGATAAAGATGGCATTGTAGAAATTTTAATCGGCTATCGCAAAGAAACTGGAGTTTTATCTCATGTAGAGGAGTTGTGGTGGTTTGATGTTTATAAATGGAATGGCAAAACATATATTTTAGCTGACGCAAAATTCCCTGATTTTTATAAAGATCAATTTGTATATTATGCGTCCTTTTTAAAACAAAATGGAACATGCGAAACTGTTGAAAAATTTATTAAGAAAGCACAAAGACTGGCTGGAATAAAAATTGCAACATGGAGGTATTTATGAATAGAATAACTAGATTTTTTGTAATATTTTCGCTTTTATTTTTGTTTTTTTCTCCAGTTTCTTTTGCCGCTGACTTATCAATTGAAGCTATCGCGTCCAATCTTCAAGCCAACCAATCCAAAATAAAAGATATGTATTGCGAGATGAATACTACTATCAAACAAGGGTCGGGCGCTCCCATGATGCTAATCGGCAAGATGTGGAGGAAGGGGGAAGACAAGTCGAGAATGGAGATGATAATTCCCATGGAACAGACGGTTATAAGAAATGGGAACAAGTCTGTGACAATTAATTCAACAAGTGGGCGAAAGACAGTTAATGTTATTAATAATTCGGCTATGCGTGATTTAGTAAGTCAATCGAAATTTGATATTGAATTTTTTAAAGAGACTTTTGATCTAAAAGTAAAAGCCATAGATGGGGATTATATATATATAATAGAAGGAACACCAAAAGAAAAGAGCGAGGTTTTAGGAAAGACGGAAATATATGTTGACGGAAAGAACTGGGTTTCTACAAAGATTTTGATTTACGATTCTCATGATAAAGTTATGACCCAAACGCAAATTGAATATCAAGAGATTTCTGGCGCATTTGTTCCTGTTAAAAGTGTGACGGAGAGTAAAGCCATGGGGATGAATATGACGATCGAGGTTGATTTTGAGAATGTGAAGGTTAATCAGGGGATAAGTGATGGGAAGTTTGAGATATGAGGCCCCCAGCATGCCCACCAAAGGGGGAGAAAAAGGGGACCAAGAGATGAATAAAATATTGAAAAGTTTAGTATATATTGTTGTTATTTGTTTTTGTTGGAGTAATATTATAATTGTATGCTTTGCAGAAATAAAAGAATCGTCGGAAGCAACTACAAGTGAAAAAGTTTATATTTCTGCAGAATCAAGGATTCGAGGACTAGCAATCAAAAATGAAAACAATAGAAAAATAAGCAGTTTTATTGTGGGAGGTTCTGGGCTATTGTTGATAACTTTAGGATTATTTTTAACATCTAACAATCAAAATTATGATGATTCTACTTCTTCTCTTTCGTTGTTTTCTATAATTGAGGGGTTTGCTTGTATGATAAGTGGTGCCGTTTTGTATTTTATACCAACCGGTGTTGAAAATGATTACATAAGCATCCAAAAAGTTGATGATGGGAGTGAGAAAGGAAGGATAGAAAGGAATCTTTTGGCTGAAAATTCTTTGAAAAATGGAGCAGAAAAGGCGCATAACGAAAGGTTGTGGGGTTGTGGTTTATCATGGGGTGCGGGCTTATTATATGTTGGAATGGGTGATTCATACAGTGCTGTTGGGGTATTATTTCTAGGCATTGGCTTATATTCTTGGTTTAATAAATCAGAGATTGAAAGAGAATACGAACAATATTTGGGAGATAAAGAATTAATCTCAAAACAACTAAAGACTACTATAACAAGCTTAGAAGGTACATTTATTTTATTAGGACAATAGAGATGTTAGAGTCATGGGATGAAAATTGCTATGCTTTATATGGGGTTAGGGCTTAGAGCTTAGGGGTTAGGATGCATGAGGAGAATTATTTAGAATGATCAATGGGTATAAAGATTTATTAGTATGGCAGAAGGCTTACGAACTGTGTTTAGATATCTATAAGGCAACACAAAAATATCCTCGTTTTGAATTATCTGTAATTCTTTCAATTGCTTCAGGCTTAATGCTTGCATTGAGTTTTCCTCTTTTTAATTTTAATTTTTTAATATGGTTTGCTTTATTGCCTTTGTTGTTTGCTGTTCAGAATAAAAATTTATTTCGATCTTTTACCTTGGGAATTGTTGCCGGTTTTATCATGTTTATTTTCCAGATTTTTTGGTTAAATATATTTCACCTTTTGGTCCCTTTAATTTTATCTTTGTATTTATCTTTATATTTTGGTGTTTTTTGTGTTCTTTACAATTTGTTAACAAGGGAATTCCCTGAATTGGAAATAATAATTATTCCCTTGGTTTGGACCGCGTTGGAATTAATTAGATCTATTGGTGGTTGGGGGTTTCCAGCTGGACTTTTAAGTTATTCACAATACAACCATCTTTTCTTGATACAAATATCAGATATTATTGGTGTTTTTGGTTTATCTTTTATTATTGCCTTTGTTAATGCTTCTATATTCATTGCTTTTAAGCAAAAGTCTTTTAATAAATCTATAAAGATTATAACTTCTCTAGTTATAATCTTTCTTGTTTTAATTTCCTATGGGTTCCTTAAAATTGGTGAAAATCGAAAAGATGCTAATAATTTAAGGATTGCCCTTATTCAGCCTAATTTGGATTTTGATGCTTATGATAAGTCAAAAGCAATAAATATCTTAGCGCAATTAACCTATAAAGCATCGCAGGCTAATCCGGACATAATCATTTGGCCGGAAACAAGTTTCAAAGAAAGTATTAGGCTGGACATGGAGCTTTCACAAGATATTTATTCTATTGTAAAAAAATCTAAAACATATTTGTTGCTTGGAAGCTCGGATTTCAAAGAACAAAATTTTAAATTTAAACGCTTCAATAGCGCTTTTTTGCTCTCTTCTTACGGAGAGGTTTTGGGGCAATACAATAAAATTCACCCTGTTCTTTTTTGGGAAACATTTCCAATAAGGTATTATCTCCCATTTTTAAAAAATACGGAATCAAAAGGGCGCTGTGACAAAGGGAATGACCCAAAACTGTTTAATATGCCAAAGGGTAATTTTAGTGTTTTGATTTGTTTTGAAGGGATATTTTCTGATTTATCAAGAAAGTTTGTAAAAAATGGGGCTCAATTTTTAGTTAATATAACAAATGACAGCTGGTCGAAAAGTTCCGCAGAACATTATCAGCATGCTTCAATGGATGTTTTTAGGGCTATTGAAAATAGAGTTTATTATATAAGGGTTGGGAATAGTGGTGTGACAGAAGTTATTGATCCATATGGAAAAATTGTTAGCTCTTTACCTCTTTATACAAAAGGGTACTTAATTGCGAATATTAGTAAAAATGATGAGAAAACATTTTATAATAGATATGGAGATTTGATAGCATCCTTTTCTGTTTTTACTGTGGGGATTATGATCTTTTTCTGTTTGCTTAAAAAAGGTGTCAAAAAACTCATTAAAAGGAGATAATGTTTAATATGCAAATTAAAAGTTTTATTTTGATTGTTGTTATTAGTACAGTTTTTTTATTGTCTGGATGTCTTCAAAAAAGCGAAAGTGAAAAACATTTTAGCAATGCAGTTGCTTTCATGGAAATGCAGATGATAAAAGAAGGAATCATTGAATTAAAAAGCGGATTGCGTTCCTCTGCTTCTAGTAGGGATAATTTTTATAATACTTCTGATTTCAAATTATTAGAGGGTTCAATTCTCATGTTTGAAGATAAAGATAAGGAGGCTATTTCTGTATTGGAAAAGGCTAGAAAAGAATATAAGGATAATTGGAATATATATTCTATTTTGTCTTCAGTTTACTTAAAAGAAAAAGAATATGGAAAGGCTGCAAACATATTAAAACTTGTTCCTGCGGATTATCTTAAATATGGGCAGTTGGAATTTATGCAGGGATTGGATTTTTTTTATAATCAAAAATATAAAGATGCAAAAGATAGCTTACTTATAGCAAGAGACAAATTCGAGCAAAATAGTTTAACCTTCAATGAAAAATCAGGAGCCCAGCAGTTTATAAAAACCGGAGCAGGTTTAATGGTCAATTATTTACTTGCCAGGACGACTGAAAATCTAGGGGAGTATGAGCAGTCTTTGGATTTTTATAAGAATGTGCAAGCTTTAACACCGACATTCCCTTACATAAGAGAAAATATATCAATTGTTGAAAATAAAATATTGCTTCAGAGTAATCAAGCAAATAATAAAACTTTAAATACGCTTTCCTACTTGTATTATAAAATAGGAGAAAAGGATAAATCCCTGCAATACATTAGAAAATCTTTAGATTTCAATTCGGATGATTTGGAGGCTCTAAAAATATTAGCTTTTATTTATGAAGACAGAAAAGAAACTTCAAAGGCTAAACAACTCTTTATAAAAATAATTTCTACTATTGGAGATATCGGATATAAAACAGAGTCAGCATCGGAACTTGCAAAAATATATATGAGAGAAGGATTGTATACAGAAGCTTCAAAAGTGTTAAATGGAGCGCTTAAATTAGATCCTGTAGATAAAAGACTTCAAAATGAGTTTAAAGCTCTAGTGTTTTACGGCCTCATATCTAAAAATTCAAAAAATATTGAAAATTATCTGCAACTTGGAGAATTGCTTGTTTCATTTGGAGAAGTTGATAGTGCGATTTTATTATATTCAAAAGCGCCTCAAAATAAAGATATTTATTTAAAGCTTGGGGAAATTTATTTTTTTAAAGGGGAATATAAGAAAGCTACTGAAGCGCTTACAAAAGCTCTAAAATTAGCTCCGAAATCATGGCAAGCGCTTTATATTTTGGGGAAATCTTTGGAACTGTCAGAACAGTATGAAAACGCGCAAAACTCTTTCTTGGAATCTTTAAAAAATTGTCCTGCCGAAAAAATTAATGGAATAAAATATGATTTGGCTTACTTGTATTTTGAAAATGGGGATTATAAGAATGCGGTTGAATTGTTTAAGGAAGTAATAAAAAACAAGGATCAAGCTCTCAAAGGGAAAGCTGAAAAAATCTTAAAGGTGATAGGTTAGAAACGAATATGAAAAACATTAAATTTCTTTGCTTGATTTTAGTTTTTATTTTATTGATGCAGGCGTTTGTTGTTGCGGGGGATTCTGGCAAATCAATTTTATCCGCTGTAGCTGTTGTGGTTGGCGTTGCCTTGGTTGTTACATGTGTTGGGGCTGTAGCTGTTGGTGCGGCGACATGGTCAACAACTGTTACAACGGTTGTTGGTGATATTTCTGTTACAACCCTTGCCGATGTAGGACTTGGTTTGATCCTTGCTGGAGAGGCGGCATCTAATGTTGATCCTATCGGTTATCAATCACAAGAATCAGGACAAGAACCTTCAAAAAATTTAAAGTTTGAAATTTCCATTAATAATTCCTTTGAAAAGAACAAAAAAGTTGCTGTTATAAAATTAAAAGATTCTACTTCTGGAGACTATTATGCGCCTTCAGGAGACACTTCGCTTTGGGTTTCACACTCCAACAATCAAATTGACATGTTAGTTGGCGGCAACGAGGTTGAGGTTGCCCAAGTAAAAAGCGCGGCTATTGCCGGTGATAAGTTTGTTAATGCTTATGATGTTCCCGCGGTTATAAAGGCTGGTTTTCCTGCAATAATCAATTACACGTTGCAAAAACAGAGCCAATTTGTTCGTATGGAAGTTTTAGATTCATCTGGGAATATTGTTTATGGTATATCTGAATCATCTCCAAATCCAGCTAAACCTATTCCGTTTGTCTGGAATGGTAAAGATATGAGTGGTAATAAAGTTCAATCAGGCGCTTATTCTGTCAGGTTAAAGGCTGTAAAAAGTGACGGGTCGGCCGAATATTCACCATTGAGTGTTATGACAGTTGGCGACACTGTTCCCGCAAACGAGGAAAGGCAAATATCTTTTGATAATCAGGGGAATGCTTATTTAACCTTTTTTAACTCAAATGATTTAAATACGGAAGACTCAATTACCGTTAAACTTAAAGATAAGGATGGAAATATCGCACTTCAGGATACTCAAGTCGTTAATTTTAAAGATGATGGACAGGGAAATAACAATGTTAGCCAAAAACCTTTGAATTTTTCAGTAAATGTTACAGGTGTTATTGAAGGATATAAAGTTAAACTGGAATTTCCAAGAGGGGATATAAATGGATCAAAAATAGCAAGAGTTACAGCTATGGTGGGAGACACGAACCAAATTACTTATGAATATGATTTGAATAAAAAAACAGCAAAAGTCGCAAGCGGAACCTATGCGGCAACTTATTCAGCGGCAGATGCCGATCCCCATAAAAGAGATTTTTACTTTAACATTATTTATACGATGAAATATTTAATTCAAGAAGTTTACAAACAAAAGGGCATTACTTATGACTATCAAACCAATTCTTTGGCTTTTTCTCCTGAGTTGAAAAATGAAATTTCTGCCACGACCTCCGGCAATGTCATAGCATTAAAGACCGCCTCTGGAAAGTATAATTATGATATTGCGCAAAATACAATTACGGTTTTAGAAGGGGAGGATATTATAGCTGGAACATACTCTTGGGATGAATCAAATAATATGGCATGTGTTCCGGATAAAACTGTTGTTTCTGCAAGCCGTGTCTCTTCTGAAGTTAAGGCAATGTGGCTTTCCGATACCCAAACAATTACGGTTGCTACAATTGCATTTCCTTTTAATTTTGAAAACTTTCAACTTCGCGCAGATGTTGCCAGGCGAGATGCGCCTGAAGAAATTTATCCTATGGAGCGGCCTAAAGAACCTACAATTGATGATGTAAATTGGTTAAATCATGATTTGGGAGTAGTTGAGGTTAAAGGGACTGCTGATTTGTTGAATTCAAAGGTTGAGATTGTAATTAATGGCCAAAAATTTGGGATTACAGGGACATCAAGCAGTAACTGGTCATTTACAAATAATAGCTATCCACTTCATTCAGGAGAAAACAAAATAAATATTATTGCCACAGCACTGCGTAATACGGCTCAAGTAGAAACCGGTGATATTACGGTTTATTCAGGGGATAGCACTACTCCTGATTTGATTTTATTGAGCCCTAGGGATCGGCAGGTTGTTGAGAGTGAATCAATGAGTCCCTCAAGTCCTCAGAAGCTAGGTATTACTTTTAAAGGGAAAACATTGCCAGGAGTAACCATTTCTATCCCAAGTAACTCAATAAATGTTGATTCTTTGGGAATTTTTGATGCCACAGTGAAACTTGATAGCCTATATGAAGGGAATAATCAATTTTCTATATCAATATTAGGGAATAAGCCTTTATCAATCAATAAATCATTAATAGGTGCATATAAATTTTATAATAATTATAAGTCAAATGCTTATGTTTTGAGAAAAGGAGATTTTGTATTTAATAAAAAAGGATTATCTAGTGGGGATATTAGAGGTGCGTTAGATTGGATCCCTTTTGATCCAGATCATTCTGGAATATATGTTGGTAATGGCAATATTAGAGAGGCTGTCTGGAATAATATTAAATTAAGTTCTTTAAAAGATGATTCTGGCTGGACTGGATATGGATTTTATATAGCATCCCAAATTCCAATAATTATTCCTAATGAAGAAGAGACTAGAGGCAAAGTTGCAAAAGACATAGAAGATTTCATGAGTCAATATCCTTCAACAATGTATGACTTGCCTTTCCTTAATATATTTAGCTTGAGATTGTTAGGACATTACAATGGCGCTAATGGTGGTTTTTATTGTTCAGAACTTGCTTGGTGGGCTTGGAAGAAACAAGCAATAGATTTTGGTGTAAAAAAAGTTGATTTGTTGTATCCCCCAGAAAGCAGCTTTTATGAAGGAACTAATGAAGATCGGTTTTTGGATTTAAACTCCATCCTTCCAGCATATCTTTGCCAAAAAACAATGAAAGTTAAAGAGGTGAATAAATGAAAAAAGTAATCTTTGTTTTGATTTTAATTGTTTCTTTGAGTTTTCAATGTTTTTCTGATAACTTGGGAATTAAATCTCCAGCAAATATTGCGATTGATAAAGGGGGCAATATTTGCTTTATTATTTTCGGGAAATGGATAGCTAAATTTGATTTATTAAAAGATTTTGCTGAAAGAATAAATCAGAAAACTGTTGATGCTATAGATTATTCAGAAAAAACATTGATTTGTGGAAAATTTTTGATGACTAGTTTTGAGGCTTCCGAAAACGCTAAAAATAAAACATATAAATATGGGAAAATATATAAAGGGTATATAAATAATTTAAAACCTAGTGAGACAGAAGTCGGTTTTGATGAAGTTCAAGATAAAGTTATTATTCCACTATCCAAATACTTCCAAGTCCAGCCTTCCCTAGAAGCAATTCTTGATAGAGTAATCTATCCTCAAAAAATAACCCTTGGATCTGATGGTAATATATATGCGATTGGAGAAGATGTTTTTAGAAAAAATTATAGAATAGGAATTATAGATCCTAACGATGGGCACACGATTTTTACTTTTGGCAAAACCGGAACGGGGGAAGCTGATTTATGGTTTCCAAAAGACATAGCTGTTGATAGTGATGGTATTATTTATGTTACAAACCATGTTTATTCAAAGGAGGGCTATAAACTTTATGCAGTTAAAAAGTATGATAAAAGTGGAAAGTTTCTTGGTAAATTTGGGACATGGGGTGGAGGAGGTGGCGAATTTAAGGATCCTTGGGCAATAACAATAGATAATCAAAATGGATATGTTTATGTTTCTGATTCATTTTATCCCTCATGGATGAGAGGGACAGGCTATGACCATCCTCAAGAAAGAATTCAAAAATTCACCAAAGACGGAAAATTTTTGAAAAGTTGGGGCGGGAATAAGATTTCAGGATTTTCAATATATCCGCCAGCACTGATGCTTGACCCAGATTTTAGCGATCCCATCGGGATGGTCGTTGATAGTCAAGGATATGTTTATGTATTAGAAGATGACAGGGCAAGAGTTTCTAAATTTGATGAAAATGGAAAGCTGATTTTGAGATGGGGAAAGCCTGGAACTGGACAAGGAGAGTTTCTAGGACCACAAGGCATAAGTATCGATAAAGATGACAATATTTATATAGCAGATACAAAAAATGATCGCATTCAGAAATTTGATTCCAACGGTAAGTTTTTAATGGAGGTAAAGTAAAGTGAAAAAAATAGTTGCTACGCTTTTTTGGGTATTGTTAGTTGTTGGGATTGTTTTTATAAATAAATCCGTAGCGGATACTTTAGAGACATCTGTTACTACCTCTGAATATCCTAAGATAGATGTAAGTGGGTATAAAAAATGGCTTTATTCTGATATTAAGGTTGATCCTCAAATTAATTATTCACTCTATGCAACAACAAACGAAGCGTTTAGAAGCCCCAAATTATATTCGAAACTAATGGATTGCTACATAGAAGGTAATTTACTGAAAAATTCATCTGTTAAATATAATGTTTTTCAGTCTCCCCTTGCGCCAGACTTTTATTCAGTTTATTTAGATTATGATAATTATTATTTATCGTTTGGAAATCAAACAGATTATTTAATATATAAAAATTTGATATTACATGATTTTGCATCTGGAGTAGGTGTTGGCGCAACATTTGATAAATTTAAGTTGTATTATTTGACATCAGCTACATATCCTGAACAATATGTGACAAGTAATTTCAAAAATTACAATACTTTTAAAAGTCCATCTTATAATGGAAGAAAAATCAAGGATTATATGATGATGATCAAAACTTAGAATATTGGGGTTTTGACTTAGAAAGATTGGATGTTGACGAAGAAAGCATTCAATTGTCCTTTGATGGTAAACCTTATAAAAGCAATAGAATATATTTCAAGGATGGTTTTGTTTTATTTCCAGCCGAATTAAGGTATAACTTGAAAGCCGTGATTTCTTATAAGCTAAACGATGGAAGTGAAGAAGAAAAAGAGTTTGATATGAGCCACGATTCCCAAAGAAAGGCGTTTCTTGTTCCATATGCCAGAATTATTGATAAAACTGAAGTTATTACCGTAGACGGCTTGAAACTATCGAAAGATTTTGACTATGCCGCCGATTACAATTTAGGATTATTTGTTTTTAATAGGAATTTGCCGGAAAATGCTGAAGTTAGAATAGATTATGATTATACTGTTGGATCAAATAATTATGTTACAGAAAACTTAAGCGGACAGACAGGTAGCACCTTTAATCTAAATCATGGGAATATATTGACGATTAAAATTGTAAGAAATAATACAGTTCTCGCTGAAAACCTAGATTATTCAATAACTTATGCTACGGGAGTATTGACCCTTTTCTCACCTCTTACAACTAACGAAACTGTTGTCGTAAATTATAATTATGTTGGCTTAAGGCAAGATGTTACAGGAGGATTTTTTGAATATAAATTAAGTGATAATACCAATATTGGGATTTCCCTGACAACCGTTTCTCCAAGAAAAGAAGACGAAAATTTGTACACGACTTTTAGCCCCTCCAGTTTTTCAATTCTTAACTTGTATGGCAAAACATATTTTAATGAAAACTCATATTTATTTGCTTCTCTCGCTTCAGGAGACACAAATCTTGATATAAGAACTAATGCTACAAAAGAATCAGATACATCTATAAATATAGAAGGACGCACACAATATAAAAACCTTATACTAAATGCTTCTTATAGAGCTACAGGCTTGAGATTCCCTTCGATTAAAGAAGTAAAGCAAGGAGTCCCTTGGAAATCCGAAGATAAAAACATAGCATTAGAATATTTATTAGGGAAAAAGTTGTCTTTTAAGGTGGGCTATGGAACCTCAACTTCGCAGGAAGGATCAGCATCTTTGCCGTCCTTAAATTTATCATTAATTTCGTTGGGTATGAATTTTAATCCAACAGATTTTTTAAACTTAGGCCTCGATTCAAAAATGCAAAATGATACAATCTCTTCAAGCCAATCTACCGTTGGCGGTTTATCTAATTTGCTTTATATGAATTTAGAGCTTAATCATGTTATGCCCATAGTTGCTTCTCTGACGACTGGGTCAGAGTTGATTGTAAAATATTTGGTGGCTTCCCAGAAGAATAGAATAGACAGCTCGTTTAATGTTGTTGATTCTGACATCCAAAAGAATGAGCTTCAAATAGGCACGCTCAATAAATTTGGCGATAAACTTTCACTATATCTTCTATCAAAAACATCTGAAGAAAAAGATGCTTCAAATAGTATTTCAAATAACACTTATTTCCCGTCCGTAAGAGCCTCCTATTTTTTGTATAAATCAAAAACAAGTTATTTGGAACTTTTTGGGGACTATGGATTTGTAAAAGATACAGGGACAAAAAATACAGAACAAAAAAATACTAGCTATGGATTGTCATACAATACTTATTATGATGCTACAAATACAAAACTCTTGGGCGTAAAACTAGTTCTTACAATGAAAACCTCTAATTACGAAGATTTAAATAATTTAGCCAATAACTATTCCGCAAACGATATATCATTTATGGGAGAAATAGATTTTTAATGAGTTTAAGATTTTCTAAATATTTATTTGTAATATTAGCTATTTTTTTGTTGGTTTGTGGTTCTTATTCCCAAACCCTAAACTCAAACCAGCTTGAGAACCCATATAAAATAGCGGTTTCAAATGGGTATATTTATTCTGTTGATACCGCAAACAACCAAATCAAGAAATTTGATTCTTCAGGAAATTTGTTGATTGCTTATGGTAGTTTTGGATCAGAAGCAGGACAATTTAATCAGCCTCAAGGGATTGCAGTTGATTCAAATGGGTATATTTATATTGTTGATACCGGGAATCAAAGAATTCAAAAACTGTTTGATGATGGCAAAACTATATCCTTTGTGAAAACTATAGATAATGTACCTGAATTAGCTGATCCCACATTCTTGTTTCCCCGATCAATTAGGGTAAATAACGATGGAGATATTTTTATAGTTGATACCGCAAAGAATCGGATTATTAAATATTCAACCGGAGCTTTGATTGGTAGTAATAAAGAAAAAGGGGTTTCTGCTCAAAGTGTTGGTTCTTTTTCTCCAATATTTGATTCCCCGTATGGTGCGGATATTGATATTGATGGATATATTTACATAGCTGATACAGAAAATAATAAAATTAAAAAATTTAGTATGGATGGTAATTTATTGCTTGAATTTGGATCAGCAGGTCAGAAGGAAGGACAATTTTTATATCCTTATGATGTTGCTGTTGACCTAAATAAAAATATTTATGTTGCAGATACGGGTAATCATAGGATCCAAAAGTTTGATAAATTAGGAGGATTTGTATCGTTTTTTGGAACTATGGGAAGTTTAGACGGTCAGTTTATTGCGCCAAGAGGCTTGTTTTCTACCAACTCTGGGTATCTTTATGTGGTTGGAGCAGACAATAAGATTCAAAAATTGGATGTTTCAGTGCGTCTTAATGATTTAGTAGTTTCAGAAAATTTTATTTCTCCAAATGGTGACGGGATAAAAGATAAAGTAGAGGTAAAATTTAAAATATCCGAGCCTTCTATTGTCAATGTTAATGTTTACGATTCAGATGGCTCATTTTTGATAAAAAAAATAGCGGATCACGAAAAAATATCTACTACTGAAGCTGTTATTGCCTGGAGTGGGAGGGATCAAGAAAACAAAATTGTAGAAAATGGAAAGTATAAAATTTTAATTTCTGGGAAAAGTATTGATAATAAAAAAGAATTGCTCTCTACTGCATTGACTGTTGTCGTTGATGTAAATGGCCCCTTAGTAAATATATTTTCTTTTGATTCTTCGCTTGAGGCTAAGACAGGTGTTATTTCAAAAATGCAAATAGGATATCAATGTTCTGAAAGCTCTGAGGCAAAAATACAGATTCTGACTGCAGAAGATAGTATTGTTTATGAAAGTGACAATTTAAACATTGAAGGATCTAAAGAATGTTTTATAAATTGGGATGGCAAGGATAACAATGGGAATATTTTAAAAACCAGAAGAGAATATACTGTTAAAATATTTGCAAAGGATTTTGCAGGGAATGTTGGAGAAAATGATAAAAAATATGTAGTGGATGGTACCCCTCCAGAAATAAAAGATTTGAGAGTTTCAAAAGCCATTTTTTCTCCTAGATTGGACCAACTAATGACAGTTTCCTTTGAGGTGAAAGACAATGTTTTTGATCCTCTATTTAATTTAAAGGCTTATGTAGAAGATGAAAACAGTAAAATTGTTTATAAAATTCTAAGTGCAGAAAGTGTTCCTTCTGGAGAAGTGAAAGTTTTGTGGAACGGAAAAGATTTAAATGGCGATCTTGTTGAAGATGGGGTCTATAAAATTATTTTGAAGGTAAATGATGGCGTTGGAAATTTGGGATATAGTTATTTGATTGTAGAAACGGATTCTACACCGCCCACAACAACAGCAATCCCCAGCGCTGTAGTCTTCTCCCCCAACAACGACGGCAAATTCGATGAGATCAACTTTAAACTAAAGTCAAATGAAAAAGGAAAGATTTACTTTAAGTTGGAAAAGAGAAAACAGTGAACCCCGATTATGATGATCGGGGTGAAAAGTATTTATTCAAAACTGAGCTTGCCGACGAAAACTCGTCAGTGATTTTTTGTTTTTTTGAAATTTTTACTTAAATAATAGGAAAAAACAAAAAGACTTAAATGGCATGAAAATTGCTATATTATTTTAAAAGAGATTTATATGAAGTTTATTAAAAGTTTTATTGTTGTTTTAATGATTGGTTTTTTTGTCAAAGGATCGATTGCTTTTCAGTTGGGAAATCAAGTTGAAATTTCTACCGAAGCTGAAAGTTTAACTGACTTTTTATTAAACAAAGAAAAACTTGATAAAAGTTTAGAAGATGGCGTTTACGATTACACCATCTACTCTATGGATGGAGCTGGCAACACAAGCAACAACATTACAGGTCAAATAAAAGTCGACACAATCCCACCTGACGTTTTATCCCTTGAAGCGTATCCAACCCCTTTCACCCCAAACGATGATGGTGTAAATGATACTGCAAAATTTGCTTATAAATTATCAGAACCCGCATATGTGACAACGAACATCTACCATGATGACGGTGCGAATTACAAAACTTATAAATCATCAACCGACAATTTTGTTTATGCTATGGATATTTCGTCCCTCGTCTATCGTCCTTCGTCCCTCGGTACTTGGGCATGGGATGGGAAAGGTGGTAGAGGGGAGCTTATAGGCGGAAAATATACATACCAAATAATTGCGGAAGATAATGTTGGCAATTTAATCTCTTCTGAAACAAAAGAGATTGTTGTTGACAGAGCTACCTCTCTCATACCATATTGTTACGCTGATCCCGACCCTTTTTCCGCAGTATGTGAGGAGGGGTGCCATACCGATATAAAATACTATATCTCGCGCAATAACGTTTTGGTAACAGTCGAGGTCATTGGTAAAGAAGAGAAGACCATAAAAACTCTCCTTTTGGGCGAGTTCCAAAACAAGGGAGATCATTTTGTTTCTTGGAATGGGGATTTCCAGGAAGATTATACGGGTCCTGTTTGTCCAAAAGACAAGACAAAAGTTTGTGACAGCGCGTACCAATTTAAAATATCAGCTTATGATGCTAACAATAAAGAGGGAGCGTTAAATTCAAATACGGTTTATGTTGATAACACTCCTCCTTATATTTCTATCTATCATGTTGATGTTGATTATGTTAGTTCCGAGGCTAGTCTACGATACAACCTTCCTGAAAATTCGATAGTAAACGCTGCCCTTTATGATGAAAAAGGAGCGTTAGTACAAAATTTTGCTTCTAATGAAGCCCAAAAACCCGGAGATTACTGTTTAACATGGGAAGGTGAAGAGAAGAAAACAGAAAATGTATATTTTAAGATTTCTGCAAAAGATTCGGCTCAAAATACTGACGAAAAAACAAGCGAGATATTTTCACTTACTTCAGAAAAGGGCTTAGTCCTTTCTGATTTTTTGACGACTCCCAATCCTTTTACGCCCAATAGTGATGCGATCGATGATCAGATTAAAATATTTTATAAATTATCTGGTGGAACTTTAGATTATAAGGTTAATATAAATATTTTAGATAGCGCAAAATCGACAATAAGAGAATTAGTAAGAGATGAAGTTCTGGAAGCTGGAAATCATTCAGTAATATGGGATGGATTTAAAACCGGGAATCAAAATAATATTGCGGATGACGGTGGCTATTATGTAGAAATTAAAGTTGAAGATAAACTTGGCAATAAAGTTAGCGGACAGAATGAATTAATACTTGTTGCAACAAGACCGGAAGTTGGTATTGCCACAAACTATGAAACCTTCTCTCCAAATAGCGACGGGGTAAAAGATGAAATACAGTTTGATTATTCCATTGATTATAACCAAACATATATAAGTAAAGAAGCCCTCGTAAAACTTGAAGTTTTAAATTCAAGTCTTGAGGCTGTTTGGGAAAAGATCTTTTCTCATTCACCTGGAAATTACTCTTATTTGTGGGATGGAAAGACCCTTTTGGGAGAGAGGGTTAGAGGAGGAGAATATTATGTAAAAATAAGCGCAACAGATGGTTTACGGACAAGCGCTATTTCTAAAACAGTCGGATTTTTTGTAGATGATTCGACTCCTGCATTGGAAATCATTTCTATAGAACCAAATCCTTTCAGTCCTGATATTAATTATAAAAAAGATCAGACTGTTATAAGTTTTAGCCTTTCAAAAAAGGGATATGTTACGGTTTCCGTTAAAAAAGACGGAGAGGTCATAAAAACTCTTCAAGAGAATAAATTAACAGAAGCGTATGTTCCTATTATCACGTCGAAAGTTGAGGTTAAGTCCTCTTCTGTCAAAATTAAAGGAATTCCGACACTTACATGGGACGGGAAAAATGAATCAGGTGAGTTTGTTCCAAATAATAATTATAATATTTTGATTTCAGCAACTGATTCTGCGGGAAATACTTTTGAGGCAAGTGGGGTTATCACGGTGGATAATACAGCGCCCGTTATTCCTACAATTAACTCTATATTTAAAAGCACAAATAACTCTTTACAGATTATTTCAGGAGAGGCTGAGATTAATTCAAGTGTAGAAGTTTGGGTAAATGGTGTTTTAACTAAGAAGGCCTTAGCAGCTGATGGAGGAAAATATTCATCCTCAATTACATTAAAAAAAGGCAACAACTTACTAAAGGTAAGGGCTGAGGATTTGGCTGGAAATGTTTCAATGTTTTCAACTACAACAGAAGTTTTTTATGATACGGATGAACCTGTCATTTCTAATTTATCCATTTTACCAAACCCTGCAACACTTGGGACCCTTGAGATAAGTTTTACTGTCTCGGAAACTTTAGCATCAAACCCTGTTGTCAAAATAAATGATAATCTTGCATCTTTTTCTTCTTGTCACTTGCCTCTTGGTCCTTGGTACTATGATTATAATGTGACAACAAGTGATGCTCAAGGATATATGATCGTTTCAATAGAAGCTGTTGATGAAGGGGGAAATAACACACTTTATACTCAAGAAAAACTTCTTGAAATTGATACCATTTTGCCAGATAATCCTATTATCAATAATATTTCTGATTATGCAAATAGTAAAACTCAATTAATCTCAGGGAAAGCAGAAGCTTATTTACAAGTTTATATCTATAATAATAATCTACTAGTTACCTCAACGGAAGCTTCCTCTAACGGAATATTTAGCAAAGCGATAACTCTTAATATTGGAAGTAATGAGATAAAAGTTAAAGCCAAAGATTCTGCCGGGAATGTTAGCGAATTTAGTAATTCTCAAATAATTATTTATGACAAAACTCCCCCTGAGATATCAGCTGTTGGGATCTCTCCATCTTTATCTAGTGTCGGTATGGTGACGATTAGTTTTACGGCATCAGAGACGCTTGAGTCAGATCCTATTGTGAAGATAAATGGCAATTTAGCGACTAAAAGAACGTCTATTGTCGGTAGTGCTGTCAAATATGAGTATACCTATTCTATAAAAGAGGATGATGATCAAGGGGCTGCGGATCTTTTAATAAGTGTTAATGATTTAGCAGGCAATAAATCAACATACAGTGCTGATGATTTGCTAACAATAGATTGTTTATCTCCTGATAGCCCAATTTTTAATGACTTACCGGAATACACAAATACTATCTCTCAAGCAATAACGGGAAATGCTGAAAAGAATTCTTTTATATATATTTATGATAATAATGTATTGGTTTCTTCAACTGAGTCCTCTTCTAGCGGAATATTTAGTAAAACAATAAATCTTGATATTGGAAATAATGAGGTGAAAGTTAAGGCCAAAGATTCTGCCGGGAATGTTAGCGAATTTAGTAATTCTCAAATAATTATTTATGACAAAACTCCCCCTGAAATATCAGATGTTGGGATCTCTCCATCTTTGTCGAGTGTTGGTATGGTGACGATTAGTTTTAAGGTATCAGAGATGCTTGAAGCAGATCCTATAGTCAAGATAAATGGGAATTTAGCGACCAAAGGAACGTCTATAGTTGGTAGTGTTGTTAAATATGAGTATACCTATTCTGTAAAAGGGGATGATGAGCAGGGGACTGCAAATCTTTTAATAAGTGTTAATGATTTATCAGACAATAAATCAATATACAGTGCTGCTGATTTATTAACAATAGATTGCTTGCCTCCTGATGTTCCAATTCTTAATGACTTGCCAGAGTATACAAATGCTGTCTCTCAAACAATAGCGGGAAATGCTGAAAAGAATTCTTTTATTTATATTTATAATAATAACCTACTAGTTACCTCAACAGAAACCTCGTCTAGCGGAATATTTAGTAAAACAATAAATCTTGATATTGGAAATAATGAGGTGAAAGTTAAAGCCAAGGATGCTGCAGGGAATGTTAGTCAACATTGTGATATACAAAACATTATTTATGATATTGAGAGACCGCAGTTAAGCTTTATTGAAGTTACCCCATCATTATCAACCATAGGTCCTGTTTCAATCGGTTTTACAGTTTCAGAACCATTGATTTCTGATCCTGTTGTTGACATAAACGGCAATTTGGCAGTTAGAGAGAGTATGGAAAATCAGATTTCTGGAATTCGATATTATTATATTTATGAAGTAACAAGCGCTGATCAGGAAGATGCTGCTACTATTTCAATAAAAGTTGACGATATAGCGGGGAATCTTACCACTTATAGCTCTGATAAATTTTTGACTATCGATTTTAGCTCTCCTGATGCGCCTTCAATTGCAGAATTGCCTAATTATACAAATATCAGTACTTACACAATATCAGGAGAAGCGGAACCTAGTACGCAAATTAACATATACAATAATAGTATTTTAGTGGCAACAATAAACTGTGAAAAGGATGGAACTTTTGGCGTGACCCTCTCCTTAAATATTGGCAAAAACGAAATAAAAATTACAGCGGAGGATTCCGCAGGTAATATGAGTGAGCTAAGTAGTACGCAAACAATTTTTTATGATATAGAAACTCCTAAAATATCTGAAGTTAGTGTTAATCCTTCATTGTCGAGCCTTGGATTTGTTCTAATAGAGTTTTTAGCATCGGAGAAATTAAGTGGTGATCCTTTGGTAAAAGTGAACGACAGTGTTGCTGATAAGATTATTGGGATTCAAAATGCTGGAGCGGCGAGTTGGAGCTATCAATATGCTTGCACAATAGATTTAAACGATCAACAAGGAGCAGCTGTAATATCCATAGAAGTGATGGATTTAGCAGGCAATAAATCAACATACAGTGCTGATGATTTGCTAACAATAGATTGTTTATCTCCTGATAGCCCAATTTTTAATGACTTACCGGAATACACAAATACTGTCTCTCAAACAATAACAGGAAACGCTGAAAAGAATTCTTTTATTTATATTTATAATAATAACCTACTAGTTACTTCAACAGAAACCTCGTCTAGCGGAATATTTAGTAAAACAATAAATCTTGATATTGGAAATAATGAGGTGAAAGTTAAGGCCAAAGATTCTGCCGGGAATGTTAGCGAATTTAGTAAT
>Ga0208246_1000693_pt1 | contig 24343 bp, 20 predicted proteins | sample RifOxyD2_FD_184039 | JGI IMG/M metagenome (GOLD analysis project Ga0208246, IMG submission 184039) | Soil microbial communities from Rifle, Colorado - Rifle Oxygen_injection D2 (SPAdes) | ecosystem: Environmental > Terrestrial > Deep subsurface > Rock core/Sediment | place: Rifle, Colorado... | reverse complement strand
CTCTATTTGCTCTTACAAAAGAATCTAAAACCACGCTGTAACCAATAATATAATCCGGATGAAAATCCAACATTTCCAAAGCTGCTCTACGCATATTTTCTTCATTCATATTATATGCTGAAAACCTGTAATATCCCAAAAGATAATCTTTAAATTTTCTTTTAAATTTGTTAATTTTTCCTTTTATTCCTGCCCCCAACAAATGGCTGTGACCCCATATCAGAAATAATTTGCTATTTGGATATATTCCATACCAACTTCTTGCGAACCACATATCCAGCTCTGTTATTCTCATCTCCGAATTCCATGCAGGTAATTGAATCGGCTGTGAGGTTGTTCCTCCTGTAGTACGTACAAAATCAATATTCCTTGACTTATCAAACATTATATTTTTACTCTCTTGTATAGTTTTTTTAGTAATAACCGGCACTTTTTCTAAAAACTCTTTCCATGTCTCAAATCTTTTTGGAAGTTTCTTATCATTAACTAAATCTGAATAATATTGAATATTTTTAATTATTTTCTGCCAGCATTTATTAAATTTTCCCAACTGAAAAAATAATCTTTGTTTATCTTCCATAACTTGAAGATATTCAAGATTTCTTTTTTCAATATTTTTTGATAATATTTTTTTTCTGATAGTACCGAATAGTGTCATTTGAATTTTATTTTATAATTCTATATGATTTTTCCAACCTTTAGGAGGGATAAACTTTAATTTCAAATGCGAGTTTAATTTATTTAGAGGTATCAATTCGCCATTTACTTTTACTATTATATCTTTTGGTAATTTTTCAGTTAAATTATATTTATTCATCCGAAATGCTTCTTTTATCATTTTAATTTTATCAGGATTGAATCCCATAATTAAACTGCTAACGTAGTCCCCAATTACAATATCATCACAAAAATTAAGAATTCCGCTTTTTACAGGATTAGGAGATAGAGGACCATTACCGTCCCCGGCAATAATACCGTCAGTAAAAAGCATATGTTTTCTTTGCGGTTCATTTTTCAATTCACCTGAAACAGTAGAATACCTCAAAATTCTTGCAATATCTAAAGTCATACGCCACGCACTATCGTTTCCGTACCAGCTGCCAAATACATTAATACCAATTATTCTTGAAAATTTCCAGAACATTTTATCACAAATATGCAAAATATTTTCAAATAAACCAATACTCTTTTTATTAACATAATCGTGAAATATTGAAAACCATTTCAATAAGAAAAAATTTTCTAAATACTCATCTCCTCCAGTTTTTAATGAACCAAAACGGTGATGCACTAAACACTTCTTATATGTGATTGCACCTACACAACCTTTCAACCCGCACGTTATCCCAACTTTCTCGTGTGTTTTAAGCTTTGGAATACTTACTATCACATTGGATTCTAATATTTTTTTATTCAACATATAAATATGTTTCCCGATATCATGACATTCCATTATACTTCGGGGATTATAATCTGAAACCCTGAACTCCGGCTTTTTATTATCATTATATAATACCTCCAGCAAACTGTCCTTACCAATATCAATATTAATATTTAAACCGTTTTCTTTTTCATCATTAATTGATAATATTCTACCTAAATTATCTCTTACGGTTTTATAAAGTCTTAGGTCAACCGCACTAACTTTAAAATTCTTATTTTTATATTTGTTATAAAATTCGACAATCTTATTTGCCCTGGTATCTTGCAATACTTTATCCCAATCACAAGATTGCAAAGGTGAATTCCCGAAAGAAACAGAACCATTTTCTCCGACAGCCAGTAAAATGTAGTCAGTTACTGCCCTGATAACTGAACCGTGTGTACATTTTGCAAAAAACTCTTCTTCTGTCTCATCGTTTTTTTTATGATAAACAAAATTGCATAACACAAAAACATTATTTCCTTTAGAAATTAACGAACTTAGCGGATTCCAATTTGATTTTCCATAATTTTCCTTATCCAGACCTGCGTTTATCAAGCATTTTCTGACTGCCCCGTATACATTATTCGGATTCTTAGAAATATGTCCAAAGTTATATTCCGGATATTTTTCACTTGGTGAAAAATAATATTCATTTGATGGATATTCGATGTTTTTATCAAAAATAATAAAAGACATTTTTCACCTTACATCTTTTTCTAAACTTATATCTTTATAAATTTTTTGGAAATGTTTTGCGTGAATTTCCCATGAGTACTTTTCAACAATAAGATTACGCGCATTATCTCCAATATTTTTTCTAAGTTCCTTATTTTTAATTAGATTAATAATTTTTTCAGCAAATTCTACATTTTTATCTGTTACCAAAACATGTTTTCCATTTATAATATCAATAGCTTTCACTGCCTGCGATGTACATACGATAGCCTTAGACATCGACATCGCCTGTAAAACCGTATTCTTTATACCTGAACCTAACCGGATCGGAGATATTACTATGGAAACCTTCTTATAATATTCCCTAATATCTTCAACTTCACCCGTCATTATAATATCCCTTCTATTTTTCACGAAATTACTCAATCTTTCCGATGGTTTCCTGCCGACTAAGTACAGTTTAACTTGCGGATATTCTTTCTTAACTAAAGGAAAAATATCCGATATAAAAAATATTGAAGCATCTTCATTAGGAAAAAAATCCATTCCCCCAAAGATACCTAAGATTGCGTCATCATAATCATTTATATCAACATCTACTTTATTTGCTTCAAAATATTCTATATCTACACCATTTGGTATAACTTCTATCTTCAGATTAGGACTATGTTTTTCTAACATTTCCTTATCTTCTCCTGAAACTACTGTGCAAATATTATAGTTTAAAAAATATTTGCTCTCTATATATTTTCGCTGTTTATAAAGCAAATACCACATAAGTTTCTTTATTAAATTCTTATTATCTTTAATATTTTTATAAGCTAATAATGATATTGCATCAACTGAATTAATTAATTTTGGAATATTATCAAAACACTTCCAATATTGTGACATCATTGGTAAATCAACATGCACGACATCCGGATTGAATTTCTTGACGGCTTCATTAATTTCATTTTTCATTAAAACCGATTCAAATCTTTTAGGTGAAAATATGTCATGTACATATTTTTTAATTCTACCCAATTTACTATATTTTAATGGAATAGCAATAAATTCATCACAAAATGGTTTAATTTGATTGATATATTTTTCTTCGCCCGGAATTAAAAAAGAAATGAAATATATATTATTATATTTAGAAATATTTTTTAAAAGATTATATTCGATCAATCTTGAACCGTCACTATATGGAGGATACGGAAAATGCTGTGAAACGAACAATAATTTCAATTTAGCTCCATTACTACACTTTTCAAAAATAACAATAAATACAATTCTAAACCAATCACATTCACTTTAGTATTATAGAATTTTTATTTACTAAAATCAACTTTTTTTGAATTATCGGGATTGTTTTACAGGTTTATTGAGAGCATTTATTCCAATAGTTATTATAAAATATAATATAAATATTAAAAGAAATACTGAAAATACTCCGGTAATAAAAGCATCTAAATTGCCATTCATAAAATATTCTATAATAAATATATTAAAAATATAAACTGCTATCAAATTATGAAATATTGTTTTTCTAGTAATTAATATTTTTAAAATATAACTTATTCCCAAAAACCATAAAAATACATGTAATAAAACCCATTTCCCAAATAAAGTATACATAAAACCAAAACCTGACCAAACTGTACCTTGCACTCTACTGCCCAATTGTTCACTCATGAATATTGAAAGCCATAAGTTACCGCTGCTTTCAAACGGGGCATCCTTAAACACCTCACCTGGAACTGCTGCATTTATCCCTGCTTTTATAACGTTTTCTAAAGTAAACAATGATTTAATAATTTCTTTATCACCCCAATTATTAACTTCTATTAAAAAATCATCGGTAGCCGAACCTACTCTATATGAAATAGCACTGGTTATTTTTAATAAACTTGATGTTTTATAAATATAACTTATGCTTTTTTTATATCTAATTGCATTTCCTACAAACCATAAAGATGGACCTAATATTAAATTAATAATAACCAATATAATAAAAATATTTTTAGATATTTTAAAATTACCTTTTACAACTACTATAACATTAAAAAATGTCATTACTATTCCGAAAATACCACTTCTACTACCCTGTATTAAACCAAACATAATAGTCAACAATAAATATATTGATATTAATATTTTGTCTTTTATTTTTAAATATTGTCCGTAAAATACCCATAATAAAACCATCATCGTAGTATACAAAGAATTCGGAAACAATTTAGATAACCAACCATATTCCCATTTTGTACCCATTTTCCAATTCAAAAAATAACCAAGATTTATACTTATAATTAAAGACAAATATGCAATGATATACAAAACATATCTTATTTTAGTATAGGAAGGTAATGTGTATATTATCTTTGGCTCCTTAAAAGGAATAAATTTTACAGTTTTTATTGCTATAAAACTTGCAAATAATAATATACTGAATGCAAATATCCCATAATTAAACTCTTTTAACGTATAAATTTTATAAAAATTATATTCAAAATCTATTGGATATATTGTTAGAAATATTATTCTTTGAAGGAATATTATTATTAAAATAAACCCAATACCTAATCTTAAACTATTTTCATAATGTTCATTTTTTGAACTAATAAAAATATAAAGGAATAAACTAAATAGTGTTATTACTAAAAAGGTCTTAAAATCAGCATAGATTTTAACTTTTATAAATTTTTGAAATGTAAACAAAATGCTGAACATTATCCATAATATCAAAGTGCTTGCTTTTAATATTGTTGAAAAATTTATAAATTTATCATCTTCATTCGTATAATCGCTGATATTTTGTGATTTCATAAATTTATTTCCTTATATAATTATTCTCCATCATTTTTAGAATATTTAGTTTACTTATTATTTTTTCTAAAAATTTTTATTAGTGATAAAATATATGAAAACATAAATTTTACACAACATCGGATTCCCATACTACTAATGTCCATTTTTATAACTTCGATAAATGCTTGATAAGATTTATTCCAATCTTTACCCATAAAATATTGTTCGGCTGATAATAAATATGCACGTCCCATAATTTTCTTTTTTTGTTCTATAAAATGTTTTGGCAAATCTTTATCTCTAAATAATTTATTATAGATATATACTACATCATTTGCAGATCTCGCCATTGAAGAAACACTTTTTGCGTCCTTGTGCAATCGATATGTTGATAACTTTTCAGGTATGTATCCAATTTTAAAATGCATTCCGGCTCTTAACCATAAATCCAAATCCATTGCATAATATATCCTTTCATCTAAATATCCAACCTTATCTAATACCTCTTTCCTTATAAATGCCGAAGGTTGCGGAATGGGGTTCGAGCAAGTGCTGAATATTTTATCATAATTAAATTCGTATGAATCATACATACCCAATTCATCGCTATTTTCATCTATATATACACTATTACCGTATAAAATATAAACATCCGGATTTTTTTGAAAATAATCAACTATTATAGATATTACATTTTCAGAATAATAAGTATCATCAGAATTAATGTAAGCTAAAATTGAACCTTTTGATTTTTTCCAACCTTTATTAATCGTTGGTGTTTGTCCGATGTTTTTCTGAGTTTCCCAAGTAATCCTATCCCCATATTTTTTTAAAATTTCTTCCGTATTATCTGTTGAACCATCATTAATAACCATGTATTCAACATTATCGTAATCCTGTTTCAAAACACTTTCTATTGTTTCTGAGAGAAATTTTGATTGATTAAAAGTAGGCGTAATTATTGAAACTAAAGGCGATTGTTTTTCCATTAAATTATCAAAACCTTATAATATATTATCCATAGTATATTTTTTTTTTAATTTTCATCTGCAATAGAAAGTTATTTAACTAAAAATTATCTCTTTTATGTATATTATTATTACCGGTATTATGTTCATACAATATTTTTCTTGATCTTTTTTTTAAAGTATTTAAAATACCTTCATAATAAATTCTAAATAAAAAATGTTTTACTCTATTATACATAAAAAATAACTTATACTTTATATTATTATCATTAAAATTATATTTTTTGTATATTTCATATTTTTCTTTATCAGATATTTCTTGCCAAGTTGCAGTCTTTGTCAAAGGATGTAACCTGGTATAAGATAATTTTTTGTAAATTATTTTATGTTTAATTTTTGTATCTGCCAATCTAACAAAAAATTCAAAATCGAGACAACATTTCATATCAGGATTGATACCACCAGCTTGTTTATAAGATTTTTTCGAATAAAATACGCTAGGTTGCATATATCTACTTTGTGAAGAAAGTAAAATATACCTATTCCACCCTAAAGGATAAGTACCATATAAAAAATTATCATTACTGTCTATCATTCCACCGGCACCTGCTAAAACACCTAAATCCTTGTTGTTATTAAACTCTTCTGCAACAATAAATAGTGATTTTTCCGTCAAAACATCATCGGAGTTAAGAAAAGCAAAAATATCTCCTGTAGCCCTATCCAAACCCTTTTTTATAGAATCTGCCTGACCATTATCTTTTTCACTAACCCAAAAACTTATTTTATCAGCATATTGTTTTATTATTTCTATGCTACTGTCAGTAGAACCACCATCAATAATTAAATATTCAAGATTAGGATAATTCTGTGATAAAACACTTTCTATCGTCCTTTCCAGATATTTACATTGGTTAAAAGATGGTGTTACTATTGATATTTTAGGCCAAATATTCGGCTTTTCTTTATTCATATTTGTTTATATAACTCAATATAACCTTTTACTTCATTTTTTAATTTAAAGTTGTTATTTATCAAAATTACTGACTGTTTAGATAAATTTGTTCTCAAATCATCATCAATTAAAAGTTTTTCAATACCATTTTTTAAATCATTAACATTTTTTAATTCCGCTAAATAACCTGTCTCTTTATGTTTCACAATTTCAGGTATTCCGCCAACATTAAAAGAAACTACCGGTGTACCGCAAGCCATACTTTCCAAAATTGTATTAGGGAGATTATCTGCTAATGTTGGTAAAACCATAATATCCGCAGCTTGATATAAACCTGCTAAATCTATGTCATTATTTATATACCCCGCTTTATAAATCTTTATATTTTTGTCTATTCCACAATTAGTCATTTCTTCTTTACCAATCATTAATAATACTATGTTTTTCTTTAGCGATTCATTTAAAGAATTTAATGCTTTTACCAAATATGCACCGCCTTTTCTCTTATCCGTATTTAGTTGCTCTGCTATAAATAAAACTACTTTACTATCTTTTGAAATATTATATTTCTGCTTTGCTTCATTTTTATCCTTTTGCTTAAAAATATTAGTATCCACCCCATTAGGTATGTAAAGGACTTTAAAACCATCTAAGATTGGACTTTGCTCAACATTTTTTTTTATCCATAACGATGGTGCAACAATAACCATATTTTCAATTTTATCAAAGGTTATTTTTTTTAACTTCCATAAATATTTAGTAGTGTCAGTTTGTAATTCAGGATATTCTTCAGGATAAGGACATTTCCCACAGCCAGTTTTCCATTTTTCACAATCATAACTATATGCACAATGCCCTGTAATTGGCCACATATCTGAAAGACGCCAAACAATTGTTTTATATTTGCTTATTTGTGATAATGCTGTAAAAGAAAAATAATTGCCATGAAGGTTATAGAGTTGAATAATATCTGCTTCTTTAAACCATTTGTTATTTTTTAAATTATATGATGACGGATAAAAAACATCATTCAAACCAATTCTATTTAATACTCTCCCACAGAATCTATCATAATATTTATATGTTCCCTTGCTTATAAAATCGACTTCTCTATCAATAGTTATTTTCCGACTTACTAGCATCTTGGAATTATATCCTGAAATGCGTAATCCGTTATGAATTCTGTATGCAGACCTACCTGAACCGCCGATGCAATCAGTTGTGCTTATATGTAATATTGAAGTCAATTTAAATTTTCCTTTTGTAATTTAAAATATAAAATAAATAAATTAATAAACGTCACTAATGCATTTTTAACATTTACAACTTTAGTTTCACCTTTTACCCTTGGATAATGCTCTAAAGTAACTTCTCCTATTTTATAATTTTTCTTTTTTGCTCTCACAACAATTTCAGTATCTATGCATAGATTTTTGCCCCATTTAATATTTTTATTAAAAACTTCTTTTTTCAATAGCTTCATTGCGTTCACATTATGTAATTTAATGTTAAATAGTATTCTAATTAAAAAATGGTAACATCGCGAAAATAATATTCTAATAAAAGAATCTTTGCGATTATAATAACCTGCAACGACCAAATCATAATTATTTATCATAGGTAACATTTCTAGTAAATAAGACATTGGTGCCTGTCTATCTGCAGAATTAAAAAATATTAAATCACCCGATGCAGCCATAAAACCGTCTACAATAGATTCTCCGACACCCTTGTTATAACTGTGCTGAATTATTTTAAGATAATTGAATTTTTCTTTTAGTTTGTTTAGTTTTTTTCCGGTTGAATCATTACTGCCATCATCAACTATAATTATTTCCGGACAATCAGTCGCATTTTTCAACACTTCTATTGCTTCGTTTACAACATATTCAATATTATATTCTTCGTTATATGCAGGAATAACAATACTTATTTTATTCATTTTAAAATCTGCCCAATTTTAGGTTTCTCTCCTTTGTACTCAAATATTTTTAACAATTCATTATTACCGCATTTTATTAAAAACGATTTTTTTAGTGTTGATATTATTTCACCTGGTATTCCCCTTTCTATAAACTTTCTTGTAGGCAATGTTTTCCATATTATTACTTTTTTTCCATCTTTAAAAGCATAAGATCCCGGGCCCGGATGAGAAGAGGCACGAATTAAACAAAATATTTCTCTGGCTGTTTTTTTCCATTGTATATATCCATCCGAAGGTACTCTTTTAGGTGCATTTGAAATCGAACTGCTATCTTGCAGTTTAGGCCGTAATCTATTAAATTTTTTAATACTTTCAACCAGAAGTCTGGCGCCCAATAAGTGAATTTTTTTCCTGATATATTGCAGATCATCTTTATCTTTAATATTAATACTCTTCTGTATTAGTATATTTCCTGCATCCAATTCTTCAGAAACAAGATGAATAGTAACCCCGACTTCTTTTTCATCATTCAATAAAGCCCAATTTAACGGATGTTGACCGCGGTATTTAGGCAAAAGAGAAGCATGTACATTTAGTACCCTTCCGGGAAACATCCGCAGAACTTCATTTCGTATTATAAACGGCCATGAGGCACTAACTATTATATCACAATCACTTAAATAAGGTATTAAAGAACGTTTGTAAACAGATTTTATAATTTTGATATTTGCTTTTTTGCCCAAAAAAATCAATTTTCTTGAATCAAAATTTTCTGGAATAATAATTATTTTCGGTTTTAGTGAATTTTGTAATAATTCTCGCAAACATTCTACAGTACTGTCATTCCAACCAAGTAAAGCAACTGATTGAATATTTTTTTTCATTTAAAATATTTTTCCCAAAGTACTCCGTAAGAATCCTCTCGAATTATGACTTTCTTTAAATGCAACTAAATTTGGTGAAGGTTCCATCGGATTATCGCTTGCCGTATTCATAGATACTCCAAGATCTATATATTTGAACTTATTTGAAATAGCCCATTTTATTATTTCGTAAAAAAGCCGGTTTACAGGCCGGTACTCCTGATATTCATGCAAGCTTGCAATATAAAAAGTTAAAATAACAGATGGATTACATTTCATAATCCAGACACCCGCAATTGGAATATCTCTAAGGTAACACATATATAATATAATATCATCAGGAAAAAGTTCTACTAATTTTAACATTTCCTGTTCGGTATGAGTTGGAATTAATTTAAATTTTTGCTTATTTTTTAACAATATCGGATAATAACTTTTATAATCCTTATTTATCTCCACCCGTAATTCCGGAAATTTGAATGATTTCTTAACATTGCGTCTTGCGTTAGGATAGAAATTCTCAATAATATTTTCTTTATTAAAAAGTTTTAAGTCAACGACAGAAGTAAACAAATGGTGCAAATAATTATATCCATGGTAAAGCATTGTAAACTCTATGTTTTGATTTAAATTTTTAATATATGGAAGTGGTACTTGTGTCATTTTTATTTTGTTAATTCCTTTTTCCAAACAATATTCGTGAAAAGCTAAAACTATTTTATTACTTGTATCCAAATCAGTATCTCCGATTATAAACGAACCATAACTTGCTCCTGCGGGCGAAACAAATTCATTTTCTTTTAATTGCCCAGGTAGAACAGCGACTAACTTATTATTATCATAAAACATTAAATTATGAAAACTAAATCTTTCGATAGGATGATACTCCTGAAAACGTAATAAATGGAATATCGTTCCATTATTTGATTGTTTCACAAATTCATCCCAAAGTTTTTTATCGTTTTTTGTAGATAATTTAATATTCATTTTATAAAATTTTAACCCAACAATCTGTGTAATCTATTTTTAAAATCTGCCCATCCTCCGCAGTAGCAGACTACTGCTACGGAGGATGGATGTAATCGATACCGTTAATGACTTTTTTAACGGTAACACATTAAAGAGCATGGGGACCAGTTGTTTTAATATCTCTAAGATTAGCATATTTTTTGTCCCACTCTTTTATTAAATAATCTCTTTCATGTTTTATTGGTTTCATATTATAATTTCTATAATACAACCAGGCAATTGGCTTTTCATTTTTATATATTATATATTTAATATTAAATTTATTCTTTTTTACAAAAACTAAGCAAGATTCCAATTGTTTTTTGTCACCACCACTATCCTTAAGATATACAATTGTATTTGTATAATTATTAGGCATTTTTGAAGTATCAACCCCCCAGTAAAATATTGCAGGATAAGGAGTCCAATAACTTGGATTAGCACATAAAACTATAGGAACATTTTCTAAAGGTAAATCTCTCATTTTCAAAGGATGATAACCCTCCGAACGCAATAAAGCACCCACCGCTTTATATGTTTTAGTATAATCGTATCCTTTAGGAGTACCATAAACATTTTGAGGCGATGAATATGGAAATTCAAAAATCATACTTGTACACGATATAATATTCAAAAATATAATAATGATCAATACATTTACCGTTGAACGTTTAAATCTATTTAAAAAATAATCTATATTAATTGCTCCTAATATTGCAACCGGTATAGGAGTAAATTCAAATAAATACATTTTTCCTAATGCCCATGGTTGAACAGCAAAGCCCAAAATTATCCAAATTAAAAACCATAAATAAATCACAAAGATATCTGCTCTTTTTTCAATATAGTCTTTAATATATATTAGATAAACTGAAAAAAATAAAACTACAGGAAATATTAGTCCGATTCCATACCCGTAATTTTCGAATAACGATGCAAAAATATCCTTATGGAAAGAAAAAGCATATGACATTTTCTTTTGTAATGTATAGTAAATAAATCCGTATCCGGCATGTACAGGTTTTATATATAGGACTATATATACTACAATAATAAAAACAGGTAGCAGTATGGAAATATCGGCAAAATACAAAAATGTCCTATATACTGATAAAAATATTTTTTTTAATAAATTCGCTCCAGGAAAATCTTTCAACTTATTAAAAAATATTAATAATAAACCTAAAAAAAGAAAAATCGGAAATCCATTGTCGGAAAAAATCATAAGCCCTAATATTAGAATCGCAATCTTTTTCCAAAATACGGAATTTTTTGAGAGAGATATTGCGAGAGAATAAAGAAAAAATATCCTAATAAAAGTTAACGGATAAAAATATTGTCTACCCATACCAATAGCGATTGGAATAAAAATATAAATTAAAAATGCTAAAAATGATATAAAACGTTTTTTCGTTATTTTATAAGTAAATAAATAAATAACTATCGCTGTTAACCATGCAGAAATAGCTGCCGGCAAGGTAAATATCCATGTGTAAAGAGAAATTTTAAAAAAAGCCGCGGTTACATAGAATCCAAGAATCCATATCAAATTAAATCCGCCGTGTGAAAAATCGAATAACCTAAAAAAAACGCTTTCCATCGGCTTGAATGAAAATATTTTATATTCTAATTGTTTTAACCCGGCTAATATAATCGCACAATCGTCCTGCCCTAACCCTGTCCTAAACAAAAAAAACGGCATAGAAACAAATATTATCGAAATCATTAAAAACAAATAATTCTTGTGATATTTTAATTGTCCCTTTATAGATTCCAGAAAATAGATTTTATATTCCATCATAATTGGTTAAAAACTTTCTACTCCATTTATCAAAAGCTAACAATTCAAACCATTGCCAATACAAACTATCATTTTCAAAAAGAAATTCATCCCAATGTTTCTGCATCATATCCATATTAAATATTTCGGGAAATAAAGGATTATTAAATATAGAATTATAAACATATTTTTTATTAAACTTAATAATATCCGGATAATATACCAAATTATAAGTTCTTTCTCCCGGTATCTGTTTCTTTAGAATACAAAACAAATAATAAAACAACATTTGCTTAATATAAATATAATGTGTATCAAAAGAACTAGGTTTTACTATGGGCATAGGATCAGCTGTAGTCATAACCTCTGAAAAACCTTTGAATTTTGATCGCATAAATTCCTTAAAAAATAAACGGTTATGTAAAATTGCAGGAGAAAGTGAAAAGAAAAAGTTTACATTTGAATGGCTAATATAAGGAGCTACCACTTCACCTAAATTAGAATTATAATCTAAAATATAAGATATAAAACGGCGCATCTGAGTATTTAATAAATATAATGTCCATTTTTCCTTAATTGTATTACCATATGTATTTTCCAAATAACACCTTGAAGATTTTTCCTCTTCATTTAATAATTCTACAAAATCTCTTTTAAGTAACTTACTGCAGGTTTCCATCGGCATTCTTCCGGTATATCTTTGTAAAACAATTTTAGCTTTTTCTGACATAGGTAAATTATTTTTATCAATGCCTTCAGATAAATTAAGGTATGAACCTGCAAAAACATCTCCTATGTATCCGGATAAAATACAATCATATTCACTTTTCACCTTATATAATGTCGGAAACCAATGTGTAGCATGACTATCTACTGCCAATTCACTTATCCAATTCTGTTCTTCAATATAATCCGACAAAAAATTATCTTTTAAAGTAACTTGAATAAAAGGGACTTTTACTTTTTTCGCTACCAAATCCGCTGCTTTTGATTCAGCGCTGGATTTTCTCCCATGATTTATAGCTGTTAATGCAAAATCACTTTTTGATTTTATATTATTTGCAATAATAAGTAATAATCTTGAATCAAGGCCTCCGGATAGCGGAACCAATACTTTTTTTGCTCCTATTAGACAATCAGAAACCGTATTCGATATAATTTGATAATATTCTTCAATTAAATCAGCCATATCACAATTATATCGGTCATCAGTAAATTTAGCCCAATTAAATACTTTAATTTCTTGTTTACCCTGAAAGTATTTAAGCAAACTATCTGAAGGAATTAATTTCATATTCTCATACATATTGTTATCTTGTATCAAATAATTTCTTCTAAGAAATTGAACCAGGCTAAACTTATCAAGCTTTGGTTTAAAATCCGGATGCAACAAGCATATTTTATACTCACTGCCAAAAACAATACCCGTAGTTGATTGCCAATAATATAATTTTCGCGATCCCAGCCAATCATTTGCAATATATAAGCAATGTTTCTTTTTATCCCATATACAGAGTGTATAACTTCCGTCCATATGCACTAATGATTCAACACCCTTTGTCTTATATAAACTTGCCAATTCGCTTAAATTATTAATAAAAACATCCAATTTTGTGTTTTTAAGATGCTTTCTTGAAATATTACCGTAAAGTAACATTATTAAATCATCATCTTCATATAAATAATCTTTAACGCTCAAACAATCAGGTAATACTAAAAATCCTTTGAATTCATTATTAGAAATAGAATGAACCTTCAACCAAGGGAAATGCTTCACCATTGATGTGACTTTATTCAATGTAAAACTTGCCGATTTTTCACTATTTTTTTCAACTATACCGAATATACCTGCCATAATTAATTCTCAACTACTATTCCTTCTCTATATGATTAACCCAGTTTTTACTAGGTTTAAATTTAAATAAATAATTAATTTCGTTTAATTTTTTGTTATTTAATATTTTATCATTTGAATGAATAATTATATCATTAAAATCAAATTTCATTATAGGATATTTTTTAATTTTAAGTGCATTAAAAATAAGAGGAATTTTATTATAATCAAATCCAATTATATTTGCTGATACAGCATCTAAAGCAACTGGATTTTCTGCTGACAATAACAAACCGGTATTTCTTGAAATGTTAAAAAGCGGACCTTCCCCTTCGCCAGCCACTATCCCATCTATTATTGTTATATATCTTCTTTTGATATTTTCTGATAAAAAACCATATTTATCGGTATAAAAACACAAACGATTTATATCAAGAATACCCCGCCACAAAGTATCATTCCCATACCAACTTCCTCCATATATATTTAACGGATCGCTTACTTTGCCGAATATTTTAAATATTTTTTTTATTATTCTCAAAAGTAAATATATGAATGATTTTAAAGAATATTTTTTTGTTAAATTAATTATATCCCACATTTTTGATTCAATATAAGGTAATAACTCTGCATTACAATATTCATCTCCTCCACTGGAAGATGAACCTTGCCTATGATGAGGTAAAGACTGCTTATCTGCTAAAGTACCTACTAAATTTTTTAAAGAAGCTGTAATTCCTGTCTTACAATGTGTTTTTAATTTTGGCATATTAATAATAACATCTGATTCTATTACATAATTATTTAGTTTAAACACATGATATTCTATATTATGATACTTCCTTGTTAGTTTGAACGGATAATCAATAGTTCTATATCTCTTGATATCTTGCTTTGTATTATGCAACAAACTATCATTGTTTAATTTAATTTCTTTAGCATGTTCAATTTTACTAGATTTATTTACTAAAAGTGCCGATTTGTATTCTGATGTTAATTCTCTAAAATCTACCAATTCCACGGAAACATGAAAAAAACTATTTAGATGTTTAACAATTTCTTTTAATGGCGTTTGCTTTTCGGTTAATAGTTTAAAATCACATCCCTGAATAGGAGCATCTCCGATAATCAAACGACCGTTATTTCCCAATTTTTTTAATACCAATTTTGCCACTTCATATATTACAGACCAATGTGTAACTAAACATTCAATCGGCGGACCGCCTTCTTTATAATGAAAAACAAGATTAGGTTTGATTAAGACAGAATCTCCGGAAAAAACTGTATTTATTAATGGATCATCATAAGGAGTATTTAAAGAAAGTGCGATTACTGAGCGTATCTGTTCCTCAATACGTTTGTAGGAAGGCAAACTTCCGTCGAGATTAATACTAAATTCTTTAGGGTAAATTAAAGATTCATCTTTTACAACGCCGACTTGATAGTTTGTTAGTATGCTTTCTATGCCCATAGGAACTAATTATTTTTTATAATAACTTCGGCTAATTCGATATCAAATTTTTCATCTATATCAATACTTTCTTCCCTTTTCATAAAATACGGCAATATTTTATCGCCATAAATGCTATTTTTTTTAATTAAACAATTATTTGTAAAAGCATATATTGCAGCTCCGTTTCTGGCATAAAATTTCGGTTTTTTCTGACGTAAGTTCATATTTTCATTATATTTTAAAAACGGTTTTAAATATCCGTTTTTTAGTTTCATCACCGAGTAAGGATTGAAATTGTGAGGAACCTCAACTACACTTACGACAGAATCAGCATCCGAACTCATTAATAAATTCAAAGCCTCGTCTATATGCTTGTAAGTTCTTAGCGGTGAGGTAGGCTGCAAAAGCAAAATATAATCAGGAACATACTTTTTATTAACTTTTAAAAAATTAATTGCATGTTTTATCACCGGAAGCATCGGTGTATTATCTTTAGCAAAGTTTTTCGGCCTTTTAAAAGGAACTTCTATCCCCTGTTTTCTGCAATATTCCATTATTTCGTCATCATCACTTGATAAAATTATCTTATCTATTAAATTACTTTTTTTTGCCTCATCTATAGTCCATTTTATCAAAGGTTTCCTACATAAATTAGATAAATTCTTTCCTGGAATTCCCTTTGATCCACCGCGAGCAGGAATAATTGCTAATATTTTTTTCATATAAACATTTGGTATCTATGCTAATCAAGATTAGCAACTACAAGTAGAAGAAATCATGACTACCCCCTATCCCACAATCCCACTATCGCACTTTCCTTTCTATTATATTAAAATCCTTTTTTGTATATCAACTTTATTTAAATCTATTTCACTTAAAATTTTTGCTATTTTCTTACCGGCTTTACCATCACCATATATATAATCCGGCTTATATTTTCCATGTTCTATTTGTTTTTTAATTGCATTTACTATTTCATTTTTATTATAATTAACATCAAAAACGTTCTTTCCCCTACATCTCCCCTGTTGCCTGGTACCAATATTTACCACAGGAACTCCTACGATAGCGCCTTCTCTTATGGCACTGCTCGTATTTCCTATTAATACTTTACACATATCCATTAACTGCACAAAAACTTCCATAGGTAAATTTTTAAAAATATGAAACCAATCCGGCTTATATTCTTCTCTAAAAGTTCGTATTCCTTTAGAGATTTCATCACTACCTGCATCTGCATTCGGCCAAAGCATTATAGTCGGTATCTTTAACTCATTTAAAGCCATTAATGTCTCATTTATATGTTCCCTATTTTTATGAAATTCGGTAGTAACAGGATGTTGTAATACTAATAGAAATTTTTCTTTTTTTAATGAAAAATTGCCGCCTACTCCTTTATACTTCTTCCAAAAATTATCTTCATTAAAATTGTTACTTTTTCTGCTTTCTTCTATAACTTCTTTAACTATATCTATTCTCGGACATCCGGTTACAAAAACATTTTTTGGTTCTTCTCCCATTTTTATAATTCTGTCTGATGCCCTTTTATTTGCAGGGAAATGAATATGTGCGAATTTTGTAACAGCATGCCTTATAGACTCGTCAACTGTTCCCGAGACCTCTCCGCCCATAGTATGCGCTAAAAATATATTAAGATATGCGGCAGAAATAGCGGTGGCCATTGTCTCAAACCTATCTCCTACCGTAATTACGATATCTGGCCTTTGATTTTGAAATATATCAACCAGACGTATAATCCCCAAACCGGTGGACATAGCCATTGTTTCAGGTGTTTCACCTTCAACCAACATATAGAATCTCTCATCTATATGAAATCCATCCTTTTCTATGATATCTTCAACCTTACCATATTTATCTAAAATTGCAGAAGCACCCGCATAAATATGAAGCTCAATATTCCTATTTTTCTTAAGTTCCCGTGCCACAGATTTAATGCTCGCATAATTTGCCCGGCTTCCGATAACAATACCTATTTTTCTTTTTCTTTTTCTTTTCATTTTATATTCTCCATTAAAATGCTCTGCAAGCTATTACTGAATTAATTGATTTTACAAATTACACAGAACTATCTTGAATCATCCTAATTTCTTCTATCACTAAAATCTTTTAATGTATATTTATGTTCTTATTATTCTTTATGTTTAATAACAGTTACGCCTATATTTGGATTTGATAAATCCTGAAAACTCCTCAGATCAAAGTTCGTAATAAAATTTAGCCATGCTTTATTCCACAAAACATCATCAGAAATTATAATTTTACCGTCTTGCATATTCAAAAAGGCAGTTACATATTCCCATATCATATGTTCGTATGTATGCAGACTATCGTGTATAAAAATATCGCAAGGTTCTTCTCTTAAACATTCGACGAGCAAATCTTTCGAATCACCTGTTCTCAATTCCCATCTATATTTATATTGTTCAGGTACTAAAAAACCTGCTTTCTGCCGTTCCGGCAGAGACCAATTCATAGTATTTTTTCCTTTTTCTGAAGGCAAATCAATAGAGATTAACTTTCCAGAATTATTTGCTTCAAGAGCAGCAAGAATCATTGATGTTGTACCACCAGCAGCTGTACCTGTTTCTACAACTCTTTTAGGTTTTAATTCTCTTATTAAAGCGTAAAACCAGGATATATTTGCGCTTGAACGGAAAAGATTGCTAAAACGATCCTCATATGAATCACACTTTTTAGGAACCCATCCCTTTTTAACTGCACTAAGATAAATTTCTTTTAGGACATTATTTTTTAATAATTCTTCTTGATAGATTTCAAGTTTCAATTCAGATTTATTTAATATATGTTTTAATAATGATTTTAGTGCAGCACCGGGAGGACAGACCGCTTTATGAATAAATCGTTTTATTCTAAAATAATTTAAAAATTTTTTATTACCGGGTCTTATTAAATATTTATCCCACATATTCTACCCCTTTTATTTAAATCAGTTAAAAATATCAATACATTCTACTTGAAATATAATCTTCATCTTTAGAATTTTTTATGAAATTACATAAATTTATTAAATCCTTATTATCAAATAAATTCTTATCAACAATCTCAATATCCCTATTTAATGGATGTTCTTGTGGATAAGGATAAATATCATATATATATGAGTCATATTTTGCCGGTCTTTCTTTAAAAAACAGATACGCATGCTTAATAGCCAGATCTTTTTGATATTCTGATAATGCAGGTATTTTTTGAATATTTGCTATCTTATCTAAATATTCTTCTACACTATCTGAATCAATTGTAAATCCCCTGCCTGAATACCTTCCGGTCCCTGCTGTCAATACAGGGACACCAAAACACGGTAATTCGGCCCCTATTGTTCCCCTTACAGTTATCCCATAATCAGCAATCTTAAAAAAAGAATAAGGATTAATATTAATATCGGCAGGTATAATGGTAATATTTTCCGGAATTTTTCCTAGTGATTCTTTTATTGCGATTATTTCCCCATATTCGCCCTGGTATTTCATATTTTTACGTCTGAATATATTAGCTGGATGTAATTTCAACAACCAATTAACATCTTTATTTTTACTTGCGACTTCCACCGTTTTTACCAACCATTCAGTAAATCCATTTTTAAACAAATCTTTCCCAAAAAAGAAATTTGCATCATTTAAAATATGCGAAAATATAATTGCTATTTTCTTGTCAGAATTTAATTTTAATCTCTTAATTATTTCCTCTTTGGTAACCAATGCCTTGTTCGTTGCCAATTTTTTATATTCAAACCATTTGCCGTCCAAATATCCTTTTTTAAAATAATCCAGTACAAATTCACTATAATTTTCATTATTGTTTTTATAGTTATTCCATGTTTTTTCTGAGACTGAAAACGGATGTTCTCTGAAATTATCGGTGTTATATCTCTTAACTATTATAGAATTTGGTTCGTGGCAACTTGCCCATTGTAAATAATCTATCTCACGATAAATTGATTCATAAAATATTTCACAGACACCAACCGTTCCCTTATCCAAAACTAAAACCTTTTCTGGTTTAGTTAATTCGATTATTTTCTCTATGCCATCAACAATGCGGCACGAACTCCTTACTATTTTTGCAATATTCTTTCTTGATTTTCTATCAATTTGTATTTTACCTGAAGGTACAATTCCGCTAAATGACGCAAGTGAATGAATCCCAACCAAAGTATTCTTATATCTCATATTTTTTATTTCATTAACATCATTTATTAATAATACCTTATTATACAACCTCTTTGCTTCAGGTGAATTTCCAATGCTTAAAAAATCTTCCAAATATAAAATATCATTAAAATCATATATTTCACCATGTATAATATCGGACATTTTTTTCAAATGGATAAAAGTTAATATCACTATACTAAATCCGTATTCTTCCAGCTTTTTTGCAATTATTGATTCTATATTCATTGAATATGGACTGTTTAACGTACTAAATATTAAGACCGTATGGCCGTTTTTGCTATTTCTTTTTTTTGTTGTCAGAAACTCCCCGTATTTTTCCTTAAATTTTTCAGTATACATAACAATATCTTTATCATATTTATTTAGATTTTCACTTTTTAAAAATTTGAACAAATAATATTTTATTTTATATAAAATATTTGATAATTTCACTTGAAATACCTTGTTAAATATCATCCTAATATTATTTTAGCTATAAAAATTCCACAAAACTACATTTTTTAGCGGGATTTACTTAATCCGTTATAGATTTCTACTAAAATCTCTTTAATATTAAAAATATAATTCCAATCAGGATAATGTGATTTAAACTTCCGCACATCACTAATCCACCAAATATGATCTCCGATACGGTTTGTTTCATTGTAAGACCAATTCATTTTTTTTCCGGTTATTTCTTCGCACATTTTTATCGCTTCTATCATTGAACAATTTGAGTGCCTGCCTCCGCCTGCATTATAAACCTCTCCCATACGCGGTTTCTGATAAAAATTCCAGAACATATTTACAAAATCATAACTATGTATATTGTCTCTGACTTGTTTTCCTTTATATCCAAATACGGAGTATTTTTCACCCGAAATTGCACATTTCATCAGATAAGCTAAAAAGCCATGTAATTGCGTACCGGAATGGTTAGGTCCTGTCAAACATCCTCCGCGGAAGCACGCTGTCTTCATTCCAAAATATTTTCCGTATTCCTGAACTAATACATCAGCAGCAACTTTAGATGCACCAAATAAACTGTGTTTTGAATTGTCTATACCCATACTTTCATCTATGCCAAACTTAAAATATTGATGTTTTGTATCAACTTCCCATCTTGTTTCTAATTCTATCAAAGGTAAATTATTGGGAGTATCACCATACACTTTATTAGTGGAAGTAAATATAAATACTGCCTCAGGACAATATGTATGGGTCATCTCCAATATTGTCAATGTTCCGTTTGCATTAACCGTAAAATCAGTGAATGGTTCTTTTGCCGCCCAGTCATGTGAAGGCTGCGCCGCAGTATGAATAACCAGTTTTATATCTTTCCCGTATTCTTTGAATACTTTTTCTACAGATTCCTGATTTCTTATATCAATATCATAATGTTTATAATTTTCAATTTCTTTTTCTATTTTATTTCTATTCCATTTGGTAGATGCTTCATCACCGAAAAAATATTTTCGCATATCATTATCTATGCCTACAATTTTAAAATCCTTTTTAGAAAAAAAACGGACACTTTCAGAACCAATTAAACCCGCAGAACCAGTAATCAATACTATTGACATATTAAAATTTCCTTTTACTAATTTATATTTATCATACAATCAATCATTTAAAAATAATTAATGTCCGCTTTCCGCGACTTCCAAAAAAGTACCTATTTTTCACTTTCATTTTACATGCTCCAGCAAAACCATGGTATTTCCCGGTATATCAACCTTTACTTTTTTCCCTATTATTTCTTTCATTCTATCAGCCCGTATACCGTCACCTGGTTTTTTAAAATCTAATAAATCGGAAGTTATAACAGTACCTTTTTTTATATATTTTTTAGAAACAATGCTTTTTTCAAAGATAAACTTCATATCTTTAAATTTAATTATATCATCTTTATCAACCTTGTTATTCAGCATTATTTCAATATTTCTTATACCTTCTACTAAATTCTTCATTTCATTTGGTTCCAAGGAAAATTTAGCATCAGGACCATAAAGATTCTTATGAGTAGTAAAATGTTTCTCAATTATCTTTGCTCCTAAAGTCACTGCTGCAAAAGAAGCATAAATAGTCAATGTATGGTCAGATAAACCTACCGGCATTTTATATCGTGCTTGCATTTCTTTTATAACATTCAGGCCTACTTCTTCATATTTACAAGGATAAGAGGATGTACATTGCATAATAAATAGATTTTTGTTGTATTTATTAATAGTTTTTACAGCACTATCTAATTCCTTCCAATTATTCATTCCTGTTGATAAAATAATCGGTTTTTTAGTTTTTGCAACAATTTCTAAATATGGTGTATTTGTAACTTCTCCTGAAGGGATTTTATATATATCAACACCTATCTTTTCCAATGATTTCACTGCTTTAATTGAAAATGGAGAACAAACAAATTTCTTTCTTTTATCTTTTATATGCTTTTTAATACCTATCCATTGTTCCTCTGTAAACGATGTTCTTTTAAAAAACTCTTTCCTGCTTTCATTAGTAAAATATTTCGGAGATGGTGCATCCGGCAAACTTTCTTCATCAAAAATATGCATTTGAAATTTAACAGCATCTACTCCGCAATCTACTGCGGAATTTATCAATTTTTTTGCAAGTGATACCGAACCATTATGCGTCATTCCAAGTTCAGCTATAATTAAAACTTTGTTTAACATATTCTTATCTAATATCTTTTACACTTAAGATAATCCTCATCATTTGAACGAGTTATGAAATTACATATTTTTGCTGAATTTTTATTTTGTATACCGACAAATATAATCTCATTTTTTCTGCCAATTAAACAGAGTATAACCGCAACCATTCCGGAGAAATTTTCGCCTTTGATATCTTCAACCACGAATAATTTGAAATTTTTGAAACGATATCTGCACCGGGATTATATTCAACAGGCTTATTAATATCTTCTATAAATGAAGAAACGGCTCTGTAAATTTCATCGGCTGAGTTATTATATAAATTAAAACCAAACTCCTCAAAATTATAATGATATGAATAATCGGATAATAATTTTTCGAACTTCATTAAATTTCCGTTTCTATCTCTTACTGTTTTATAATACACCCAAGAATTTGGGAGACCATAACTAAAAGGAAAAGCATTAATAATCAACTTCAAAATATTATTTACATTTGGCAACCATGCCCCTCCACCAGGTTCTCCGATAAAAATATCTGAATTGGTTGCAGCATATATATAAAATAGATTTTTATCAATTTTGATAAGTCTATTATCTATGAGCATCCCGTTAAATTCCTTCATTTTTAATAATGAAGGGACAACATCTCCTGTTAACAATACTATGTAACCGGAATTATTTAGTTTTTTTATTGCCATAATATAATCTTCAAAATTTGAACCGCTTCTTGTATAATTAGAAGCATCGTCTTTTTCTTCCAATCCTTTCTGTCGCAAGTACAGACAACATAATTTTATTTTATCTTTTTTTTCTTCCGGCAAATAATTTAATATTTTATTTTCAATATCTCTTTGTAAACTATTAGGCAAATAAACATTTGGTGCAAATACCTTTTCAGACAATTTAAAATATCCCGTTGGCCATGAATGGCCAAAATTATTTAATCCCCCCGGTTTTGATTCATCTTTTCCTATCTCATTGGGTAGCTGCAAATTGCCGTAAATTTCGTTAACATAGTGAATATTACACGATGCATTTAACAATTTAAAAATGTTTTTCACAATATTGGGAACTCCTTCCCTATACCAATAAGCCCATGGGAAAACCAATGCTTTTCCAAACACCCTATATTTGGTACCAATACTCAATGGTAAAAAAATAACCTCAATATCAGTCCAAATTAACGACACTTTCCAATTATGCCTTCTATATTCTGAAAAAACTATAAAAACACATCTTTGGCCTTTATATACCTTTCTTGTTATGTCCGGGCCTGTAATAGTGTGACCAAAACCACCATCAGGTAATAACACAACCACCTGAGCTTTTCTAATAATATTTATATTTATTAACAGTTTGGCTATAGAATATGTGAAACAAATAATAATATTTATAGATTTGATTATTGTTAAAATAAATTTTTTCATAATGAGATCTTATTCATCCTGCAGCCAGAAGACCACGTTTATAAAAGCGATAGTGAATGGTCTTCGGGCAGGATTCCGCTCCTAGAATCTTAAGGTAAACTATATAACGGGTTTTTAACCCGTGTCGCTTCATTTAATGGTTGTTTTTAAGAAATATGACGTTATAAGATGATCAAATATTAAATGAATATCTTCTATCGGGCCATAGTCCTCTGCGGGAACTACTATGCATAAATCAGCTATTTTACCTACATCACCGCCATTTCTGCCAAGAAATGCAATCGTTTTTATTTTAATTTTCTTTGCCATCTCTACTACACGCACTATATTTGGCGAGTTACCGCTACCTGAAAAAACGATAAGTATATCA
>Ga0208246_1000692_pt1 | contig 24348 bp, 27 predicted proteins | sample RifOxyD2_FD_184039 | JGI IMG/M metagenome (GOLD analysis project Ga0208246, IMG submission 184039) | Soil microbial communities from Rifle, Colorado - Rifle Oxygen_injection D2 (SPAdes) | ecosystem: Environmental > Terrestrial > Deep subsurface > Rock core/Sediment | place: Rifle, Colorado... | reverse complement strand
TTGTTTTTAAGAAGGTTTATCGCTATGTTTCTATATGAATTTTCATCTTCATACTTATGCTTAGCCAAATACTCCGCTATTATGGAGATCTCCTCTTCCACCGCCTCGCTAAATATGAGTTTATGCTCCATAGTCTCATTTTCGTACTCTTCAATTATCGCTTCTATAAGCTCTCTAATGCCCTCTTTTGTCGCAGCGGAGACTTTTACGCAAGGAAATCCAAGAAGTGCGGACATATATTTGTTGTCTATCTCTATGCCCTCTTTCTTTGCTTCATCACTCATATTTAGGGCAACTACCATCTTTTTGCCGACGCTCATCAGCTCAGAGGTTAGTTGAAGATTTTTTTCCAAATTTGTAGAATCTACGACATTGATAATGAGATCATAATCTTCGCTCAAGAGATATTGTGTCGTAACTCTCTCTTCGATGGAGTAATCGCTTAAGGCATAAGTTCCCGGCAGATCCACCACGGTAAAGTGATAATCTTTATAGTCAAATAGCACCTCACTCTTTTCAACCGTTACCCCTGTAAAATTTCCTACATGCAGATGTGCGTTTGATATAGAGTTTATAAGCATGCTTTTGCCGACATTAGGCTGTCCGACAAGTGCTACTTTTATGTGTTTTGCAGTAATTGGACATACTTTTATATTTTTTTTCATATTTTTTCAACCTCTATAAGATCTGCTTCTACTGCACGAAGAGCTATTCTGGTTTTACCTACTTTTATCTCTATCGTACTCTTGGCAGGTGCGAGTTCCAGCACTTCTACAACCGCATCTTTCATAATTCCAAAAGAGATAAGTCTCTGTTTAAGCTCTGAATCGGCATTTAACTTTGTAATTCTCACCGTACAAGCTTTTTTGCAATCGCTTAATTTTTTTACTTTATTGGGCATATTCTTCTCTTTTTATCTTTTCATAATGATAATAAATATCATGTTAAATACTGGTTAAATTAAAAACTGTAAGAAGCCATTATTTGAAGGCGATTCCAGTCGTTTTCAGTTTTAGCAGAACTTTCTTTATCTTTTTCTATTGCATAAATTGCACTGAGAGTAAATTTATCCTTTAGCGCGTTATATTCTAAACCAATATTTTGCTCTACGATATGTACTTTATCACCTATGCTGTCTGCTTTGCCGTCAAAATCGCCGTAAGCATAAGAGAGAGTAGTCACATTGTCTATCTCATATTTTATACCACCGACAATCGCTCTTGCATCACGATCATTTGTTATCTCATCTAAGATCATAGTATCCATACTGGTAAAGAGTGTTCCTCCTCCAAATCCGCTAAAACTTGCTTTGCCGCTCTCTTTTTCTGATTTGTTATATGCCGCACTTAGAGTAAACCCATAAGCTGATGCCTCTGCCAACAAGCCGTATATAGAAGCTTCGGTACCGCTATTGTCAATCTCATTTTCTCTTAAGTATTGAACTGCACCCAAAAAAGATAAATCATCATTTATCCCATGAGCAAACTTCGCATCTAGATATGTTGCATTTGTTAATTTTGAGATATTGTAATACCAAGCATTTGCTTCTAGTATATCGTTTGCATATGCGATACCGCTAAAGAGAGTACCGTCTTCACCTGTTTTTATCCATCTTTCTTCTAAGCCTGCATCATAACCTTGCCATTTTTCGAGTTTTCCTGCCATAACGCTAAAACCAGAAGCTTCATAAGTAGCGATATATGCTTCAAAAGTATTAAAAATCATTCTTATATCATCGCTGTCTGCCAAAGGAGTATCTATAAGCTGGCGACCTACACGAAAATTAAAACTATCGTACTTGTAGTCAACGTTCCAGTTTGGCAATGAAAAGTAAACAAACTTTCCTTAGTGTTTTTAGCTCTAAATCCCCTAAAATAGGGAGTAATGAAAGTTTGATAGAGGAGTGCTATTTTTTAGATAAATTCTTGCTGGCATATTGCTGGCAAAAAATGAATGATAAAATTCAAAATTGAGGCTCTTTAAAGTACGACTACAATGGAAATAATACTAAAAAAATTGCTGGCGTATTGCTGGCAGCTTGGTCTGTTTTTTAGCTTGTTTTAAGTTTTTAGGATTTGATTATTAGGGATTTATTTTTGGTATAATGACATTAAGATTAAAAAAGGAGAATTTATGCATAGCTTGAGAGTAGAAGTTAATGATACAATTTTTGAAAAAGTTATTGCTTTTTTTAATAACCTACCCAAGAGTGATATCAAATTTAGCATAGATGAAAATAAAAAAATTTATAGCTCAAAGCGATTAAACTCTCTTTCCATAAAAACTAAAGGTTTTAAATTCGATAGGGAAGAAGCAAATGAACGATAAAGTTTTTGTAGATACCAATATTCTTATCTATGCTTTTTCAGAAGATGAGCCGCAAAAACAGCAAGTGGCATTGAGTCTGATTGAATCCCTAGCTTATGATGCCACAATTTCTAACCAAGTCATAAATGAACTTGCTAATGTTTTTTTAAAAAAATTTAAACTTTCAACAAGTGCTGTTGAAGATGCTATATTAGAGCTGGATTCTCTATTAAATATCGTAAGTTTTGATATATCTACACAAATTAAAGCATTAAGATTAAAAGAGCGATACAATTTACAATATTTCGATTCTCTAATTATTTCAACTGCTTTAGAAAACAAATGTAGCATCCTATATTCTGAAGATATGCAGCACGAACTTATAATTGATAACCGCTTAAAAATTATCAATCCATTTAAATAAAAAAATAAGTACCAGAGTGGAAACCCCCCCTCTAGCACTTCTCTTTGACTCCACCTCATGCACTCTTCCTACTCCTAGCAATATGCCTAAGCAGCGTACTTCTACCAACTCTAAATCTATTAGCGATTTGTCGTGAGGTGCTATTCTGTTTCAGCTCTATTGCTTTTAAAACTTCTTTGGCTGTAAGCTTTGGAGGTCTGCCTAGTCTCTTACCACTTTCTTTTGCTTCTTGCATTCCATAAGCTTGTTTTTCTACTTTGATATCTTCTATAAATTCCAAAATGTAAAAGAGCAGCTCATTTAGGGTGTGAATACCTGAAGAGATGAAGTTTTGTTCAACAACTTCTAAGATTATCTTTTTTTGCTCTAAGATGTGCATAAGCTCTAAAAGAGATTGAACGCTGCTTGAGAGGATTGATAATCTTGTAACAGCTATAGTCTCTTTATCCTGCATTGTATCTATCATTTGGGAGAGTTTGATTTTGGATTTAAAGTCTATGCTCTCTTTTGCTTCTACAAATATTTTACTACATCCAGCAGCAATAAGAATTTCGGATTGTTCCTCTATCTCTTTTTTTACGGTAGTTCTGATATATCCTATCTTCTTCATCTTATCATAGCCTCCTTTACATCTTCATCTGTTGGTTTGATATAGTGCATTGTGGTTTTTATATCACTATGACCTATAAACTTTGAGATTATTTTTGTGTTGATGCCTTTTGCTCCCATCTCTGTAATTAAGCCTTGTCTGAAGCTATGGGATGTGTAGCCTGTTCCTAATATCTCTTTTATTTTGGAATTGACTTGTCTTATAAATACATCACTGTTTATACCGCTATATTTAGATTTAGACGAACCTTTGGCGATAACTCTTACATCTAGGTCTAATTCTTGGCTTAAATCAAATACTTTGACAAGTTGTTTTTTGAATGCTTCACCTGCAAAGAGCTTGCGTTCGTTTTTTGTTTTTGGTAGGAGAATTTTAGTTTCTCCTTTTTCTAAAAGCTCTTGTATATGAAAAAGCCTCATTATCTGCAACTCATTAAGACGCACTCCTGTAAAGTATAAAATTGTGAATGCTCTAAGAAGATTTCGTTTTGTGTTATTTTTAATAATTTCATCTCCTCGAATTGCATTAAGCAACTTTTTAAACTCAACTTCTGTAATCGACTCCTTTATCCGTTTTACTTTTCTTTTCATAGCAAACCTCTGTTTTTATACTAATATTGGGGTGTTTTCTGATGTTTGAAATGTAGAGCTTGAGTTAAGAGGTGTTCTAATCCCCTAAAACAGGGCAAACAACATAAAATGGTACAGTTTATGTGGTTGACTACTCTACCTCTCTAAAACTCCCTATTTGAAAATACTCATCAGCTCCATCATATTCAACAAGTGCAGCTTCTATCGTTTTATAAAATGCTTCTGCTCTATTGCCATTTACACTCTCTTCAAAGTAGATATACCCATCGCTTCCATCATCCCACTGTACATAATCTATCCCGACACAAGTTTTTTGAAACTCTTTGTATTTTTGATTTTCAATGTGTATGCGTTTAGCTTTCATCATATGCCGCTTTTTAGAGTGAGTTTATGAAGTGCCTCTCTACACTCCCTCTCCACATCCTCTTGAAGCTTGCCTCTTTGAAGCAGAAACTCCAATCCATCTATCGTCCAGTCTCTAAAGCTCTTTTTAGCTTCTTGTTTTAAGTAGAAATCTCTTGCACTCATTTTTATCTACTCCTTTTTCATCTTTTTTACTTTTGATAGGCGTGTTGGTTTAAAGCATAAATCTCTTTCTACACCTAGTGCAAATACTTCAAATAGCTCTTCTAGCTCTCTTAGAGAGAAATATCCTAACTCTGCTTCTGCTCCATCCACATAACCATAACAGGTATCACTGTTCTCTTTGGAGAACTCTATGATGTACCAGTTCCAGTCGCTATTTGGAGTAAAGAGCTTTACATGGCATTTTGGGTTGAGTTCACCTGCTGTTGCGTAGAGGTCTGGAATGTTGTTTAAAATGGTTTGTGGTATAAGTTCATTCATCTTACGCTGCTTGTTGTTCAAGTGGTTTGTACCACATTTTAGAGTTGCCATCCCATCTAAAGCCACATGCTTTTATAGAATCTCTTTTTGAGAAGATATCATCTCCTATGATTACAAGAGAGTTTCCTTGCTCTATTATTGTTAATCCTAGATTGTATAGGGATGCGTAGTCTTGTGGGAGGTGGTTTTGCGGTGGTGGAGGTTGATTTGGATTGGTTGGTTGTGCTTGGGTATTTGAGTGTTGATACCCTTGCTGTTTTTGAGAGGATGGTTGTTGATTATGGGTATTTGGCTGTTGCGGCAGCTGATTATTGTTTGGTTGGCTGTAATGATTTTTTGCTTTATCATAGAGTGAATTACCAAACTGATTTCCAAATGTACGCATAGCTCGCTTTAGTGCATCGGTTACTGCTTCTTTAGCTGCTCCCTCATGTGCATCAGAGAGTGTTTTTGCAACTCCGCTTCCAAACCCTACATCTTCTCTTATTGTCTCTTTGGTGTGACTTATATCTTGAGCTATTACCCGAACTATGGCTTTATAGCAGATGATGATGTTTTGGTTATGGTTTTGTTCTTGGCTTACTTGTTCAAGTTTTGAGATGGAGTAACTCCAGTTTCCATATCCAAATATCTTATTGGCACTCTCTATTACATCATGACCTTCAATGTAGGAGAGGCTGATATTTCCTTTTTCTCTTGTTTTTATTCTGCTAGAATCAAGTTCATAGCTAAGAACTTGAAGCTGTTTTTCGTTAAACATTGTATCTCCTTTATGCTGCTTGATTTTCTACTATGTGAAGCAGTTCATCTGCTTGGGTGTTGTTGGCACTTCGTTTGAGATTTACTTTTGCTTTTGCAGGGGTTGTCTCTTTGGTTATAGCCAGCTCTACGAATGGCTTTAGCTCCTTTTGGAGATTGGTGTCTTGTAGGAGTGCAGTTTGGAGTGCATCGGTGTCTAGTTCGTATTTGACAAATCCTCTTTTTAAGAGTTCTTCTTTGTTTAGTACCGCCATTGAGACTTTCTCTTTGGTGGTCTCTTTTGTAAGGGTGATTGAGCTTATGATTGTTCCCTCAATTTTATCTATGCCGTTTTTTAGCAAGATAGAGGCTGTTACCTCTTTAGATATATCAAGAGCGGTTGAGAGTCTCTTTTTAAGTCGTTGTAGCTCTTTGATATCCTCTGAGAGGGTATCTATCTTATTGGAGAGTTCATTTAGGGAGAGTCCTACATAATCTGCCTTTTGGTAGTAGGCTTTGGTTTTATCCTCTAGGACACTTTGCAGATACTCTTGTAAAAAGTGTGTTGCTTCTTGTTTTACACTCTCCATTTGGGTTTGGAGTTGATAATTTACGAGTTTCATTCTCTGCTCCTTTAAGCTGCTATTTGGTATGTTGGCTCTTTGATAGTTGCAATTCTCTCTGCTAACTCCCATATCCCTCTGTTTATTTGGGTATCTGTTGTGATGGACTTTATCTCTTTAGAGGTAAAGCGTCTGGTGGTCTCTTTGTTTATACCGCTTACATTGCCACGGATGAGATTTTCTTGTATGATGTTAAGGGTTGTGTAGAGGTCATCTTTGCAGTCCTCTTCTCTATGAGGGATGAGCAGGTCTTGATGATTGACTTGTAAATGCTCTTCAAATCTAAGTGGGATTGAGAGTTTAGCAAATGTCTCTTTTTCGAGTTGGGATAGTTGGATAGAAGAGAGAGTATTGATTTTAGCCATAAGCTTTGGTTTAATGGCGGTTATACTTCTTATGGCATCTGCTACATCGTTATCTCTATCTCCTAAATGTTTTATCTTATAGCTCTCATATACGCTCTCTGAAACGACTAATCCGTTAGCACATACAAATCTAAATATACCCGCACTAATGGAGAAGCTTTTTGTTCTATCGTGGGAGTTAAAGAGGAGTATCTCTACTGCGTTTTCTTGTGGGTTGAGTAAATCTTCAAAGTGGCGAAACCTTACACAGTGTTGTTGGTATCCCTCTTTTTCTTCATCCTTTACCCCTGCTTGGCTTACGCTCATAGGATACCAGTTATGGAATTTAATCTCCTCTATGATAGCTATGGTTGGGATAAAGTGGTATTTATCCGAAACTTCATAGTGAGGCTCTTGTGTAAAGAGTGTTGGTGCAAGCTCTTGGAGCTGCTTGGTGGTTAGTGGGGTTTTTTGCATGGGTTATCCTTTTTATTTTTTATTTTTGTTTTTTCTTTAGAGCTATACAAACTCTTTATCTTTTAAAAGCCTTTTTGGCTAAAACTTATATCTTAGCAATCGCAGCTGTTGTCATTCTCTATAGAATCTTTAATAACAGTGCCTACTGCTATAAGTAATCCTAAAATCGATACTGGACTCATTTTTTATGCTCCTTGTAGTGGATGGTAGTATGGGTTGTTTATGGGATTAAACGATAGAGTGCTTTTAGTGTTTAGCTCTTGCTCCATATCATCTAGCTCTGCTTGTGTTGGTTGGCTCATGTAGTGTTGTAGGTACTCTGCAAATGATAAATCATTTTCAAACTCTGCTTCTCTGTCTTGAAGCATCTTCTCTTTTACTCTCATATGCAACATCCTAAATCTCTATCTACTCTATTACATAAGGTACATCCGCACTCTAAGAGTCCGTAGAGTCTCTTTGGTTCTAAGGTATAAAACTTCATCTCGTTTGCTCTTTTTTTCATAGCTGCTCCTCTTTGGGGTTATATTCAAAGTCTCTTTTGGGCTTTGCTATGGTTATGATATGTGGTTGAAAAAAAGTGGAGATAAACATATGCTACCTAACGACTTTTTTAAGCATTCTTCAAGTGAAGAATACCTCTAAATACACTTGGAATTATCATATCAGGTAGATTTAATAGATGTTCTTGGATAATTAAAAGTTCAAATAGAAAATTCTCAACACCACTTATATTTGGAATTATTCTGTATCTATCTAACCCCAGTCTATATAGATTTCTTCGTCGTATTAAAGGTGCATACTGAGCATATTGCAAAAGAGCCATATGTTTCTCTTCGAGCGTAGGAAAGCAAAGGATGTGATACCTGTCTAGCTCATCTCGTAGTTCACTCCATAAAAAGTGATTGAATCTACTAAAGAAACGAGGCTGTAACCTTAATTCAAATCTAGTAATGCTACGATTCATATTTCTCTCTTTAAGGCTCTTATCATACAGATAAGCTCGCTTCATAACACGCTTATGCGTATGGTCATATTTTTCTATATAAATGGTTGAAGTATAAGGTTGAGGCTCATATACATCGTAGTATTTGACTCCTGAAGCCTTCTTGTTGCAAAAGGCATAAGTAAAAGCGAACGGACACTGCATATCAACATAGACATCTAAGGAATTTATATTAAATCTAATCACATGTGTATTCAAGTACGCTACTACCCTTACCAAACAATCAAAAGAGAGTTCATCTGCTTGAGCATCATAACTCTTGAGTCCTGCCATCTCTATGGATATGTAGTAAATGGGGTATCTCTTTTTGTCCTTATAGTGTCCACTAAGATAAATACCTGTTTTTAACTCCATTATTCGAGTAGCTGCCGTAAAGAAAGTATAAATCGACAAGTTCTTCTTTTTATATGTTTCAAAGCCATAGAGGCTACTAAATGTAGATGACAATGCTTTCTTAATGCCATTGGCAATGGCTCTTTGTTTATCTCCCTCTAAAACTTCTACTTGCAGCTGTATGCTGTCTATTCCTACTGTAAAATTCATCTTGTGTCTCCTATTGTGTTTATATAAAGAGGAGAAGTCAAGTTGCTTAATTGGTAGCAAATTGAGTATTTATAATACCGTCTATATTTCTATCAACAGGTACTTCTTAACTGTTAAACTTGTTATCTTCGATAACATTTATTTACCCAATATTGACTATATATCAAGCTATTACTACTCATATTGTTATAGATTTAATTATTAGTATATTATATATTGGTTATAAGTGATACTTAATTATATCTCTCTTGTTCTACCGATAAAACAGCTCTTCTTGCACCTATGCTTTTAACTTGAAATTCTCTCTTCTTGCATGAATTAATCTGATTAAAAAACTATCGATTCTGCATAAATAAATCTGTAAAATAATCCTAAGCAAAGAATAAATTGGAATGAATCTTCTCAATCCGCTTTATAGGAAGCTTTGTAATATTTGCTATTTTTGTTACATCAAGCCCTTTTATATCCAATTCAATCAACTTTTTAGCAATGCTGATTTTTATATCTAACTCAACTTGATTTTCATTTAGGTTATACACTCTATGGTTTTTTAACAGGCTCATATCAATTTTCATTCTTAAAGCTCTAGGGCTTATTACCTTGCTTTTAACGCCAAGTGTTTTATGTACATTGCTTCCAACCGATTTTTCTGTCGATGTAAAATCTAAAGTTGCCAATCTATAAAGATATTGTGCAAAGCTTGCCAGTAAAATTCTTTTACTGTAGTAGATTTCCAAGCAATCGTTAAAAAAACGATGCTCCATCGATACAAAGTTGTAATGGATGTTTTTTAATAGATTTATTCTGCCTAAAATAAACTCTTCAAGGCTGCTTCTGTCTAATTTCAGCACCTCTTCAAACTCTACTTTTTTTAGTAAAGTATATTTTAATGCACCCATTGCATCAATCTTTTTTGCTTGAAGCAGAGCTATTATCTTATTGATAGTGTCACTATCATTGACATATATCACATCCCTATGAAGAGCTGTTTTTAGTGTTTCAAAGCATCCCATGTCTTGATACGCTATTACAACAATCAAATTGCTGCAATAGTGATACTTTACTTTTTGTATGCCATCAAGCCAAAGCAGCCTTACATTGGATGTAAGAGAAGTACTCAATCGCTTTAAATCAGAGAGATTGCATTGGGTATGGTTTTGAGAAGTGTTAAGAAGAAGTAGCTCTTGATTTGCTACGCCTTTATATATATTTTCAAGCCATTGATTTATTTTGTTTATCTGCATATATTTATCTCCTTTTTTTATCTTTTTGCATTTAGGCTTGAGGGAGAGATAAAGTAAAATAACTCGTTATAACAGGTTATTTTGGCTAAATGCCCTCTTGTATCCTCATTGCTCGGTTAATATTGATGATATGGTGTAACAATAATGTAACACTCTTCTTGGGTATCGTTTATCGTAACCACTACACGATGATGGCTGTTAAACTGATATGGGTCACAATCATGCAACGCTCGCAAAAGTTCTGAAGTGGTCTTAAAGAAACCGTTTCCATACACTGCTTTAAACATAGGTAGCAGATTTGAGATTCTAAAAAGATTGCTGTACAAATCGCTAGTTACGCTACTGTGTAACTGGGGTGCATCAAAGCGTATCGACTCGAAATAAGCAAAATCTTTAATTCTAATGGCATAGGCGAACTCTTGAATACTCTTTTGCAGTTTATTTGGTTTAGGCTGCAAGCTCTTTTGTTTTGCTTGCTGCTTTTGCAAATACAAAGAGATAAGCTGCTCTTTTTCAGGTGTCATTAGGGCTGTGTTGGCACTTTTAACATCCACGCTATAATTTTTTAAGAAGCAGATAAAGGATTCTAGTTCGTCTTTTATTGCACTCGATAAAGCCTCATAGCTTCCATAGCTTAAAAAATTTGTATATTTGAGATTTCCTGAAGTATTAAAAACACTATAGCGTCTATCACTTGGCTCTATCTCTAGTACTTCTGCTTCATTGGAAGTTATCAATACTTGACCATAGATTTTACTCTCCCTCTCTAGCGTTTTATACTTCTTCTCAGCGGTGATAGTGTCATTTGTAACAAGAGCTTTAAGAAAGTTTTTGACGCTTTGGCTTTGAGCTTTTTGAACTGATATCTCATCAAGGTTAAAAAAGAGTGTATCTTCAACAAGACCCCCTAGATATTGCGAATTAAGCGTTTTATCGTTGATTGTCCTTGTATAGGCTTCTCCTATTAGTGGTTTTATTATCTCGCTGAAAAATACCCCTTTCCCAGCTCCCTGTTCGCCCCTTAACACTAGTGCTACTTGAGATTTTTTTAATCCTTGAAAAAAATACGCAAGCCAGTTGAGTATCCATTCGGCTCTTTGTGCATCATAATTGCTCAAATGTGCTATAAGAGCTAAAATAGCCCTACTCTTATCTCGATTTGAGTCCTTGGTATTGCATTCAAGCTGCATGTAGTGCGATGGTATGTATTTATTCAAATAGTAGAGTCCGTTCTCTGCTTCTATAAACTCTTGTGGAGTATGTGGGTCAAATTTCTCACCGACTATCAGTTTCAAATCTTGAGCTGCTACATAGTGTGAATCATAATCTGACTCATCTTTTCTTCGTTTTTGAAGATTTATCAGCTCTATCTTTTCGCCTATAAAATTGCTAAAGACCTCGCTTACAGCTTTGCAGTCTTTAGATTCTAAAAAAGGCTCATTAGGCAATAATCTATAGAGTAATGCCCCTGATTTATTTATTGCCAAACCCCCATATTGTGCGTCAATCATAGTTAAAGCCAAGTTGGAAACTTCTCCCTTTAACCAGTTGTTGGATAAATAGGTTGTAGTGCTATTGTTATTTTTCATGTTGTACTCCCATATTGGTACTGTTTTCTCTAAAAAGAGTTATTTAAACCTCCTTGCCTAAATGGCAAAGAGGTCAACTGTATTTCTTTTTTGTATTATTGTTTTTATCCTGCCATCAGCAACCCAGCACAACTAGCCGCACTCATAAGCGATTCGTTGCTCAAATGAGCGTATCTTTGAGTCATAGTTGAAGTTGAGTGTCCTAATAGGGTTTGTACCTCGTATAGACTTCTACCGCTATTTACTAAAGCACTCGCAAAACTATGTCTTAAATCGTGCATTCTTACATCTTTTAATCCTGCTTTTACTCTTGCAGAGTTCCAAGATTGAAATATACTCACATATGGTTTTTTTGTTTTCGGAGATGCAAATAGATATGGAGTATCATCTTTTGGGACGGATTTATAGAGTTCTAGCAACTGTGGCGTAATTGGCAGTATCCTTTTTTTACCGCTTTTAGATGTCGGTATCGTCCAAGTCATCTGATTAAGGTTAAAATCTTCGTGTTTGGCTTTAAGTACCTCTCCTCTTCTTGCTCCTGTTAGGATTAGCATTGGAATAATGTACTTTAAGTGTATGTTCTGCTCTGTAGAGTTTATCGCCTCAAGCAGTCTTTTGGCTTCTTCTTTGGTTATATACCTCTCTTTGGCATTATTAAGTTTATACTCTTTTATTCCCTTTGTTGGGTTTTCTATCACTTTGTCTATCTCTAAATCTATTGCGATGTTAAATGCACTTGATAAAAAGATAAGCACCTTATTAGCAGTAGCAGGTGCTAAGTGTTTCTTTTGAACCATATCGGAGTGCAGCTTCATAATGGATGCTTTGCTTATGCTATCCATCGGACTGTTTTTAAACTCTGGCAATAGATGGTTCTTGAAGATACTTATGTTAGTCTCATAGCTCTTGATGTGCTTTTTGATATATGGCAGATAATACTGCTCGTAGAATATTCCTAGAGTGATTGCATCATCAGCGTTATTTAGAGTGGTGTTTTTATCATCTTTTTTATTTCTACCATCTAATACGATTACTGTATCGGTTGATTCCTCTATGGCTCTTTTTAGCTTGATTGCTTTTATTCTCGCACTGTTGATATCCATTATTTTGGCATCGCCAAGTTTTTTAGCTGCTCTTTTACCATCTGCTCCTTTGACTCTTAGATAATATGTTTTAGTTCCGTTTGCACGCACCTCTAGCAAAAATCCTTTTATTTCGGTATCATAATGCTCTTGTTTTGTCTTTTGGCTATCACATCCGATTCGTTTTACGAATGATTGAGTCAGATGTTTTTTCATCTCTTCGCCTCCTCTTGCTGTTGAAGATTATTTTTTTGCATTACAAGACTTTCTCTTTTATTCAAAATTTTTAACAATGATAATTCAAAGAGCATTCGGTTAATTAACCGTGAGTTAAAATCCAAAAATTATTGGATTACAAAGGAATTTTATATGTTAATTTTTTTCTTGTCCAAGAAAAAAAGGAGAGGTAGTTTTTTCTGATTTTTGAAAGTTTATTTTTTAAAATGGGAGAAGTTATTTTTCTAGCAGTTTTTTATAAAGAGGGTCTTCTCCTTGTATGTATTTACTTAAGAGTTTGTATTTATCTTCTATAGCTCTGATTGATATAGCTTGATTTTCATCAAGAAGAGTTTCAAAAATATCATCATCTTGACTATATCCTTCTTGTGTTTTATATTCTTCTAAAGGGATATACTTATATTTTGTATCTTTTGAATTTTTAATTTCACTATTATCTTTAAGCACTCTTATACCATGAAACTTTATAAACTCTATTTGAATCTCTCTTTTTATATCACTCTCTTTTTTATTTATATTGTTCACTTTATGATATAAGAAATAGTCATATATAAAAAAATTATCAGCCCACTTAGCAGCACTATCTGCTTTTAAAACCTTATTATCAAACCCTTCAAGCTCTTCTTCTAAAAGCTCTCTTTTTGTTTTTATGATTGAATTTTTACTATCATAATTTTTTTTGATTTTTTTAATATAATCAACTAGTTCATCTTCTGATAAATTGAGATTTAAAGCAACTTTTGTATCTGTAAAATCTCTCACAGCTCTTTTGTATTTTGGATAGATGACATAAAAAGAGAAATCTTTTTGATTTTTTGGAATCTCTTGGTGTACCGTAAAATATTCATTTTGTGCATAGTTGATATTGCAAGCGGCTTTATAATTTTCTTCACCCTCATAAACACTATTCATGTGTTTCGTTAAGAAACTATCTCTTTGTAAAAATATTAATGGATCATAAAGGTCTTTTGCACTTTGTTTAAGCGATTCTATATCGTTTTGATAAATGACATAGTATTTTTCATAAAGTTCTTCGGCTATCTGGTTAATTATATTTGAAAAAATCTCTTTTATGTTTTCAAGCGTTAAGCGATTAATATCATCGCTGAATTGATTTTTATTATAGTGATTCAATAAGCATAGCATGGTCTCTTTTATCCAAGCTTCAACCTTTTTCACCTCTTCTAATATCTCTTCTGTAGCCTCGGCATTTTTATACCCATTGAAACTTGGTGGCAATGTATTATATAAAGCCAGTAGTTGTTCTTGAATAAGTAGCAAATTCATAACATTTGTATTTCTTCTAGCTAATTCATAGGCAATAAAATTTGTATATTCATATCGTTCAAACTTCATTTCTTCGGTATAGATATTTTCAAATCTTGATGGTAGCTTATCTTCCATTTTAAACCTTGTTTTTGCATCAAACTGTGCAAGTGATAACTACTTTTTTAAAAAGTTTATCAACTCTTCAACATCAATATTTAATTCATTAAGGATACCATTAAGCAATCCTCGTTTTAAATCACTTTTTCCATGTACTGGTACTGTTACAGCTCTTCCGTCTTGATGTTTATATCTTTGATGTGAGCCTTTTTGTCTAACAAGCCCAAAGCCTTTATATTGTAAAAACTTTATCAGTTCTCTTGCACTAACGATTGGCAACGGCGGCATTATCTACTTCCAGTTCCCAAATTCCAAATAGTGTATTGACTGGCTCGTTTTCTTCTTTGCTTATCTCTATGGCTTCTATAATATTGGTTTTTAGTTCATCAAGCGTGTCTGCTTGAGTATAACAACCTTTCAGGCTTGGAACATAAGCTATGTATCCACCATCAAGCTTATCTTCTTCAATAACTACGGAATATTTCATAACCTACCCCTACTCTTTATTTTAAACCATTATACCAAAAACACTCTATAATCTTCTCCATCTACTTCACCAACCTCCCTGCAAAACTAGAAGCTCTCATTAAGCTCTCGTTGCTTAGATGGGCGTATCGTTGTGTCATTTTAGCAGTACTATGACCTAAAAGTACTTGCACTTCATAGAGTGAGCATTTGGCATTTACTAACGCACTGGCGTAGGTGTGTCTTAGGTCGTGGATTCTTACTTCTGGTAGATTGGCTTTTTTTCTTGCTGTGTCCCAGCTGTTAAAGATGGAGATGTAGGGTTTGTTGGTTTTAGGAGATGCAAAGAGGAATTTGCTTTGTTTGGGAATGCGATTTAGGAGTTCTTGGAGTGGTGGGGTTATGGGTAGGATTCTTTTTTTGCCATTTTTAGTTATTGGGATAGTCCATAGGTTGTTGAGCATATCGAAATCACTCCACGAGGCATCTAATACTTCTCTTTTTCTTGCACCTGTTAGTAGGAGCATTGGGATGATGTATTTTAAGTGTTGATTTGGACTTTTATCTACCTCGGCAAGGAGTCGTTTTGTTTGGGATTTACTTAGGAAGAGTTGTCTTTGGTTGTTGAGTTCGTACTCTTTGACTCCACGGCAGGGGTTGTAGTCATTTAGGAGTTCATAAGTGTTGGCTAGGTTATATGCACTGTTTAGGAATATAAGAAACTTGTTTGCTGTGGCAGGTGAGAGATGTTTCTTATGGAGCATATTGCTATGGTAGCTCATAACATCTATTTTCTTTAGACTCGTCATTGGGGTATCTTTTAGGTCTGGGAGTATGTGGTTTTTAAATATGCTTATGTTGGTTTCATAGCTTTTTATATGGGTTTTTATGTATGGGAGGTAGTAGGTGTTGTAGAACTGCTCAAAGGTGATGTTGTTTGTCTGTGTGGAGGTTTGTAGCTCTTGGGATGGCTCTTGTGGGTTGTTTTGGTTCTCTTTGAGTTGGTGGTACTTCTCTTTGGCTTCTTGGAGATTTATATCTGTGGTTGAGCCTATGCGTATCATCTTTTGGGAAGTATTTTCTCTATAGCGGTAATAGTAAGTTTTACTTCCTGTGTTTTTTACTTCAAGCATAAAGCCTGTAAGCTCACTATCGAAGTATTGAACTTTTGCTTTGTCGGTTGGTGGTTTTAGTCGTTTGATGGTGTCTGTTGTAAATCTTAACTTTGGCATCTTTTTTCTTCCTTTTTTACTCTTATTTTTAGTTTGATTTTCATCTGTTTTTTGAGTGCTTTTTACTTCTGCCGACCATTTAGGAAAGTTGGTGGCTGTTTGGAGAGTATAGTTAACTCTCAAAAAGCTTGTCAAGGGGTGGCTGCCGACCAATTGCCGACCAAATGGAGTTGAAAATATACAAAAAAGTGTCTCAAAATGTGGGGGTTATGGGATGGATTGATGGTTGTGGGAGATGATGCTGTATCGGTAGATTGAAGTGTCTCATAATAGTTTTGGGACACTTGAGAGATTATTGCCCACCAGATTGCCGACTTTTAAGCCAGATTGAAGTTTGAGAGAAATTTAGGAAATTTAGCAGATGGGTAGAATAGTAGCAGTAGGATGGAAAAGAGAGTAAAAGAAAAGAGAAGATGTTGTTTTATTATTTGGATTTGTGTGATATAATTTTGACCTAGTTGGGACAATATAGAAGAAGCTGCCAACTTCTTCTATAGAGCTTTTTAATACAATCTTGTTGCTAATAGCATCAAGATAATAACAATTATGACTGCTAATCGCATTGTTACTCCTTGTTAAAGGCTGACCCTGTCCCACCTTCCACCTCACAATACAATCCACACATCATAATCGCCAACTAGAACTGTAATTATAGCTGATAATTTTTATTGTTTTTCTAAAGCTATATTTATTGTTTTGATACTAAAATTTAAAAAGTCTGCTATCTCTGTTTTTGTATAGCCGTATTCGTAAGCTTTTTTGATATTTTTATTTCTATTAATATCACGGTCAAGTTCAAAAAAAATCTCTAATCTTTTACTCAATACTTTTAGTTTGCCATCTTCTTCTACTATTAATTTTGGAGATTTATAGACTATATCTATGGCATCCGTATCCATCTCGCTACTGATATAGTCTGCATATTCATCATAAGTCATATCAAAAATCTTAGAGTTATTTAAAAGTTCATAGTAGTTGTGTTTATATTTCCATTGAAAAAAAGATTGGTATTTGTAGAGTGCGACATCTTTTACCATGACTGCTTTGATGGGATTTCTCTCTATGTATTTTGCAACTATCCAAAAATGGGCATCGTCAAAAAGGGGATAAGATTTGTACCTGCCCTGCCAAAGATGTCCGCTTCTTGTGTATTTTTTATTGAAATATTTGGAGTATTTATCGTTAATATACTGAATAGCTTTTGAAAGATTATTTTGTTTGGTTTCTAAAAGTAGATGATAGTGATTTGTCATAAGACAAAAAGCATGTATAGTAATCTCATACTCTTTTGTAAGTTTGAGTAGTAAATCTAAAAAGAACTCATAATCTTCAGGTTCGAGATAGATGCATCTTCGCTCTACTCCACGATTGATAATATGATAATGTCCGGGTTCTTGGTATCGTTCTTTTCTTGGCATGTGGTATTGTAGTGTAATAATGATTAATTTTATATTAAGTTTTATTCCTGTTTAGGTGCCTGACACCCTTTTCTAGTGCCTGACACCCTTTTTTTAGTGCCTGACACCCTTTTTTTCGAAACGAAACGAAAAAAGCCCCACCAACTCCGAAGAGAAAGTGAGGCTGAAAGTTTAGTAACTTTTGTTGTGTTTCACCTCGTGGAGAGGTGGAACGAGAAGAGAAATTTGGATTAAGCGATAGCTGTAAAGTTAACAGTATTGAAACCAGTAGTATCAACGCCCATCAATGTTACGATTTCAGTAGCAGCTAATTCAGTAGTTAACATTCCAACATTATTCGCAGTGTCAGCATCTGAAACAGCAATAATATGTGAATTTGTTCCATCATAGAATACAACTAACAATCCACTAGTTGCTGTTGGATTAGTGCCCCATGAAATAGCAGTTGTACCTGCAGCACTACCGATATCAGTAAGAACTGCAGCAGAGTCAGCATAAGTACCTGTAAGAACTAGAATCTCATCAGTATTAGCTAATGCAGTTGCACCAGCACCCTTTGCAACTGTTTTGATTACTAAGTCACCAGTAATTGCTGTTGCACCATCACCAGCTGTTAAGATATCTAGATTTGCAATAGCAGTACTGTCAGAAATATCTATTTTAATAATGTCACCAGCTGCACCTTTTTCTACATTGTAAATTTTATCTGCAGCAGCTGTAGTATAAGCAGCACCTATTGTTGTTACTACAATATCTGCAACAGCATCAGAAGCACCTAGGTAAACATTGTCTGAACCTGTACCTGAAGTGATTGTATCAATAGCAGCACCACCATAAATAGTATCTACACCAGCACCACCAACGATAACATCTGCACCAGCTTCACCATAGATTGTTGAAGTAGTATATGTACCAAGAAGAGTAACAGTATCTACACCTGTTTGACCGTAATAAGTAATTGTACCGCCGTCACCATCTAAAGTAACCCAGTTAGAAGCAGATCCACCTTTTACGATAATTGAAGAAGCAGAATCAGTAGCTTGATTTGTTACAGTTAAATCAGTTGCTCCACCAGTTGCTCCAACATTACCAACAACAGTAGTTGCATCAACTAGAATATCGATATCTGTAGTTGTTCCAGCAGTACCAGCATCAACAGTAAGCTTAGCATCAGCAGCAAAAGCACCACCTGCTTTAGCAGTCATAGTTAAGTCACCTTTAGTATTTTGGATAGTTTCAGCACCAGCAAGAGTAATAGTTGTACTTGCATCAAAAGACATTGTAACACCAGTAGTATCATCAATAGTCATTGCACCAACAACAACACCAGCTGAAGTTGATTTAGCAGTGATTGTACCAACAGTTTCAACATCGATAGCACCTAATGTAGCAGCACCTGAACCAGCAGTAACAGTTACATTAGCCATTGTAGAAGTACCATCATTTGCAACGCCACCAATAGTAATTGCACCAGTTGCAGCAGTAGTTCCACCTGTTACAGTTACATTTCCTAAAGTTGTACCTTTGATAGTACCAGTAGATGCAGCAAGCATTTTAGATGAAATATCTACTGTACCAATAGTCATTTTTCCAGTAGTATTACCATCTATAGCACCTACAGAAACCGCTCCACCAGTTACTAAATCAGTTGATTCAACAAGGATAGAAGCAACATTATCAGCTGTTACAGTACCGATGCTTGCAGCAAGGTAACCAGAAGCTTTTAGTGCAGTTACAGTACCATCAGTAACATCTGCAGTATCTGCACCAGCAACTATAACTCCAATTGTAGCATTATGAACAGCTGAAGTAGCAGTTACAGTTCCAAGTTTATCAGCTGTGATAGCACCAATCGAAGTAGCAGCAGCTGTACCAGCAACACCAGTAGCAGTAATTTCAGCAATATTACCTGTAACAGTAGTACCAGCACCTGAGAAATCGATATCATTAATAACAGCTTTACCTACAGTAGTAATAGCCTCAATTTTAGTTACAGTTATATCTGCAGTATTAGCAGCAGCACCGATATCACCAAGAACTACATCCCCACCCGTTGATTTAACGGAAACACTTGTTAAAGAAGCATCATTAGTGATATCATCAAAAGTGATTGCTTTATTACCAGTTACTGTAATTGTTTGAAGTTTTTCTGTAGTCACAGCTCCAGAAGAAACTATATCATCAACTATTAAAGCACCTGTTGCAGCAACAGTTAACTTAGTAGCAGCAGTATCAACAGTGATATCATTAGTACCCATGTTAGATGCAGCACCATATGTAACAGTTAAATCCGCAACATTTGTTACAGCTACAGCCCCTGTTGTACCTTTTGTAAGACCAACATTAATTGTTGCAGCTTGACTTGCTGCAAAACCAAGTGATAAATCAGCAGTTTTTGCTAGTGTTGAAGAGTAAGTAGTACCATTTTTTAAGTTAGTAAATGCTACTGCTGCTGCACCAGAGTCAGTAATAGCTACGCCTGAATCAACAGTTACAAAGTCTACTGTAGTTGCTGCTTCAACCTTAACATTTTCAATACCTTTAGCGATAAGAGCGTGTGTTCCAGTTACAAAATTAACTGTATCTGTACCTGCGCCACCATCGATTAAATCAGAAGATGTAAGAAGTCCACCAACATAGATTGTATCATCACCAGCCTCAGCATAAACAAATTCTCCAGAACTACCAACAGCTGAAAGATTTAAAATATCATTTCCATCACCAAGCTTGATAATTGCTGAGTTAGTACTTAGTAACGCAGCTGTATTAACATTAATGTTATCGGCACCTGAACCTGTTTGGATTAATGAACCAGTACTGCTCATAGTAAGAACATCAGTTGTTGTTCCATTATTAAGAGTTGCAGTAGCGTTAAGGTCTTTACCTACGATACCGCCAGTGTTTGTTGAAGCATTGAAAGTTTTAACCGTATCAATGTCGTTATATGTAACTTTTGCAGTGTTTGTAACTGTATAGTCTGTAAAGCTGTCGATTGAATTATCAGCTGTTGTTAAAGTTGCACTACCAGAAAGTGTTAATGCAGTTGCACCTGAAGCTGTTAAAGTTGTAAGTGTTGAAGCAGCAGTTGTATTAACTTCTACTGATTCAAAACCAGCATCAGCAGTAACAGTAGTTGCAGATGAACCGTTTAAGTTAACAGTCAATTTATCTGCTGAACCGTTTAATGCACCTGTTGTATAGTTAAGGTCAATTGTATTAACTGCTGAACCTTTAACACCTATTACTGTTGTAGCAGCAATATTATTTACTGTAACTGCAGCAGCAGCATCATTGCTGTTTAAAGCAGTCATGCCACTTAAGTTTTTAGCATCAACCGTTACTGCACCAAGAGCGTTAAGGTTTACTGTTTCAATACCTGAAGTTTTAAAGTTTTCAGTAATGTTTGAAGCTGTTTCAAGGTTAAGAACATCTGCCCCTGCACCACCTGCTAGGATATCATTGTCATTTGCAGTTAATACTGCAGCATTAAATGTATCTGCACCAGCACCACCAGTAAATGCTGTACCAGCATCAGTACCCGTAGTCAAACTTCCAGTGCCACTAATCTAAAAAAAGAGTGATTTTAGCCCTTTTTACCCTCTGTAAAGCCCTTAAATACGAGGATATGAAAGTTTGATACTCTCTTAGTGATTTTTAGCTTAATTTTTTTGCTGGCATCTAGCTGGCAGATAATGAATTAAAAAATGAATGACTGGCACTTTGTGAAGCACTCTATTAAGGGAAATTGTACTGAAAAATTGGCTGGCATATTGTTGGCAAGGTGGTGTATTTTTAAGCTAGTTTAAAGGTGTATAAAGAGAGAGCTTAGATGGTTTAGAGGTTTATTTTGGTATAATAAGCTAAATTTAAACAGTCTATTTTAGGAAAGGGTATATAGTGCAATTAAAGAAGCTACCTATTGGTATTCAAACATTTAGCGATATAAGAAAAGATGATTATGTCTATGTTGATAAAACAGATATAGCATTTAATCTTATAGAAAGCTATCGTTATGCGTTTCTTGCACGCCCTAGAAGATTTGGTAAATCCTTATTCCTAGATACCCTTAGAAACATTTTTGAAGGAAACAAAGAGCTATTTAAGGGTTTAGCTATTGAAGATAAATGGGATTGGGATGTTAGCTATCCTGTAATTACTATTAGCTTTGCAGAGGGAAAGATTACATCTGCAAAAGACCTTGAAGATAAATTTGAAGAAATCTTTTTACTTAATCAAAAAAAACTAGATGTAACTTGCCAGTACAAAGCGAGTGATAGAAGATGTTTCAGCGAACTAATACGAAAAGCAAATGAAAAATACAACCAAAAAGTAGTTATCCTTGTAGATGAATACGATAAGCCTATATTAGACAATATCACCAAACCAGAAATAGCAGAGTCTATACGAGATGGACTTGTAAACTTTTATAGCGTTATAAAAGGAAGTGATGAATTTATAAAATTCGCTTTTCTTACAGGTGTAAGTAAATTTACTAGAACTTCATTGTTTAGTGGCTTAAATAACTTAGTAGACATTAGTCTTCATGACAACTATGGAGATATATGTGGCTATACTCAAAACGATGTAGAAACAACTTTTAAACCCTATTTAGAGAATGTAAATATGACTGAACTGAAGAGTTGGTATAATGGTTACAATTTCTTAGGTAGTGATATGTACAATCCGTTTGACATACTACTATTTATATCCAATAATCACAAATATCAAAACTATTGGTTTGAAACTGGTACACCAACATTTTTAATAGAACTAATTAAAAAGAATAACTACTTCTTACCAGCTCTTACAAACCTAAAAGTGGATGAAAAATTATTAAGTAGTTTTGATATAAACAATCTTGACTTTGAAGTGATATTGTATCAAAGTGGCTATTTAACAATTGACAAAGTAGAAACATCAATATTTGGATCGCCAGAGTATTTATTAAAAATACCAAACAAAGAGGTGAAGCGGTCACTTAGTGATATAATCATAATAGATTTATATAAAGATAAAAATGTAATACCAAACAAAACAGCAATATATAAGAGTCTATTAGAAAATGATATGGATAAATTCAAAAGTTCACTATACTCTATGTTTGCTGCTATTCCTTATAACAATTACACTAAGAATGATTTAGCTATCTTTGAAGGGTTTTATGCAAGTATAATCTTTATATATCTTCAATCTTTAGGATTTCACATCATAGGGGAAGATGTAACTAATAAAGGTAGAATTGATTTAACTATTATTATGGATAATGCAATTTACATAATTGAATTTAAAGTAGATAGTAAACAAAATGCTCTACAACAAATTAAAGAGAAAAAATACTATGAAAAGTATCTTAATCATAACAAAGATATATATCTTGTGGGAATAGATTTTGATACTAATGATAAGAATATAAATGGCTTTAAGTGGGAAAAATACCAGTCATAACTATATAGTCTCATTACGATCTTTAAAATTCCATTGTTTGATTTAAAAGAAAAAAATAGTCTATTTAAATAGTGCCAGAGTGGAAAGCCACTCCAGCACTAACTTTAACTAGCCTCTTTGTATTTAGCAATATGCCTATAAAGAGTACTCCTGCCAACTCCAAATCTATTAGCAACTTGCTGTGAAGTGTTGTTTTGTTTAAGCTCTATCGCTTTTAAAACCTCTTTGTGTGATAGCTTAGGCGGTCTGCCTAATCTTCTGCACTCATCTTTTGCTTTTTGTATTCCAGCAGCTTGTTTTTCAACTCTTATATCTTCTATAAACTCACTTAGAAAAAAGAGTAGTTCATCAAGGTTGTAACTGTTAATAGAGATATACTGCTGTTTGGTGGCTTCTAAGATTATCTCTTTTTCTTCAAGAGTAAACATAAGCTCTAAGAGTGTTTGAACACTGCTTGAGAGTATTGATAATCTTGTGACTGCTAAAGTATCTTTACTTTTTAGTATCTCTATGACTTGAGCAAGTTTTACTTTGTTTTGGTAATTGAGATTCTCTTTTGGTTCAACATAGATTTTAGAACATCCTGCAGCTATGAGTGATTCTGATTGTTCTTCAACTTCTTCTTTTAGAGAAGCTTTGATATATCCAATTTTACTCATCGTATCATCGCTCCTTTGACATCATCATCTGTTGGTTTGATATATCCCATAGTAGTTTTTACATCAGAGTGACCTATGAACTTAGAGATGATTTTTGCATTGATACCTTTTGCTCCCATTTCAGAGATTAAACCTTGTCTGAATGAGTGTGAGGTGTAACCAGCTCCAAGTATTGATTTCATCACATCATTGACTTGTGCTATAAATGTAAGTGGGTGTATCCCTGTTCTTTTAGTTTCATTACTACCTTTAGAGATCACTTTGATTTGAAAGTCTGTACCACTATCAAATACAAACAATTTCTTTAGCTGCTTTTTAAACTCATCACCTGCAAAGAGTTTTCTCTCTGATTTAGTCTTTGGCAGAAGTAACTTTGTCTCTCCATCTTCAAGTAGCTCTTTGATATGTGATAAGTTCATCTCTTGAAGCTCATTAAGCCTTAGACCTGTAAAGTAAAGAATCGTAAAAGCTCGAAGTAGATTATCTTTTGTGTTGGCTCTTATAGACTCATCACCTCTAACTGAACTCATTAACTTTTTATACTCAAGTTCAGTAATTGACTCTTTTATGCGTTTGAGTTTGGGTTTTCTCTTTTTCATATCCTTTTCCTTATAATATCTCATTATTTAGGGGTGTTTTATGGGGTTTTATTTTTGGTGGCGTGGTTGGAGGCTCTTTAAAGCCCTATATTGTGGGAAACCTTATAAAATGGTACAGTTTATGTGGTTGACTACTCCACCTCTCTAAAACTCCCAGCTTGAAAATACTCATCAGCTCCATCATATTCAACAAGTGCATCTTCTAATGTTTTATAAAACACTTCTGCTCTATTTCCACATATATGTTCTTCAAAGTAGATATACCCATCGCTTCCATCATCCCACTGAACATAATCAATCCCGACACAAGTTTTGTGAAACTCTTTGTATTTTTGATTTTCAATATGTACTCTTTTTGCTTTCATCATATGCCGCTTTTTAGAGTGAGTTTATGAAGTGCCTCTCTACACTCCCTCTCCACATCCTCTTGAAGCTTGCCTCTTTGAAGCAGAAACTCCAATCCATCTATCGTCCAGTCTCTAAA
>Ga0208246_1000690_pt1 | contig 24479 bp, 23 predicted proteins | sample RifOxyD2_FD_184039 | JGI IMG/M metagenome (GOLD analysis project Ga0208246, IMG submission 184039) | Soil microbial communities from Rifle, Colorado - Rifle Oxygen_injection D2 (SPAdes) | ecosystem: Environmental > Terrestrial > Deep subsurface > Rock core/Sediment | place: Rifle, Colorado... | reverse complement strand
AAAAACCCCTCAAAATAGGGGGGATGCGTCGAAGCAGAAAGTTGTTGATTATTTTATCGTCAATAAATTATATAAATAAAAAACAAAAAAGTCAAAGTTTTTGACAGAACGAAATTATATCAAGAGGTAAAATTATGATTAAAATTACTGTTCCAGGTGCTGCCGGTAAAATGGGTAAAACGATAATTGAACAAATCCTTAAAGACACTGATTTGTCACTAATAGGTGCGGTAGAGTTTAAGGGGCATGATAGCATTGGTGAATCTATAGGGAAAATAAAAATTAGTGACGATTTTGTTTTCGTGGCAAAAGAATCCGACGCTATTATTGACTTTACAACACCGGAGGCAACCTTATACCATTTGGAAGTGGCACAAAAATACGGGAAGGCGATTGTAATAGGAACAACGGGTATTTTGGAATCTGGTATAGACAAAATAAAGACATCTTCAAAAACAATACCGATTGTATTTGCACCGAATATGTCAATAGGTGTAAATCTATTGTTTAAGCTTGTTGATGAGGTTGCAAATGTTTTATCGGATTATGATATAGAAATAATAGAGGCACATCATAATCAAAAGAAAGACGCACCTTCCGGGACAGCGTTAGAAATTGCCGAAATATTATCCAAGAAACTTAATCTACAACAAATTTATGGCAGAGCAGGCCATGTCGGAGCGCGGAAAAAAGAAATTGGTATTCATTCGGTTCGTGCTGGCGATATCATTGGTGACCATACTGTACTTTTTGTAGGTCAAGGCGAACGATTAGAAATAATTCACCGTGCACATTCAAGGGAAACATTTGCTGCCGGTGCAATAAGAGCCGCAAAATGGATAGTTGATAAAAAACCCGGGCTTTACACCATGCAAGATGTCTTAGGTTTAAGATAAAAGGATAAAAAGGGGACAGCTGTTAAATGTTAAACAAAACTCAAAAGAAAAAGTATGGGAAATAAATTAAAAATATACAAATTTGTTAAAAAACCGTCAAAGGTTATTGCTGTCGGTTTAAATTATATAGACCACGCCAAAGAATTGAATATGAAAATTCCTGATGAGCCGATAATATTTATAAAACCACAAACAGCGGTTATCTGGAACAAAGAAAAAGTAAAATATCCAAAAATGTCTAAACAGGTTGATTATGAAGCGGAACTTGCGATTGTAATCGGTAAAAAATGTAAAAATATTTCAGTAAAAAATGCAGAAAAATATATATTAGGATATACCTGTCTTAATGATATAACCGCACGCGATTTACAAAGAAAAGACGGGCAATGGACACGAGCAAAATCATTTGATACTTTTTGTCCTATTGGACCGCATATTGTTTCCGGAATAAACCCCGATGATTTGAAAATTGAATGCTACTTAAACGATAAATTAAAACAATCATCCAGTACAAAAAATCTGATATTCAATGTTAAAAAATTGGTTTCATTTATATCTCAGGTGATGACACTTGAAAAATATGATGTAATTTCAACCGGTACCCCGGTTGGTGTTGGTCCCGTAAAAATAGGCGATAAAATAGAAATAAAAATAGAAAAAATCGGTGTATTAACCAATTATGTAGAATAAACGCTCGGAAGTAAATTTCTTTGAAACGCTCCTTAGAAGTCGCTCTGCAATCCCGATATATCGGGATTGAGGTTCTACAGAAATTTCTTCCTTGCTCATGATTATAAAGAGGTAAAAAATGCTAAGCAAAGTCTGGATATGGTTAAAAGATGTTTTTTCTGATGAAGAAGATCCGAACGAGCCGATTTATGACCCGGTTCATATTGCTACAATGCTTGTATTGACAATATTTGGCATATCTATACTATTTTGGCTTTTTTGGGCATTGCTTGTATATAAAGGCGGACTTTTAGATAAAATAATTCCATTTTTTAAAGTCATTTTCACCTCAAAAACACTCGCCGATTTTGGCTACGAAGGGTATCCATATGAAATGGGCATTTTTGATGGTTGGATAACAAATATTGTTGCATTGTTGTTTTTGTTTTTCTTAATCTGGCGAATAAGAAGAATTTTTAGACATTCTATAAAGTTGTAGTAATGTCAAAAATATTATGAAAAATCATGGTTTTTCACTAGACGCGATATTTTCATCAAGGTATACCTTGATGAGCGGCTCAAAAAACCTTAAATTTCAAAACTCACTCGTCCCGATATTCATCGGGACTCATTCAGACAGTTGAAATTTTTTAACGGTTTTTTATCGCCTAAATATCGCTATATCGCTCAAAACCAGATTTTTCATTAATAGGTTTATGAAAACAGCAAACCAGGGGAGGGTAAGAAAATAATTTGTGTTATGACAAGTATAGCCAGAGAATTATATAAAATATTAATAAAATGTCAAAAGATTTTTGACATTACGAAAGTTGTAGTTAGGAGAGTAGATGGAAACTAAATATTCGGAAAAACTAAAAAAGTTGCCGCCATATTTATTTATTGAAATTGACAAAAAGAAAAAAGCAGCGATTGAAAAAGGCGTTGATATAATCTCTTTGGGAGTCGGTGATCCGGATTTACCGACACCCAGGCATATAATTGATTCAATGAAAGAAGCGGTTGAAAAACCGAAGTATCATCAATATCCGTTCGGTGCAGGTTTAATAGAATTCAGAAAAGCAATTTCTGACTGGTACAAACAAAGATTCAATGTTAACTTGAATCCACAAAACGAAATTCATTCTTTAATCGGTTCAAAAGAAGGTATCGGACATATTCATCTCGCATTTATTAATTCCGGTGATATTGTTTTAATTCCTGAGCCGGGTTATCCTGTCTATAATTGCGGAACTATTTTTTCGGACGGTATTTCACATTTTATGCCATTAACTGAGAAAAATAATTTTTTGCCTGACTTGGATAAAATTCCTGAAAAAATCGCAAAAAAATCAAAAATGATGTTTATAAACTATCCGAATAATCCGACATCTGCGGTAGCAGATGGTGAATTTTATGAAAAAGTTATAAAATTTGCAAAAAAATATAATATAATTGTTTGTAGTGATGCTGCATATTCCGAAATGTATTATGATAACAAAAAGCCGATAAGTTTTCTTGAACTAAAAGGTGCAAAAGATATCGGTGTTGAATTCCATTCGGTATCAAAAACATATAATATGACCGGCTGGCGACTGGGCTGGGTTTGCGGCAATGCCGAAATAGTTGCCGGACTGGGAAAAGTAAAAGACAATTACGATTCCGGTGTATTCGGCGCAATTCAGGAAGCGGGAATCACCGCATTGACATCTTCTCAGGACTGTGTTGAAGAAATGCGGAGAATTTATCAAAATAGAAGAGATATATTTATTGATGAATTAAGCAGAATCGGCTGGTCTGTAAACAAACCGCAAGCAACATTTTATGTCTGGGCGAAAGTCCCCAAAGGTTATAAATCCGCAGAAGTAATTGGAAAACTGTTAGACGAAGCAGGAATCGTCTGTACACCCGGCAACGGTTTTGGACCCTCCGGCGAGGGTTATATCAGATTCGCATTAACAGTTCCGGAAGCCCGCCTCAAACAAGCTGTAGAACGCATCTCAAAAATCAAGTGGTAACTCTCCGTTTTTTATATTTGTAGCAGCAGAGCAAAGCTCTGCTTTGTTTGCTATTCTAATTATAACAATAAGTAATATACAGTAGAAAGTTTAATATCGTATAAAATATATGAAGCAATCCTGCTATATTATTATGCCTTTTTAATCTTTTTTGAAACCAATTTAACCAAATCCAAAATAAATCTTTTATCTTTCATAGATTTATCTTTCAAAAGAGGCAGGATTTCATCATTAATTGAATAATCGCTTTTCTTGAAAGGGATATCAGAAAAAAGTTTATAAAGAGATGTATTTAAAGCGTTCGCTATTTTATAAATAGTATCCAAACTCGCCTGTTTTTTACCATTTTCAATATAAGAAAGAAAATTACCGGTAATTCCTGCGGAATCAGCTACTTCTTGTTGAGTTAGATTTCTTTTAAGCCGCTCTTCTTTAATTTTCTTACCTATAAATTTGTGAATATTCTCCATAAAACCCCTAAAAATAATACATAAAAACCGTCTAAAATAGAATATCTTATAAGTCATAATATATACTTGACATAAAGGATAATATTATATATAAATATTATAGATGTTATTTTGCAAGAAAGGGGAGGAATTATGTCCAATAATAAAGATCGTTTTGCTATTAATGTAGATATTGAAACATTGAATGAATTTGGTAGACGAGGTGCTCGAGGATGCAACGAAGAATCTCATAAAAACAATAGAAAACATTATGATATTACTATTCATAGAAAAAATTGTAAATCTACTAATATACATGCTGCAAATATATTTAGATATTGGATAAAAAATATCAATAATTATAGTACTGCAATCAAAATTGCTAATAAACAAAGAGAATTATGGAGGAAACATTTAAAGAAAAAAGATATTTTGATACGTAACTGTATGGATTGTAATCCCCAAAATATATAAGAGATGTTTTATAATCTAGAATGAAAACCTTTCCAAAATTATAGGAGTTATTAAAATGCTAAAAAAAATATTTGTATTGAATGTTATTTTTTTTGGTTTTAGTTATTTTTTATTTGGCGTAACAACGATTGTGGGAACAGATGTAACTCCACATACTGGGGAATGGTTGAATTATACTTCACTGGGAGAAATTAATTTTTTAATAAGAGAGGGGAATTATCTATGGTGCACAAATAACGGTGGGGTAATAAAGTGGAATTTAACAAATAACACATATATACAATATAATACTGAACACGGTTTAATTAATAATGGTGTTAGAGAAATAGCAATCGATTCACAGGGTAATAAATGGTTCGGAACAAGTAATGGCGCGTCTAAGTTTGATGGCATAACTTGGATAAATTATACTACATTGGATGGTTTATCTAATAATAATATATGTTCGATGGCGATTGATGCTCAAGATAATAAATGGTTTTTTACTTATGCAAACACAGTATCTAAATTAGATGGTGCAATATGGACAAGTTATATTTATCCACAAGGTCCTATCGCTGGTTATGGAGCAATGGCGATTGATGCTCAAGATAATAAATGGTTTGGATCTGATGGGGGAATTATAACCCGATATGATGGCACGAATTGGACTACATATCGTCCTTATGATATACTTGGATTTCCCTGTACGTTTATTGATTCTATAGTAGTGGATAGTTATAATAACAAATGGTTCGGGACCGAAATTGGTTTAATCAAATATGATGATATAAATTGGATTACGTATTATTCTTCAGTATGTTTTGCAGGTTGTAATATTAGCGGACATCATTCTTTAGCAATAGACAATTCTGATAATATTTGGATATGTACCTATAGTAGTGGTGTTTTTAAATTTGATGGCACAAATTGGACAAATTATACTACAAGTGATGGTCTTGCAGAAAATCAGGTATTATCAATATCTATTGATAATGAAGACAATAAATGGTTCGGAACCGGAAGTGGAGCGATATCTAAATTTGATGATACAAATTGGACTACATATACATATCCTAATTATTATAATTTATATTTTGAAAATACGATGGCGATTGATGCTCAAGATAATAAATGGTTTGGGACTTATAATCGAGGTGTTTATAAATATAATAATACAACATGGACAAATTATACTATTGAAAATGGTTTGGTAAATAATAATGTTAAATCAATAGCATTTGATAGTTATGGTAATAAATGGTTTGGAACATCTAATGGAATATCAAAATATGATGGTACAACATGGACAAATTATACTTCTACTGATAATATGAAACTCGATGTAAAAGCGATAGCATTTGATAGTTATGGTAATAAATGGTTCGGCACGCTTGGTGGTGTATCTAAATTTGATGATATAAATTGGACATATTATACTACATTTCAAGGACTATCTTTTGGAATAAATAGTATTAAAACATTGGCAGTGGATAGTTCCAATAATATATGGATAAATTATGTCCATTCTACAACTTCAATTAAATTTAAGAATGATACTTATACACTATACAATTATCCATCTGGTATCAATGTAATAGTAATAGATAATGAGGGTAACAAATGGTTTGGTACTTCTAATGGTATATTTAAATATGACGGAATAACATGGACAACTTATACAACAATAGATGGTTTGGCAAATAATGATATTAGGGCAATAGCATTTGATAGGTACGGTAATAAATGGTTTGGTACTTGGGGTGGCGGAGTATCTAAGTTCGATGGTACTAATTGGACGACGTACACTTCTACTCATGGTCTTGTCAGTAATTATGTTCTTTCGATAGCAATAGACGGTCAGGACAATAAATGGTTCGGTACTGGTGGTGGAGTGTCTAAGTTTAGCGGCGATAAATATTCAAATTATTATATTAAAGGAAATATAAAAAATTCTGCAGGTTTAGCAATGAATGGAGTAACTGTAAACTTAACAGGCGATATTGTAAATTCGGTTGTGACATCAGATAATGGTAATTATGAATTTTTAAATTTATCTACGGGAATATATAGAGTAAGTCCGGGTAAAACAAATTATTCATTCAGCCCAACCTATATAAGTACAACATCATTATCAAAAAATACAACTGATTGGGATTTTGTTGGAACTATAATATCTACTACAAATTCAGTTTCACCAGCTAATGCAGTTACAATAACAATAAGTCCTGTATCAGGAGAAATAAAAGTAGAAATTTCAGAGAATACGTTTGCCGATAATACATTAATAACCATTTCAACATTTACATCTCCTATTTCAAATATTGAAAAAATAAAGGTTACAAATATTTGCATAGAAATAAATACCGATAAAGGGCAACAGCCTACTAAAGAAATAACAATAACAATTTGTTATAGACAAGGCGATATAGAGGGGTATGATGAAAATAAATTATGTATAGGTAGATACGAGGATTCTATAGGCAAATGGGTTGCTTTACCTTCTACTATAGACCGTGACTATAAAAAAGTTACTGCAAAAACAAAACATTTATCAAAATTTGCATTAATACAACTTGTTCCGGCTGTTGATTTAAAAAATACAACTGTTTATCCCAATCCTTATAAACCTGAGGATGCAAGATATGGCGATACATCGCTTGGAATGGGCATAGTTTTTTCAGGACTTACTGCAAATGCAAAGATAAAGATATTTAATATTGCTGGTGAATTAATAAATGAATTAGAAGAGACTAATGGTAATGGTAATTGTTTATGGGATACAAAAAATAAAGAGGGTAATAAGGTAGCGAGTGGAGTATATTTATATTATATAATCAATCCTGAGGATAATTCACAAAAGTCAAAAGGCAAGTTTGCAATAATAAGATGAGAATAAAAAATGTAGTCTTTAATTAGCATAATATTTCCTTGATACGAAGTTCGGTATGATTCTATTTCACTCACCACAGGATGCCCAGTATCAACTCTGCCGCCCTTGGCGAGCCTTTCGCCTCACTTAAGCTCCGGCGAAGCAGGCGTCCCTTTGGGGAGGGAGCCTATTAAAGGAGTATGAATTGATTTTTCCTTCCTAATTTGATAAAATGTTACTATAATAAAAAATTAACTAATAATTTCAAGGATTACAACTCCTTGAAATTGACATATTTCAAGGAATATGGTATAATTATCTCATTATGAAAATACCAAGAATATATCAAAATCTGAATAAAAACCTTAAACCGAATAAAGCACTTATAATCTATGGTCCGAGGCAGGTAGGAAAAACCACATTGCTTAAAGATTACTTGTCAGGTTGTAAGATGAAATATAAGCTGAGTTCAGGAGACAATATTAATGTTCAGAATATATTCAATTCACAAGATTTTGATACAATTAGAGAATATGCCGAGGGATATGAACTCATTGCAATAGATGAAGCACAGAAAATAAAAAATATTGGATTGGGTTTAAAGATATTGGTTGATCAGGTTCCGGGAATCAAGGTTATAGCAACAGGTTCATCCTCTTTTGAATTAGCCGGGCAGGTCGGAGAGCCGCTTACAGGCAGGAAAATAACTCTGAATTTATTTCCAATTTCACAAATAGAGTTATCTAATTTAAATAACTTATCAGAGATTAAAGAAAGATTACCGGAATGGCTTATATATGGTGGTTATCCTGAAGTTGTAGTGACAAAAAATAAAAAGGAAAAAAAGAAAATATTAGAAGAGATATTTCAGGCATATTTATTAAAAGATATTTTGGAATTGGAAAAGATAAAAAGTTCAAAAATTCTTCTTGATATGTTAAGATTGCTTGCTTTTCAGGTTGGTAGTGAAGTGTCTTTAACAGAAATCGCACAACAAGTTGGAATAGATTATAAAACGGTTGCAAGATATCTTGATTTATTTGAGAAATCGTTTATTATTTATAATTTGCGGGGATATAGCAGAAATTTAAGAAAAGAAGTTACAAAAAAAAGTAAATATTATTTTTATGACGTTGGTATTCGTAATGCCATAATATCTAATTTTAATGATTTGGAACTTAGAAATGATGTTGGTAGTTTATGGGAAAATTTTATTTTTATTGAGCGTATGAAAAAAAGAGCGTACAAAGACATATTTGCAAATTGTTATTTCTGGCGGACGTGGGACCAAAAAGAGATTGATTTGATTGAAGAGAGAGAAGGCAAGTTGCATGGTTATGAAATAAAATGGAGAGAAGTAAAACTTAAACCGCCGAAGGATTGGATAGAAAATTATAAAAATTCAGATTATAAAGTTATAACAAGAAAAAACTATTTAGAATTTATAGCTTAGTTATACATTTTCTTAATACGTTCAGCAGGATTCGATTTCACTCACCACAGTTGGGAAACTGTTAGACGAAGCAGGTATTGTCTGTACACCCGGCAACGGTTTTGGACCCTCCGGCGAGGGTTATATAAGATTCGCCTTAACAGTTCCGGAAGCCCACCTCAAACAAGCTGTAGAACGCATCTCAAAAATCAAGTGGTAGCCCCGTTTTTTATATTTGGAAAAAGGGGACAGATCCTATATATTTACCCGCCTTTGCAGAAAGCCGTAAAGTGGAATTATTTGCATAAATAAATCATCATCAAATATCTTAAAAAATAAATGTTTCTATTTTACTTTTTTTCCTTGATTTAAGCTGTTTTTATTTGTATAATTTACTGAGTTTCGCATAAATCAAAATCAACTTTTGATGTATAAAAGTTGTATTTTTTTCATTTGTGAATTTTATGGCACTTAAGATTATTGCAGGTCAGTTTAAGGGACGGAATTTACTTCTTCCGACAGATTTATCTACTAGGCCGCTTTTAATGAGAGCAAAAAAATCGCTTTTTGATATTTTGACTCCAAAAATAATAGGTTCTGTTTTTCTTGATTTGTTTGCAGGTACAGGTTCAGTAGGTATAGAAGCGTTGTCGCGCGGTGCAAAGAAAGTTGTTTTTGTTGAAAATGGCAGAGAGTGTGTAAAGTTAATTGAAGAGAATTTAAAGAATTTGGGTGTTTCCGACAAAGCGGAAGTTTTACGGTATGATGCGGCGCAACCGAATTTTCTGAATGAAAAGTTTGATATTATTTTTATCGGGCCACCGTATTCTATGAAGAATTTAGCTGTAGTGATTGAAAAATCAGAGGTTTTGCTTGCAAGAAACGGGATTATAATAGGGCAACACCAATTCAGGGAAATGCTTCCAGAAAAATTAGGGGAAATGGGTATGTATCGGCAGGAGAAATACGGTGATATGAGGTTGTCATTTTTTTCTCGCTCAGATTCCCAGAGCAAGAAAAACTCCCACGACTAATTTTGCTCCCCCGAGTTTTGTCTGTGACAAAATTGATAGGGGGGATTGGAGCAAAACTGTGCGGGGTAATTCATTAAAATTATGAAAAATATAATCGTTATAAAATACGGCGGCAGTTTAATGGACGATAAAAATGCCGAAAAGGCAGTTTTGAGAAATGTTTTGCGATTTTCTAAGAAATATTCCGTTATTGTTGTTCATGGCGGTGGCAAGGATATTACAAAAGCATTAAATAAAGCGAATATAGAAACAAAATTCGTTAACGGGCTAAGATATACCGACGGTAAAGCGATAAAAATAGTTGAGAAAGTGTTGGAAAGTATCCAGATAAGAATAGCAAAGAAATTAAAAAATGCGATAGCACTGAAAAAAGCGTTTTTAGGTGTTAAGATTAATAGTTTGGGATATGTTGGCAGGTTTTGTTGTGCAAAAGTCCAAATGATAAATAGTGTTATTGAAGAAGGGAAGATTGCGGTTATTTCCCCGATAGGGAAGACGAAGAAAGAACAGATTCTTAATTTTAATGCAGATGAGGTGGCAAGTGGAATCGCCACGATATATAAAGCGAAAAAATTGATTTTTTTTACAGATGTTAAGGGTGTTCTCGATAGTAACAAAAAAACTATATCAAATATTAAGATATCCGATGTTGATAATTTAATTAAAGAGAGTGTTATTACGGGAGGTATGATACCAAAGGTCAGGGGATGCGCCGAAGCAGTGAAAAACGGAGTAAAAGAGGTTGATATTTTTGATGTTAGACTTAAAGGAACAAAAATAATATGAGTTATTTGAATTCGGAAAAAAAATATGTTTTTCAGACTTACAAGAGATATCAAATTTTATTTGTTAAAGGTAAAGGTAAATATCTTTGGGATGATAAAGGAAAAAAATATTTGGATTTCTTGTCGGGGATTTCGGTATGTTCCACAGGTCACTGTAATCCAAAGGTTGTTGAGGCGATTCAGAAACAGAGTGGAAAGCTGATTCATGTATCCAATCTTTTTTATATTAAGCCGCAGATTGAGCTTGCGAAAATGCTTTCTAATATTTCTTTTGGCGGCAAAGTTTTTTTCTCCAACTCGGGTGCGGAGGCAAATGAATGTGCAATAAAATTAGCAAGAAAATGGGGCGACGGCAGGTATGAAATTATTTCATTTAATAATTCGTTTCACGGTAGGACGATAGCAACGCTTTCCGCAACCGGCCAGAAAAAATTCTCAAAAGGTTTTGAACCGCTTTTGAGTGGTTTTAAGTTTGCTGATTTAAATGATATTTCTTCGGTAGAAAGACTGATAAACAATAAAACCTGTGCCGTTATTGTTGAACCTATCCAGGGAGAAGGCGGGGTATGTTTGGCTACTAAAGAGTTTTTGACAGATTTGAAAAGAATTTGTAAAAAGAATAATATTCTTTTGATTTTTGACGAGATTCAATGCGGATTAGGAAGGACGGGAAAAATATTCGCATATAAAAATTACGGAATAGAACCCGATATTATTACACTTGCAAAATCTTTGGGCGGCGGATTACCTATTGCTGCAACAATAGCAAAGAAAGGGATTGCAGAAATACTGAGCTATGGAAGTCACGGTTCTACGTTCGGTGGAAATCCTGTTTGTTGTGCAGCGGCACTTGAGGTGCTAAAGATTGTTAATAATAAAAAAGTACTGAAGAATGTTGAAATTACCGGAAAATATTTTTTGGATAAATTAAATATTTTACAAGAAAAGTATAATTTTATAAAAGAAGTCAGAGGGCTCGGGTTTATTATCGGTATTGAGCTTAATATTGACGGTAAGGAAATTGTGAAAAGATGCCTTCAAAGAGGACTTATTATAAATTGTACGCAGGATAAGGTATTGCGGTTTTTACCGCCGTTAATTATAAATAAAAAAGATGTTGATGCAGCTATTTCTATTTTGGAAGATTCTTTTATTGAATGAAGAATAAAACAAATATCGTTTTTGTGGGGCTTGGTTCTAATAGGGGAGAAAAGAAAAAAAATATACTAAAGTCAATCGAACTTTTAAAAAAGTATCATCAGAAAATTTTAAAGATTTCTTCTTTTTACAGGACGGAACCGTATGGATGTAAGAATCAAAATACTTTTTTAAATGCAATTGTTAAATTAAAAACCGAATTATCTCCAAAAGAATTTTTATTTATTTGTAAAAATATAGAAAAAGTTATCGGTAGAAAAAAAAGTTTCAGATGGGGTCCAAGAGAAATAGATTTAGATATTTTGTTTTTCGGAAAAAAGGTTATTAAAAGCAGAATTCTTACAATCCCGCATAAGGATTTGCATAACAGGGAGTTTGTTTTAAAACCATTAAAAGAGATTTCACCGGGGTTAGTCCATCCCGTATTAAGAAAAAGGATTTCAAGAATAAAGAGTTAGGGATTATAATTAATGTTTTTATTTAATTTACCATATTGGTTAGACATAGTAATTTTAATATTTGCATCTGCATCTATTGCATATATTTTGTGGATTTCAGTAATTTTCTTCCGAAGAAAAGCCAGAGAACTTGAACGGCTGAATGAGGATTTGAAATTAATACATGATATTTCCAAAGATATTACGGCAACACTTGAAATGAGAGATCTTTTGCCGCAGATTATGGATGCATTTACAAAAGCCGGCAAGGTTTCAAAAGGCTCTATTATGTTGATGAACGAAGAAACACAGACGCTTGAGATAAGAGCAGGAATTGGTTTATCACCAAGAGCGTATGATATAGTGCGTCCACGGCTTGCAGAAGGAGTGGCAGGTGTGGTTGCAGCTATTTGCGAGCCGATACTTATTGATGATAAAAGCAAGGAAAAATATCTTTATATTGATTTCGCATCCAATGCGCAAATATCCAGACCAAAAGAAACTCTGCTTTGTTTACCTTTGATATTCAGAGGTCATGTTTTAGGTGTTGTATCATTGGATAAAAAGGCAGGTGGTGAAAAATTCTCCGAATATGACAGAAGAGTTTTGACGATTTTGGCGAATCAGGCTTCAGTTGCAATACAAAATGCTAAGTTGTACGAGAATGCAATAACAGACGGGCTGACCGAGCTTTATATTCATAAATATTTTCATCAGCGGCTCGAAAAGGAAATGGAAAAAGCAAAAAGGTACAGTCAAAAACTTTCTTTAATGATGTTTGATATAGATTATTTTAAAAATTTTAATGATTTATATGGGCATCAGGTCGGGGATGCGGCATTAATCCATTTGGCAAAGATATTGAAAGACACTATGAGGTCAAGCGATATATTAGCGCGATATGGTGGCGAGGAATTCGCGGTTATTCTTGTTCCCGATCCAAAAATTGAGCAGACGGCAGAGCTGGTAAAAAGCATTGCAGAACGTTTTAGAAGGAATGTTGAGAGTAATCCGCTGGATATTAAAGGTAAAAAATTGAAAATTACGGTTAGTATCGGTATTGCTTCTTGGAATAGGGAAAGAAGAATAGATAAAGATAAATTGATAAAAATGGCGGATGACGCACTTTATAAGGCGAAAAGAGATGGTAGAAATTTGGTACGGATATGGGAAGATATTTTCCCAATTAATGTGCCATAATACATATTTTTTTTACTTGAAATATTTCATTTATTGTGATAGAATGATTGATTATAATAAGTAGAAAAATTATTGTAAAAATAGGAGAGAAAAAATGGGTAACAGAGTACCGCTTATTGCAGGCAATTGGAAAATGAACAAGACGGTTAAGGAATCTGTGGAATTAGTTTCGGTTCTTAAACAAAAGTTAACCGATGTTAAGAATAGGGAGATATTGGTGTGTCCGTCTTATATTTCACTTTATGCTGTCAAAGAAGCTTTGAAAAATACAAATATTAAAGTTGGTGCACAAAATATGTATTTTGAAAAGTCGGGTGCATTTACTGGAGAAATTTCTCCATTAATGCTCAAGGATATCAATTGCGATTATGTTATAATCGGTCATTCGGAAAGAAGGCAATATTTCGGTGAGACTGACGAAAGTGTCAATAAAAAAATGAAGGTTGCATTTGAAAGCGGGATTATACCTATCGTATGCGTCGGCGAGACTTTGCAGCAAAGAGAAAAAAACGAAACTTTTTTGATTATTGAAAAACAGATAAAAATCGGTGTTGCCGGATTAAGCGGTGAGCAGATGAAAAAACTGGTAATTGCATACGAACCTGTATGGGCTATTGGTACGGGAAAGACAGCGACTCCTCAACAGGCTGAAGAAATCCACGCTTTCATAAGGAAACTTTACTCTGAATTGTATGGTAAAGACGCCGCAGAAGATATTAGAATTCTTTACGGTGGTTCGGTAAAGCCGGATAATATTTCTGAAATAATGAAACAGCCCAATATTGACGGCGGACTTATTGGCGGAGCAGCACTTAAAGCAGACGATTTTATTAAACTCGTTAATTATTGAAGCGATATCCCGAAAAAATTGGGATAGAATAAATTGTTTTACTTAGACGGACGTGGAGCGGATTTAATGATAGAATCTATGGATGATAATTTGAATAAAAAAAGAATGCAGGTGCCGATTATTGCGAATGTATCAAATAGACATGTACATTTAAGTAAGGAAGATTTTGAAAAACTATTTGGAAAGGATTATCAATTAGAAAAAATTAAGGGATTAATGCAGCCGGGAGAATTTGCCTCAAGAGCAACCGTTACTATTAAAGGTGCCAAAAGTGAAATACAAAAGGTTCGTGTGTTAGGACCGCTTAGAAAAGCAACTCAAGTTGAGGTATCCAGGACGGATACATTTGTGTTAGGAATAAATGCACCGCTTAAGATGTCTGGTGATTTAAAAGGCGCTGCTCCGATAATTATTATAGGTCCAAACGGGACGATAAATGTAAATGAAGGATGTATAGTCGCGAAAAGACATGTACATATGACGACAAAAGACGCCGATTTTTTTAATGTAAAACATGGTGATATTGTAAAAATCAAGGTTGAAGGGGAACGAGGGCTTATATTTGATAATGTCGTAGCTCGCGTTAGAGAAGATATGGCTTTGGAATATCACGTGGATACCGATGAGGCGAACGCAGCCGGAATAAAAAACGGCGATAAGGCTGTAATTTTATGAAAATAGCAATCGGAAGTGATCATCGCGGTTTTAGATATAAAACTGAGTTAATGAAATATCTTTCAATAAATAATATCGTTAAAGATTTCGGTACTTTTTCGGAAGAATCATGCGATTATCCGGATTTCGCATATAAAGTGGCAAAAGCGGTTGCTTCCGGCAGATATAAAAGGGGTATTCTAATTTGCGGGTCAGGAAATGGTATTTGTATTGCAGCTAATAAAGTAAAAGGAATCAGAGCCGCACTTGGGTATTCTGAAAAAGCGGCTGAATTTGCGGTGAGACATAATGATGCCAATATAATATGTTTTTCCGAAGATTTCAGTCTAAAAAATATTAAAAAATCTGTTAAAAAATTTTTGTTTGCTGAATTTGAAAGTGGTAGGCATTTGAAACGGGTTAAAAAAATTAAAGAAATCGAGAGAGGGAATAAAAAATGAAAAATTTAATTCTTGAACTTAACTTGAGTCAGAAATTAAGAATTATAAACTGCATAATTTTGTTTTTTGTTTTTATATTTTGTTTTTTCTCACATTCCGCATATTCTCAGGATATTTCCGAGAAGGTAAGCGAAGGGAATAGATTGATTAAGGAAAAAAAATACGAGGAAGCGTTAAAGGTTTTATTGGATGCAAGAGGGTTGGATGTTAAATCGCCACATCCGGATACTTCACTGGGAATACTATTTTTAATGAAAGATGATTTAGCCGAGGCAGAGAAATATTTTAAGTCTGCCGAACAAAAAAATCCAGAATTGGTTGCCGTTAAATACTTATTGGCGCTTCTATATGAGAAAAAAGGTGATAAAGAAAATTCTGTTAAATATTGGAGTATGTTATTAAAAAATACTGATTTTAGGGATACCGCTAAAAAACATATAAAATATCTTGAGGAAATGAAATGAATAATTTAAAAATAAAGAATATATACCGTAAGAAAGAAATTAAAAAATTAGGTTCGGTTCTTATTTTAATATTTAACTTTTCATTTTTAATTTCTAATTGGTTCTTTTCAGGTTGTGTTACTACTAAACCGGTGGTCAAAAGCGGCTATAATTTTTCTAATATAAAAAAAGTTGCAGTCTTAAGATTTGCCGGTAACGGCGGTGTTACGGTAAGCAATGAATTTATATCGCAACTGTTGGCTGCTGGAGTAAACATTATTGATAGAACCGATATAGAAAATATTTCAAATGTAACGTTATCGGGTATAGATGTTGTTATTTCGGGAAATGTTATTGAATATAATCAATCAAATAAATTGCTTGTATTCAAAGATAAGAATAATTTAATAATTTCAGACAGAGTTTATCCCGTAAGCGGGACAACAATTGTCCCTGAGGGCTATGTACATGGACTAAACGATGCAAATATTTTTAGCGTTTCCGCTTCGGTTTCGGTTTTTGCAAAAATTATTGATGTTTCAACAGGCGAAGTTGTTTGGAGTGATTCAAAATCATATGAGGCATTGGATATAACTACGGCGGTAGGTCAATTGGTTAGTTCATTTAAAAGAGGTTTAAAGAATAGCTGGAAAGAGTTGAAATAGTTCTGGTAAATCTGATATTACATGACGGAAAAAAAACAAGAGAATAAACAAGAGAATAAACAAGAAGAACCTTATATAACTGTTGATAATATTTTGGACGAAAATGTTCGTATTCGCGACCTGAAAGCCATATTGAAAAGCAATTCATATGAAACGATACGCGTTCAGGCATCCGAGCAACTCGGCGAATTTGGCAAGAAAGCGATAACGGTGCTAATAGAAGTATTGGAAAGCGAAAAAAATGAAGAGGTAGTAGCTGCAGTAATAAGATCACTTGGTAAGATAGGTGATAATACCGTAGTCGCCCATTTCATAGAAAAGATTAAAGAGTCGCTTGCAGTACGGTCTGCCGTTATATGTGCCTTAGGCACAATCGGTGACAAGTCTTTTCTTCCATATTTAAGTAATGCGCTTAAAGACAAAGAAAAAAAAGTAAGGATAGAAGCTATCCGCGCAATTGACAGAATTTGTAGTCCGGATGTAATCAGTGATTTAATAGATATTTTAAGAAATGATAAAGATTCAGAAGTCAGAGCGGAGGCGATAGGGGCATTAGTTAATATAACGTTACATCATAATAATCAGAAGTTGGTTGAAGATATCGGGGAGATTTTAGTTTCTCTTAAAAATGATGATGCTACGGTACCGTTTTTGAAGAGTGTAATAAACAAGGGACTCAAAGAGCTGGAGATAATCGGAAGTTATGATAATGTTGTTTCCGACCGCGATAATATCTACCACGAAAAACAGGAATTGGAAAAACAATTAGATGCGCTGGGAGACGAAATAGAAAAGGTACTTAAAGAAAAAGATGGTAGTATTTCCAAGCTCACTAAAAAAGTTACGGCGTTTGAAAAAAATAAAAATGAAAAATATAAAAAGGTTAAAGTCATATATTCTTTGGGAATATTAATTTTAATTGTCGAGATAATTATCGGTGGGGTGTTTATAATAAAATCCGGTTTAAAAGAGAAGGAATATGTGCAGAAAATAAATGTACTTGAATCAGAGGGGTATAAAGCGAAGGAAGATGTTATTAAGTATCGTGACATAAAAGATATGGAAGACGAAATGAGTAAGATGTCGGTTGACGCGATTACTGCTAATAATAAAAATATAGATCTATTTATGAAATGTCACGATGCATTTTTTAATACGGATATAAAGAAATTTGGACTGGAGCTCGCATATAATAAGAAAAAGAATTTTTTTAAGTCAGCCCGGTTAGCAATGGAAGGTAAAACAAGAGAATCACGCGAATTATTGGGTCAAACAGAAAAGTTGAAATGAAGAAGATTTTGTTAGTGTTTGCAGAAAACCACGGCTTTAGTTGTGGATGTCCATTCTCCAAAGGATGAAAATGCGAAAAGGATAATCAGTGGATTTTGCCGAAGAAATGAAGGATACCACGGGTTTACCCGTGGATGCTTCATCATAAAAGAAAATTAATGAAATATAAAATGTTAAAAGAAAAAATCTCATATAAGTCAAGAAATAATAAAATTATGCTAAGAGAAGATAATCAAATTTATAGTAAAGATTTGTTTGAAAATAAAAATATAATTCATAATTTAAATAATAGTCAGTCACTTCTTATTATAGGTGATGTAATAGATGTTTTGAGAAAAATACCATCAGAATCAATATCATGCATAGTTACTTCACCACCTTATTGGAAATTAAGAGATTATTACATTGAAAATCAAATTGGGCAAGAGAGTACTTCTGAAGAATATGTTGATAAAATAGTAGAAGTATCAAAAGAATTATTGAGAGTTCTCAAAAAGGATGGAGCATACTTTCTTAACCTTGGAGATACATATTTAGAACAAGGGCTACAAATGATTCCTCAGCGAGTTGCTCAAAAAATGATACAGGATGTTAAAGTATTAGGTAAAAATCAAAAAAAAATAGGATGGCTTCTCAGAAATCAGATAATTTGGCATAAACCTAATCATATGCCTTCACCGGTAAAATGTAGATTCACAAATACATATGAGCCAATATATTTTTTTACAAGAAATGACTGGGAAAAAAATGTATATTTTAATTTAGATGCTATTAGGGTGCCATACAAATCAACAGAGAAGGAAAATACTTTTGGTTTACCAGAATACTTAGATGAAAAAGAATATAAAGAAATGTTATCTGAAATTGAAAAAATAAACAATAAGTTAAAATATAATGGTAAATTCAAAGGCGAAGAAGTAAATATTGGTGCTTCGCCAGGTGGGAGATCTTCTGTAACGGGGGTTAAATATATTAAAAAAAGAAAAACGGAAATTGAGCAGAAAATTATTAGCGAATATCTCACTAAAGCAAGAATAAAAAAAGGAATTTCTGTAAAAGATATTAATAAAATTCTTGGTTATACATATACTGCAGGACATTGGTTTAGAAGTGATGCTGGAGGTTCTTTACCAACATCTATTGACTGGATGAAGTTAAAGAAAATTTTAGCATTTGATAATAGATATGATAAAGTAATGACTGAAACTCACTATATTTTGCAAACGATAAAAAAACACCCAAAAGGGAGAAATCCTGGTGATATATGGACTATGTCAACAGCTAAGTTATCAGAAAAACATTTTGCTGTTTTTCCAGAAGAGTTACCAAGAATGGCCATTTCCGCATGTTGTAGACAAGATGGAATAGTACTTGATCCTTTTGCTGGTTCTGGAACAACAGGTAAAGTAGCTAATGAATTAGGTAGAAAATCAATTCTTATTGAATTACAAACACAATTCGTTGATATAATTAGAAGAAGATGTGGTGATGTGAAAGTTATTTCGTTAGAGAAAGATGATGAATATGATGACTTTGAAGAAAATCGAGCAATTGGAATACAATTATCTCAACAAAATAGAATTTGATTTAAACCAAGATCTTTCAAAAATGATAGAAGGTTTAAATTCAAAAAACAAAATTAAATCTGACTGGATTAGATATTTTGAACGTGCTGATAAAAAAAGTCAAAATTCTGATTTTGCTCGTGGTGCAGAGAGAATATATTTTTGGTTGTTTAATCAATTTGGAAAACCCAATTCATCACCTATAGGTGCTGATATGTTTTTCGAGACACATGATGCTTTTGTTCACATAGATATTAAAACAGCTAAATTTGATAATTTTTCTGATTATAAAGGAAAAGTTCCGTTGGGAGTAAATCAAACAAGTTATCGTTCTTCAAAAAAATCTTTTAAAGTTCATCTACCAACATTCTACAATAAAAATAAAACTGAAGAAAAAATATGTCTTACTTTTGTTATAAATATTGTTTACGAAAAAATAAAATCTGAATTTAAAATATTAGCTATTGTATTAATATCTATTCCGAACGGAGAACTTTTTAGTGTTTATAAAGATAAAATTATTAGTGCAAGTAAAAATAAAGGGGAAGCGTTTAGATATAGTTATAATAAAATGCCATATTTTAAGTTATTAGGTAAAAACTTATATAGGGTAAAATTTCTTTTTAAAGATAATAATATAGATAAAAAAGATATTTTTGGATTCAATAATAATGAATAAATGTTCAAAAATATTGAGAAAAGTAATAGCAAACAGAAAAGTTGAAATGAAGAAGATTTTGTTAGTATTTATCCTTTGTTATATCTGTTTAAATCTGTCTTTTTCTCAGGAGATAGGTTTGACTATATATAACCAGAATCTTGGACTGGTTAAAGACAAAAGGACGATTAAGATAAATAAGGGTATTCAAAAAGTTGAATTTATTGATGTTGCTGCAAAAATTGATCCTACAAGCGTACATTTTAAATCTTTAACAGATCCGGAAAAGTGTTCTGTTTTAGAGCAGAATTTTGAATATGATTTAATTTCCAGAGATAAACTCTTGCAGAAGTATATCGGCAAAGAAATAGAAATTGAAAGGAGAATCGGAAAAGACGGGGAGAAAAAGGAAATAATAAAAGGTACACTTCTTTCAACAGCAGGCGGACTTACTATAAAATCGGATGATAAAATTTTAGTTAATCCGTCAGGAGAGGTTGCGCTTTCTAAGATACCGGAAGGGCTGATTTTGAAACCTACGCTTTCCTGGCTTTTGCAAAGCGAAATTTCCGGAGAAAATAAAATAGAAGTTGATTATTTGACTGAAGGAATAAATTGGAATGCGGATTATGTCGTTGTTTCAGATAACGATGATAAAAATATAGACTTGAACGGATGGGTAACAATTGATAATAAATCAGGCGCTACTTATAAAGATGCAAAGTTAAAATTAATAGCGGGGGATATTCATCGCTCTGCCCCGGAAATGTTATCAGAAGCCGATGGTATGTATGAAACAAAAGCAATGCGTTCAGTTGCCGTTCCGCAGTTCAAAGAAAAATCGTTTTTTGAATACCATATGTACACATTACAACGAAAATCTACGGTAAAAAATAACGAAACTAAACAGATAGAATTTGCATCCGCCGCAAGCGTTCCGGTAAAGAAACTTTATATTTATGACGGTTCCGTTCAGAAGTTTTATGGGTATCAACCATGGTCGCGCACGGATAAGAATTACGGGATACAATCAAATAAAAAAGTTTATGTTATGCTTGATTTTAAAAATTCAAAAGAAAATAATTTAGGAATTCCTCTTCCCAAAGGGAAAATACGGGTTTATAAAGAAGATACGGACAAGTCGCTGGAGTTTATCGGCGAGGATTCCATAGAACATACGGCAAAGGATGAAAATATTAGAATTTATTTGGGGGATGCCTTCGATATCATAGGCGAAAGAGTTCAGACGGATTTTAAATGTGGCGATAAATGGTGTGATGAAACATTTAAAATTACTTTAAGAAATCATAAAGAAGAAAATATTGAAGTTACAGTTGTTGAGAAGTTATACAGATGGTCAAACTGGAAGATTTCACAAAAATCGCAGGATTATGCAAAGAAGGATTCAAGGACGATAGAATATAAATTGAAAGTCCCAAAAAATTCAGAAAATATTATTACGTATGTCGTTCATTATTGGTGGGATTAGGTATTGGTTTTATGAACATTGCTTCTTTGATAGACCATACTCTTTTAAAGGCGAATGCAACGGAAAAGGATATAAAAAAACTCTGTTTGGAAGCAATAAAATTTAAATTTGCATCTGTGTGTATAAATCCTTTTTACGTATTGCTTGCTAAGAGAATCCTTAAAGATTCAAACGTAAAAGTCTGTACAGTAATCGGATTTCCTTTAGGTGCGACAACTTCCGATATGAAAGCGTTTGAAGCTAAAAATGCTATTATTAACGGTGCCGACGAGATTGATATGGTTATGAACATCGGTGCCTTAAAGGATAAAAAATATAAGATTTTTTTAGATGATATTAGGATTGTGCGCAAAGCGACAGCCGGAAAAATATTAAAAGTAATTTTGGAAACTGCATATCTTACTAAAAAAGAAAAAATAAAAGCCTGTCAGTTATCCAAGAAAGCGTCTGTCAATTTCGTTAAGACATCAACAGGTTTTGGCCCGCACGGAGCTATAGTAAAAGATATAAGATTGATGCGAAAAATTGTAGGAAATAATATAGGTGTTAAAGCATCTGGCGGAATAAAGACATATAGTGACGCAACTAAAATGATAAATGCCGGTGCAAGCAGAATTGGAACGTCTGCTTCAGTGAATATAATTAGAAGAGTAGAGAGGTAGAACGGTAGAAAGATGCTATCCACTGAATTTATAAATATTAGTCCAGTTTCACTGGGCGAATTGTGAGGTAATTATGAATACTGCAGAACTTTTGCAAGCAATTTTGAAAAAAGGTATTTCGGATATTCACTTTAAGGCGGGCACTCCACCGGTGATTAGAATTAATGGACAGTTGGTTTCAACCGGTTTTGAAAATTTTACGCCCAGACATATTCAGGAAATAGCATTCGGATTGTTGAATGATGAACAAAAAAGAATATTTTCAGAAGAAAATGAAATAGATTTTTCATATGGACTTGAAGGTGTATCGAGATTCAGAGTAAACGTATATCGGCAAAGAGGTACAATCGCACTTACTCTAAGGGTTGTTCCTTTTAAAATAAAGAATTTTGATGAACTGAATCTACCGCAGGCAATATTTAAGAAATTAGCCGAGGAACCGCGTGGATTGATTCTATTTGCAGGTATAACAGGTGCAGGTAAAACCACAACAATGAATTCACTGATTGATTATATAAACAAAACGTTTGCGTATAAAATAGTTACGATAGAAGATCCGATAGAATATTTTCATAAAGATGAAAAATCGTTTATTAGCCAACGGGAAATCGGAGCCGATACAAAATCGTTCGGTAAGGGTCTAAAATATGTTTTGAGACAAGACCCGGATGTAGTGAGTATTGGTGAAATGCGCGATTACGAAGCTATTTCTGCGGGTATATCGTCTGCCGAAACCGGACATTTGGTGTTATCAACCATACATACTATGAATGCGGTACAAACCATAGACAGAATCGTGGATGCTTACCCGCCACATCAACAGCACCAGGTAAGGGTCTCACTTTCAAATGTTATCAGGGGCATAGTTGCACAGCGGTTGATACCTTGTATTAACAGTGATGCGCGAATACCGGCTCTTGAAATATTAGTTGGTACGGCGCTAATCAGAAAGAATATTGCGGAAAATAGGTCAATTGAAATGTATAAATTAATGGAACAGGGCGAATATTACGGCATGAGGACTTTTGATCAAGACTTAATCCGTCTTTATAGAGAAAAAATAATTACACTTGAAGATGCATTAGAAAATGCAACAAATCCTGATGATTTGATGCTAAAAGTAAAAGGCATTGATAGAGAGGAGCAGTAATAAACTATGGTGAATAAATGGGTTATATTACCGGAAATTGATAAGAATAACCAGAACAGGTATATTGTTATGGTATCGTCTAAAGAAGATGCCGATAATTTGGTTAAAAAATACCCGCATATTTGTTCGGCACCGTTCAGAATATTAGACGTAAAATATAAGTGGGGTTTGTATCTAAATAACTCTACAAAAGAAGAAAGGAAAGGTATTTATAGGTATTTTACCGGCGGTGATTTGAATGCCGATAATGAGCTTAAGAAAGAAGATGAGGTAAAAGATGTAATTTCGGAATTGAATAATCTTTTTTCAACTTTGACTGAAGACGAACAAAGGCATCTTAAACAGGAAATACCAGAAAAAATAGATAATATAGAACAATTCACCGAAAGGCGGGATATAAATATTGGTGAGTCGGAAACATCGGTTGTCCCGGATTTTTCGGAACAACAAGAAATAACGGATGTTCAAGAAGAACAAGAAAAAGACAATGAAATAACTTCGGAATCAGAAAAAGAAATAATAAAAGAAGATATCAATGAAGAATCTGACTTGAAGATATCACAACAAGAAATATCAGATAAAACTGAAGAGCATGAAAAAGCCGTAGAGGAAACTCCCGAAGTACAAAAAGAAGTAGAAGAAGAATTTTCCGCTGAGAGAATACCCAATAAAATATCAAAGGAGTATTTGGTTGAGGAACCTGTTGAAGAAGAATCTCTTGAAATTACTCTGGATAAGCCTTTGGAAATCATTAAAGCTGCTGAAAACGAACCGCCGAAAGAAGCTGTACCTGAAAATGTAGCTGAAGAATCAGCAGCTGAAGCAAATATTAACCAGCTTGAAAATACTGAGCAAACAGCTGAAACAAAAGCATTCGATAATATAGCGGAGGAAGTTAGTGCGGATATTACCCAGGAACCGAAAGAAATAATTTCTGATAAAGCTACCGAAGATGAAGAAGCAGAACAGGGACAAGCAACATCGGAAGTATTGGAATCTACGGGAGCAGAAAAGACATTCGCTGAATCAGAAATACAAAAGGAAGAGGAAAAAACACCGGAAGAAACACCGTCTTTTAAAATTGAGATTGAACGTTTTGGAGAGCCTACGGCTGTAATTCCGACAATTACAGGAACTGCTAATGGAAAAATAGAAGTAAATGTTTCCAATACTGGACCATTGAAGATATTAT
>Ga0208246_1000689_pt1 | contig 24557 bp, 19 predicted proteins | sample RifOxyD2_FD_184039 | JGI IMG/M metagenome (GOLD analysis project Ga0208246, IMG submission 184039) | Soil microbial communities from Rifle, Colorado - Rifle Oxygen_injection D2 (SPAdes) | ecosystem: Environmental > Terrestrial > Deep subsurface > Rock core/Sediment | place: Rifle, Colorado... | reverse complement strand
GGACGATGCAAGCAGTCTTTTACAAAGGCGAGACGCGTCCGTAGACACGCCTACATTAGCCACCGATATTTTACCGCGAGTTGACCAAAGTTTCAAGTGGCAAAATTCAAAGTTACAGACTGCGGGCGAAAGAAACGCCGAGAAGGCCATGGGAGTGGCCCGGACTGTCGCCGCGGACAGGCGCGCCGCCCGCGCCGAAGTAGCCAACAAAGACGAGGCAGCCAGCCGAGGACAAACGGGCTGTCCAAGTATAACGATTTTCCAGCAAACGGCCGGTGCGTTTAAAATATACTAATAAATCATACAACACTTCGGCCGGGGTTTGGCGAGTTAACTGGTTTAAAGACAGTTTGGATAATTGTTTGGCCGCTTCCTGCCAGTTGGAACTTAATAATTTCGCAATATCGGCTTTTTTGTTATCAAACTCGGCAATAGCCAGCTGATACTGTTCGGGCAATTCTTGACCGGCAAATATCTGCTCTCGCAGGTAAGCAACCAACTGTTCGGTTTGTTGTAAATAATTTTTACTAGTGGAATCTGGAACTAAACTTTTACCGGTCAAAGCCCAGCGCATTTTGGGAGTATCAATTTTATAAAAATCTTCGTTTTGATACCAATCGGTGTTATATAATATTTTTCCTTTCTTGTCCTTGGCAAAGGACTGTTTTAATAATTCATTCATTTTTTCCATTGTTAAGGCCTGACCGTCCGGGGCGCTCTCAACACGCAAAATTAAAAATTGGCCTAATTCTTTAGCGCGTTTGATTTCTCTTTCCGTAAATGGTATGGGCGGGATGTCTTTGGCTTCTAATTTTACGCCAAATGTATCGGCCACGGCTTCGGGACCAAAATAATCAGCTTGTAAAATTTCGCGGGCGCGGTCGGGGGTGATTTTGGATTCGGTGGATGTTTTATGCTCAATGGTGATAATTTCACCAACGCCAGCGGTAGTCGCAAATTTCCTCACTTCCGGCACGGCCAATTCCGGTCGGGATTTTTTTAAATTTAAAATTTTGCCAAAACTTTCAATTAATTCATTTAATTTGTCAATTTCAGTGTTAAATTCCGCCAAATAGACGGTTTTGATGGTGCCGGATGTGAACATTTTGACCACTCCACTCACGGCTTTTTCATTTTTTAGCGATCCTTTTTCATCTTCAGCCGATAATTTTGCCAATAATTCTTCCAGCTGTTTTTTAACTTGTTGATATTCCGCCACGACTGTTCGGCCTTGCTCGCCGATTGCCACGCGCAAATTAGCGAGCTCATCACTATCAGTGCGAGTGCGGTCTTCGCTTAATAAGTTTTCGGCAACAAGTTCAATGCCAGCAACTGATTCGTCCGCGTTCACAATTACCTTTCGTAAATCAGACAACAATCGTTTAATCTCTTTTTTTATTTCGCTCACTAACCGCTTAATATCCAAGGCTTGTTCCAAATCAAAAACAGTGGTTTGCAGTTTTTTAAAATTTTCGCTATTGTCGGCTTCGGCATAATCAACTAAAGCGGAAAAGCAATCTTGGGCCGCTTCAGTTTGCGCCGGCGTGTAGATGCGGTCTTTATTGCCCTTGCTGGGGGCTAAAATTTGACGCAATAAATTCGCGGTTTTTAATAAAAATTCTGATTCGGTAAATTGACGGGTGATTTCGGTGAGTTTGGCTTCGGTGATATTTTTTTCTACGCGGAGGGCGACCTCTTGGCGAGCGGATTTACCGAATTCCGCGTCTTGCCCGTAATGCACTGCTTGTTTCTTAGTCCGACGGGTGAAAGTGGGCATCATTCTTTCCAATAGTGTCTGGCGATGAAATGGTGTGGAATGCAAACGCACGTTGCTCGTAGGTGCTTCCGGATCAGCCGCAATTTGTAATCGGGTCAAATCAGACAAACCGCGTTTTAATTTGGGATCATTGTCCGGGTCAACAAAAGTATCTGTGAGTATAACACCTGCCTTTTATAATTTTGTTCTGATATTGTTTAACACTGAATCTGACAAAAACGCGGGCGTGGCCGACAACGACGCATTGTCCGCGACCGATTGCGATCTGCCTTCGGTTTTATATAATGCTTCCACCGCATTTTCCAAAGTTAAAAATTGTTCGGTTAATTTATCCTGACGCGCCAAAAGTTCCACCGCCCGGGCGTGCTCTTGGATGTCAGCGGTTTCTACCGGTTTAGGTTCGTAGGATTTATTTTTAGGCATATAAGTAATATGTATTATACAGAATTGGCTAATTCTGTATAGTATTGTAATACTATTATATAAAACTGACGAATTTATACTGTTTACTACCGCACCAGCGAGACCCCACCCTCGCCCTCCCCTTTTTACAAAGGGAGGGAAACGCGAACGGACGACCCCACTCTACCCTCCCCTTTTTATAAATGGAGAGGACGCTAAATTTTAACAATCTCCATATCGCCAAACGCGCTGGTTTGTTGCGCCGAGGCCTTGGCTTCTTTTAATAAATCTAATACGGCCAAAAAAGTGACAATAACATCGGTGCGACTCTCGGCTTTTTCCAGAACACTTTTAAAATTAAAACTTTTGTGCGATTTTAAAATTTCCCAAAGCGCTACCACGCGTTCTTTCACACTTAATCCCCTATCAATATTCACGCGCGGAAGTGGGTTGATTGGTTTTAAGCGCGTTAATAATTTTTCAAACGCCAGCCGTAAATCATCTGTGACAGCGTTCGCCGGCAAAACAAATTCTTTTAATTTAATTGGCGGTTCAATTCGGCCATACGCGATTCGCCCCTCGTTCCATTTGCCTTCAATAATTTTACTCGCTTCCACATACTGGCGATACAATTTTAATTGATCAGCCAAATTCGGACCATCTTCTTCTTCGGGATATAAATACGGCAAAAGCGTGCGCGATTTTAAATACACTAATTTCGTAGCCACAACCAAAAAATCCGCCAACTGCTCGGAACGCTCCCCGTCCAATTTATCCAAATATTTAATAAACTGCTCCGTCACTTGCGACAGAGAAACTTCGGTAATATTTAATTTCTCCTCGTCAATTAATTGGAGGAGTAAATCTAACGGCCCTTCAAATTTTTCCAATTTTAGGTCAGCGGTCATTATTTTATTTTTATATTAGCTTCACCAAGCGCTTTGTCCGGCAACGAACTGGGCGCGCCCATAAGCAAATCTCTGGCATCGCCGGTTTTCGGAAACGCTATCACTTCACGAATATTTTGTTCATCACACAAAATCATCGCGATGCGATCAATCCCGGGAGCAAAACCACCGTGCGGAGGCGCGCCAAAGGTAAACGCTTCAATCATATGCCCAAATCGCGCCTGCTGTTCTTCCGGAGTAATTTTTAACAAATCAAAAATTTTCTTCTGCATTTCTGGTAAATGAATCCGAATACTGCCACTGCTTAATTCAAAACCATTCAACACCAGATCATACGCGTTCGCCCGCACTGACATCGGATCGGTGTCTAACAAATTTTCATCACCAACTTTAATCGAGCAAAACGGATGATGCTTTGCGGCAATATTCCCAGTTTCATCTTTTTCAAACATCGGAAAATCCACAATCCAACAAAATGCCAATTCATCTTTGTCTTCTTTGTTTTTTCGCAAATCCGGCTTATCGGTGCCATACTTTTCCAGGCATTGCGCGTATGTCAAACGCGGGAATGGCTGTTCGGATATTTTCTTTTGTGGTGCCACTTGTTTTACCAAATCGATAAACATCTCCTCGGTAAATTTCAAAATGTCTTCTTGAGTAACAAACGACATTTCAAAATCCAATTGCGTAAATTCCGGCTGACGATCGCCACGTTGGTCTTCATCACGGAAACAGCGGGCGATTTGGAAATATTTTTCAAAACCGGCCACCATGCACAACTGTTTAAATTGTTGAGGCGACTGCGGTAAAACATAAAACTGACCTTTATGCAAACGCGATGGCACAATAAATTCACGCGAGCCCTCCGGTGTTCCTTTCATCAAAATCGGGGTCTCAATTTCCAAAAAAGCATTGCGGTGCATGTATTCTCGGAAAAAAGTAATTATCTTGTCGCGCATCCGAATATTTTTTTGCATGCGCTCACTGCGTAAATCCAAATAACGATATTTCAAACGCAATTCTTCACTAATTATTTTGGTGTCTTTATCAATTTCAAAAGGCGGGGTTAGCGCTTCATTTAAAATTATTAACTCTTTAGCTAAAACTTCCACCATCCCAGTCGGCATTTCCGGATTTTGCTGTTTGGCGCCACGCGCGTTGACGACACCGCGAATTTCCACGACCCATTCCGGACGCACGGTTTTTAATTTTTCCTGCGAGGCCTCGTCCAATTCCGCCGGCACGCCCACGACCTGAACAATTCCGGCGCGGTCGCGCAAATCCAAAAAGACGATTTTGCCCATGTTACGACGGGCGTTGACCCAGCCCTTAAGCACGACCTCTTCCCCCACTTTTTTTGATGTTTCAACTGTTAGTGTCCTATTCATAATTTTTTAAATTGTTAATTGGTTTAATAGTTTATTAGTTTGCCAGCAGAGCGAACCATACAACTTTTTCCAAAAAGGCGTAACCCCGGCCGAGCGGCCCAGAGCGTACTTTTTGGAAACAGTTGTATGGTGAGCGATACTATAAGCAAATAATTTTATAAATTTTTATCCAAAAAATCTTTCAAAGCGACCAAATCTTTTTTATCATTATCATAAAAATACGAATTTATCCCTACAGACTGCGCGCTTTTTACTGCTTCAGAATCATGCTCAAAATAAATGACATCCTGCGGTTTAAAACCATATTTATCTAACAATGTTTCATAATATTTCGAGTCTGTCTTCTCCGGATCATGTTTTAGCGTAAACACCTCCCACGGCATTTTATCTAAACCAAATATTTTAAATTGTTCATCGTTTGCCCCTGACAAAATAATTTTAGGATTTAAATAACTCTCAAGTAATTTTTGCATCGCCACAAAAATTTCTCCCTCTTTATTTACAAAACAATGGACTGCGTCTACCAAAATTGTTTTCATACTTATTTAAATACTGATTTAAATCATGATATTTTATTCCGCGCCGAGAGCGCAAACTCAAAAAAATATTTTTCCATTTTTTCCGGTGTATCGCCATATTCTCTGTCGCCATAAAAAGTGTCGGCCAAAACTTCGCGCGCGCGACAAATTTCTTTCAATTTCGGACCATGCCAACGAATATCCGCAATTGTTAAATCTAGCAATTCAAAACCACGCTCAAGCGCTTTATCGCGCATTTCCCGCATTCCTTTTACTTCCCATTTGGCCGCCCGGCCAACTTCACTGCCAACATTGCCCAATTGTTCGCACAGCGTCAAAGTTTGCCATTTGCCAGCCGCCTGGTCAGCGTGAATAAAATTATCTTGCATATCTCTGGATCCCCGTTTGCACGGGGATGACACTTACTTAATCAATTTATCTACCAAAGCCAAAATCTGTTCACGAATTTGCTCATCTTCCACACTACGCGAACGATTGTTTTGACGCGGACGAATATTTATCATTGAATCAAATTCAATTCTATCCGCGGCCGACAAATCCGGATAAATATTTATCCCCCACAAATCGCTTTGCTTAGAACCATCTTCTAATAATAATTGCTCTTCATCAGCGTGCATTTCCCCGCCCAAAGCCATTTTCCCGCGTTCCAAATCAACCACAATCTTAACCATATCACCCATTCTTTGGCTGGCGATTTCTTTTATTTTTGCTATGGTAATTGGTTGATCAGTAACCAATATTTCACTCATATTTTTATAATTATTTCCACCACCGCGGTAAAATACCGGAACACATCCGCCATCTTTCCGCGTCAATTAAATCATGGTGATTACGTAAAATAAACGGCACATTTCGCACCCGCGCTCCAGGATATATGCCAACAACTTTGCCCACCACGTCAGACACTATAACGATACTCATCTCGCCCGACTCTACCTTGGCAATATCTAAGCCAAGATAATCCTCTTGCGTCGGTAATTGCATCACCCCTGACAACCAACCATTTAAGCACTCAGTGAAATATCCACCCATTCCGCACATTGACCCGAAACACATTGATTCATCGCCTAATACATAAACATAAAAACTGGAACTTGGCACACTGTCATCGGGTGGCGCCCAAACCATATGATCTCCGCCTTTTTCAGGAGCATCCATGCCAAGTGTTATGCCCTTATATTTATTTACATTAAAAGGATAATTCCATAACACTAAAATAGCGACGGTAATAATGACAAGAGCTGCAATTAGTGCTTTAGACAAAAAAAATTTCATATTTATTCAATAACTTCTAATACGCCAACACTGACACCATCCCCTTTCCGCGCTTTGACTAAAATATTCCAAACTTCCTCCCAACGATTTTGCTCGGTCAAAGTAATACACCCGGCCGAACGGCGGCCAGTGTGGATATAGCGCGCACCGCTGTGGCCGACGCGAAACCACACTTTAGCATGTGGAGCAATGTTAACATAATTAATACCACCCGGATGAGGTGAGTCGGGCATCTCAATATCATATAAACCTTTTTCCCAAGGCGCTTTAAGATAATCCGCGCATGAATATTTTTTCCCTGCCAAAGAAAAAACTCTTTTTAAAATAGAATAAGTCGCCAGCGCCGCCGATGTCTGGGGATTATTAACAACAAAATACGAAAGACCATCGTCACGATATTTTACCGATAATTTTTGTCCATAGAGCGGTCCTTCCAAAATACTTATATACTCATGTTCGGTATCGCGTTTATCAATCCGCACCTTCAAAAAAGACGGGATAGACACACCTTTGCCCTTTGAATCTTTTCCAACTAACCAACCATCAATCGTTTCGGGAACATAACTGATCGCCGGACCCACACTAGCTTCGAGCGTCATTTCAAAAATCGCTTTTTTATTTTTTGTCGCTTGTTTACCACGCTTTTCAAAAACTTCCACTTGATAATTAACAATTTGAGAAATAGTTTTTTCTAAATCTATTTTTAATTTTCCAGAAATATTACCAACGTCGTTATAAATCAAATCTTTTTCAATAACTGCAATTGTTATTTCCGGATTAAAAATTTTACCATCAGTAAAAAATTGACCGACCGCATCTTGACACGCAATGATTTTGTTTTTTTTAATTTTTTTATCAACACTAAAAAATTTATCCAATATATTAATTTCTACACAAACATCGTCGCCTATAAAATCGCCGGAATGTTTGAAGTTAGTTAATTTTAGAGTTATTATTTTGAGCATAATTTTATTTCTCCGGCTTAGCTTTTTCAAAATCTCCCTCTTGATAAGACTCCAGATAACCCGGGATAGATACATCCGGCATATGAAACCAATATCTTTCAAAACAATCAGAACATTCACAAATCATTGCATAGTGCCGACCAGCTCTTTGCATTTCAACGGGTGCTTCCTTGATACCGATAACATCTTGGTAAGTTTTGGGGGTCTTTCCACATTCTTTACAGCATAATCCAACACTATAATTTTCCGCGGTCGGATTACCCTCACCCCAAGTTAAATTCCCAGAGATCTCTCTCTCTCTCTGTTTTTAGCCCGAACTGGAATTTCACTTGAATCAATTTTTGGCTTTCTTCCTTCGGTCATATTTTAAGATGATAAAAAAGTAAAATGACTCCGAGCCCCTCGCTCCCACCCCCTCTTTTTCTCCCCCTCGGGCAGGGGGAGACAGCCAATGATTAACCAAACAATTCCGCCAACTCCACCAACCGATGAGCATAACCGCATTCATTATCATACCACGCGACCACTTTTACTAAATTTCCACCTACGACATTCGTAAGCGCACTATCCACAATAGCTGAATAGGTATTGCCCACATAATCAGACGACACCAGTGGCTCTGATGATACTGCCAATACACCAGCAAAGCGCGCGGTTTGGGAAGCGGCCAGTAGCGCCAGATTAACCTCTTCTTTGGTAACATTTTTTTTCAACACCACAGTAATATCAGACAACGAGCAAGTCGGCACCGGCACGCGAAAGGCCACGCCGTCAAAAATTCCTTGCAAATTGGTTTTCACTTCCCCTACCGCTTTGGCCGCGCCAGTCGTGGTCGGCACGATATTTTCCGCTGCCGCGCGCGCCCGACGCAAATCTTTGTGCGGGCCATCTTGTAAATTTTGGTCGGAAGTATAACCGTGCACCGTGCTCATCATTCCTTTTTCTATGCCAAATTTTTCATCTAATACAGCCATCACTGGAGCGATACAATTAGTGGTACAGGAAGCATTGTTAATAATCAAAGCGGTCTCGGTTTTCACTTTCCCGCAATTCACGCCACGCACATAAGTCGGAATATCCGTGCCTTTGGCCGGAGCGGAAATAATCACTTTTTTCGCGCCGGCTTTTAAATGCGCACCGGCACTTTCTTTGTCACGAAATCGGCCGGTACATTCTAATACCACGTCTACCTTCAAATCACTCCAAGACAAAATACTCGGATCTTTTTCAGCCGAAACCGGATATTTTTCGCCATTAACTATAATATTTTTATCATCATGCTCTACTTTATGATCCCATTTACCATAGGCAGTATCATATTGCAAAAGATGCGCTAAAGTTTTAGTGTCGGTTAAATCGTTTACCGCGACAATTTTAATATTTTTGCGACCCCAAGCCGCTTTAAACGCTTGGCGACCGATCCGGCCAAAACCGTTGATTGCGATGTTCATATATAAAAAAATTATTTAATATTTTGATAAAGTTTTGATTTTTCGGTATCAATAAAATGTTTTAGTTTGGCTTCTAACGGGTCAACCTCAGCATCCAAATCCGACTCAACAAACAGCCCACGAAATTCTTTCGTCCGTACTGACATTGCTTTTTCTTTCACCAACTGTCGGTATGCTTCATTTTCTGTCAAAAGTTTATTATGAATTTTTTTATCCAAGACTCCTGATAATTCAAGCCGCAAAGCGTGAACTGTCTCTCTGACTTTCTTATTCTTATCGCGCAAATCATATGCCCTCTCCCTACCAATGAATGCACGCTTAGCAGATTTACCAATTTCTCCAGGAAACAAAAATAAAAAAGCATCAAAAATTCTCGCCTCTCCATAATGCTCTAACATTCTCCTCACTTCACCATCTTCTACGGACAGCTTTCTTAGAGCCAAACGAACTATCGACATTGTGCTCTGCAAATTTCCTGTCTCTAGCCCAGTTTCCAAATCAATTCTAGTTATTGCCTCTCTTAAAGCATTTTCAATCACCGCCCAGTTCACTTCTAAAATTTCTGCCACATCCGCATCTTGCAAATCAGATTTTGTTAATTTGGTCAATGTGGTCAATGCGCTACGAGTATCAACAGCCACGACAGATTCTTGGTCATTACTACTATCATCGGCCCGTCTTTGAGAAGACACGACCAATTGATTACCGCCACCTTCACCTTCTGGCATATTATTTATTATTAGCAGGATTACTCCCTGACTTATTTAATTTAATAATTGCAAGCAAATCTTTCAATATCTGCTTTAAATCTTCCTTAGTTTCTTGGCTATTAGGCATATGGCTAATTATTTAAATTATACAAAATAAAACCAGAGATCCCGATTTTCGTCGGGATGACAACTTTATGCCTATATTTTACCTTATCACGAAAACAAAAACAAGGGCGTTATTAGCACCCTTGTTTTTAATCTATCCAATTTTACCTCGAGTTTAAAGCTGCTCGCGTCCCCGGACCTATCCAACCCGGAAATGGCTTCAAATCCTTAGCTTTTTGGAATTTAACCACCGCCGCTTTGGTAACCGCGCCATAGTAACCGGTAATGGTCGGGTAAGTGAAATAACCCAAATCCTTTAATACTTGTTGTAATTGTTTTACTTCCTCACCGGTCGCGCCCATCCCCAAATACTTGGTAAATTTATAGCCCGATGACACCACTGGCGTTACTGATGTTTCCACGGCCGGCACCGCGCCATTTAACTTATCGCAAGTGGCGGTATTCAATTTGCCGGTTACCGGCAATCCCTTGAATTTTTGATAAGCGCTTACTGCCTTGGCGGTAACTGGACCGTAATAACCGGTATTGGTCGGGTAAGTGAAATATCCTAATTCTTTCAAATGCGCCTGTAAATCTTTGACCGCGTTACCTCGCGCGCCCGGATTTAGATTGCCTTTACACCTAATAATGGTAATTGCCGGTGTTACTACGACGGCGACCGGTTGAGTTGTGGTCGACACAACTACTGGTGGTGGCGTCGTAGTTACCGGGGAAATCAAAGTGATCGTATCTGACACGGCATTGGAGACATTTCCAGAATCGTCGCGGAATTTAGCGTATACGGTCTTGACACCGTCGCCCACAGCCAATACCCACGCTTTCGTCGTAGAATATGTCGTCCAGACGCCACCAGCAAATGCGCTATCATTAGCAACCATCATATGCGATGCGCCAGTCGCGGCTAAAGTCAGGTTAACACTTGTCGTAGCAGTAGAAGTCGCGCCCACAGCAATTACTACCGAGGTATTGGTAGGTGGAGTAGAATCAGAGGATCCGCCGCCACCACCGCCACCAGCAGAATCATTGTCGGTAATTGTAACCGTGATATTGCTAATAGCTAAACCATTGTAATCAGTATCATCACTCGTTACCACATGGGTAATCGTGGCGCTATGCGAACCTTCCACTGTGCTGTCATCAGCAGCGGTAATCGTAATTGATTGGGGTGTAGCATAATTGACCGAAGTGAAAGTTAAGCTGGATGGTGACCGCGTCGCTTGGCTGGCAATTGATGGGGTAATTACCACATCGGCAGTCGGTTGGCTCGTCAACACATAACTTACCGTATCAGTGGTTCCACCTTCAGTAATCGCGGTCGCCTCATCTGATTCAGTAACAGTAATACCGGCATCACCTTGGGTATAAGTAATCACGAAATCAGTCAAATGCTCAGTCAAACCGGTAATCGTATTATTGGCAATATCAACCGTAAACCCGCCTTCTACCGGTACATATTCACCACGTTCCGGGGAATAATAAGCTAATTTTAAATCACTTTCCGAAATACCGGCCGGCAAATCAGCCAACAAACTGCTATAATCAATGGTCAATTCCGCATTACCAATAAAAGTTTTAATAGAGGAGTCCCCGGTAGCGGAAATATTAAACGAAGCATTGCCCAAGGCCTGAGAATTACCAGAATCCGGCGCGTTGTAACTCTTTTCAAAATTTAAAGTAACATCACCTTGGCCGGAATCCAAAACGCCACCGGCAGCCGTTAATTTCATGCCGGTCGCGGCCATATCATTTACCGAACCACCGGATGACGCATTAACGATACCACTCGTGGAAGTGGCGGCATTGCCAACATCAGCGGTCAAAGCAAAATTAGCAGTTTGATTACCGCCGGAAACTGTTATCGCCCCACCGCTCTTGGTAGTTTTGGCGTGATTCGCACCCGTACCTTTTAATGTCCAAGTGCCAGTGGCGACCGCTAATGAATAAGTGCCATCGGCATTAATAGGCGCAGATGCCACTGTACCGGAAGCATTAGTCGCCCAAACATAACCGGTACTCATCGCGGTACCAGCCGAACTACTCACCGTACCAGAAATAGTGTAAGAACCGGTTTGTAAAGCGGCCTGATCGGGAGTAGCGCCACCGAAATCATAACCGGTAGTGCTAGCGTTAAATATTTCACTCGTATCTTTTGCGCCTAAATATCCGGACAAAGAATCACTCACCGCGTAAGTGCCGGCTTTAAGTTGCATGCTATATTGACCGTTGCTGTCAGTGACAGCGGTAATGGTGCTACTGGCATTAGTAAATGTTACCAAGGCTCCGGATTTGGTAGCGCTGGAATTATCATAAACCGTGCCGGTAACGGTAATAAAATTAGCAGAACCTAACCCCAAATCCACAGTTACATAAGCGGCGGTGGAATCCTCATCGGTAAAACTGGCGCTACTAATAGTACCGCTAAATTTACCAACACCAAATATATCTATTGAGTAGGTGTAATTGGCAGTGTCAGCGGTTAACCTTTGGGTCGTACCCAACCCCTTCACTTGCTTAGTAATTTTTTTATTATTATTAGTGGCATTTTTTAATTCAATAAATGCCTGCATATCGGCCGTACCACCAGTAAATGTAAACCTCACCGCTTTACCTCCGGATACGGACAAGTGAACCGTATCGTCGCCAATAATCGTCGTAGTAGCCGAAAGCTCTCCGTAGTCAGGATGCAAAACGCCAACCCGATAATTACCTGATGCCAAACTAACCGAATACAGACCGTTTGAATTAGAAGTTGTGCCTTTTCTGTTCCCGCCAACTACTGGGCGGTCATTGGTATTATCCCATTCTTCAATAAACACAGGGACATTGGCCATGCCAATCTCACCGACGACCACACTACCACTTAAAGTATAGCAGGTACTGACTGACGGAGTAATGTTTTGGCTGGACTGGCTTGAACCGGAAACAGTGACAGTTTTTGTAAATGAACCGCAGGAATCGGTTTTGTTGGACGGTAATTCAGCGCGCAAATTCCAAGTGCCGTTATCCACAAACAAAGTATAACTGCCGTCCGACGCGGTCATACCAAATACACTGGCGCCGCTCGCGCTCACACCGGTAACCGGCGCGTAACCAATGGCTTGATTACTGCCATCTAAAACTTTACCGGAAATAGTGTAATCGGATTTTTTCATGGTAAGCACAAAATTGCCGGTAACATTTTGACCATTGATATACACGGCATTACCGGTGCGCAATTCAATATTTTTCATTATATCCGGCATACCATCTTTGTGAGCGCCAATTTCATAACCACCCAAATCAGCAACTGCTAAACTAAAAGTGCCGGAAGCGTTGGTTTGCGTAAATATTGGTTGACCAAATCCTTGGCGATGTATAAACACGTCCACATTGGCCAAAGCATTGCCGGCAACATCTTTGACAGTGCCGGTTACTGTTTTATCAGACGCGGCAAAGGCAAAAGTAACCACGCCATTACTGTAAGACACACCCGGTGGCGCGGAATTGCCCAAAACAATCACCGGAGTACTGCCAATACCGCTTACACTCAAATTCACCGGTGGCGGTGGCATCACGCCCAAATTCGCCGGCTTGCCACCGCTAGCGCTTTTTGACATCGCCGGGCCCATCCCCACAAACCAATTGCCATTGGCATTTAATTTAACTTGATACCCATCACCGGCGATAGTGGCGCCGGTAATCGTTTTAGAAATAAATTTACCCGGACCGCCGGCAAAAATATCTAAATCTTTACCGCCAAAATTAACGCCAGTCCACTTTACGGTTAAGGTGGCAGTCGCGCCACCGCCACTATTAGCAGTTGTTAAACTAATATTTTTGGTACCACCGGAACCGGTTAAACAAATTGGATCAGGCGACATCTGGCCATAGTAATCATTACTACCCAAAGTAACATAAGGGTCGGTGCCTAAATTATAACAACCATTTGGTAAACTGGAAAAAATTACCGAGGTCGTGCTCGTGCCATCAACTGCCGAAATTGCGCCATTGGTAATTGTCAACACTTTATTCATCGGACCACCCGGCCCGCCACCAAATAAATTCACTGTACCATCATCGGTTGTAACATCCGCGGTCGCGACATTTACTGTCAAAGTATTACTCCCACCCGGCATAATGAAATATGGCATTGAAGTCTTGGTGGCGATAGCGATACCGGCGCGCAACACTTTGATACCCACGGTATAACCACCAGAAGATGGGTCTTTCGGAATTGATGGATTAATAATTTTCTTTAAATCAATTGATACTGGATCAGAAGCGTTGGGCGTGCCAGAAACACCCAAAGTAATAGTAACTTTGTTGTTAGAGCTATCAACCGCCACACCCGAACCGGTAATCGTTCCGGCCATAAATTGATTAAAATCGGTATAAAACGGCGAGTAGGTATCTAACGCTGCATTTGTAATCGTCGTACCATTGGGGAATGTCAAAACCACTTGATCACCGGTAGCCAAAACAACATTTGGCACAAATTTAACTTGAAACACATTGGAGTCAGCGTTCGCCATTGGATTCATCGGGAACGCCATATCAGCTTGACCAAAGGCAAATTGAGAAGCGGTAAAACTGCCAAAACCTTGAGGTTTAAATTCGCCGGAACCAATCGCCGTGGTTGTGCCCATTGAAGCGCCCATCATCGCGCCAGTGGGTGGCCCAAACATACCCATATCGCCAAAAGAACCAAAGGTGTTTTTACTGTCTTCTACTTTACCAACTACTGTTCGCAAACTGGTGGAAACCACATTGTCAGATAAATCAGTGACAGCCGTGGCTACTGTGGTTGTAACAGTCGCCCCGACTGTCAAACCCAAGCCGGTAATACTGACCGCATTACGCATCGGGTCGTAACTTAATGGCTTACCGGACAAACTCACCACACTTCCACCAACAGTTATCGTCCAATTGCTAGAATTCAAAATACTGGCCGCCCAGCGACTATCGGACTGCGAATCCGAAATCATCGGTTCATTAAAAGTCATCTCGCAACGATAATCATCACAACGCGCTTCGCGTAATTGCGGAGCGGTGGAATCGGCGGCACCAGTAGTATAGGTATAAGTAGTAGTGGCGACAGCGTTACCGGCCAAATCAGTCACGCTCGGACTAAAAGTAATAGTATAAACGGTATTGGGTGTCAAAGCACTGCCCGGAGCGACAAAAACGCTGTTCTTGCCAGGGTCATAATCCAAACTGACACTCACGGCCGTAGCACCGCGCAATACCGTAATATTAGAAGTATTAACGGTACTATAAGATAATTGTTCGTTAAAACCAAATTCAAAAATTTTATTGGTCGCCACGCCGGTGGAATTAGCGGCTAACGCCGGATAAATTGTTGGGCTGGTCGCGTCCGCGCTTCCACCCACAGTAAATTGCGAACTAAACGCCACACTGGAAGTTGGGCTACGCATTGGTAAACCACTCAAATTTGTAGCCGCGCCTAAAACCCGCACTTCATAATTACCGGCTGATAAGGCGTTGTGACTAATAGTAGCAAACCGTTGCTCATTGGAATCAAGCGAAACGCTTACGCCGGAAGTAATTTGCGCGCCACCCACCAACCACAGTTGGATGTTGGATGTATTGATTGAAGCACTTTGCATCGGGTCATTAAATTCCACCAATACTGGGATATTGGGCGCAGCCGTCATACCCGGTGCCGGCACGGCTGAACGCACATAAGGGGGCATAAACGCGCCACTCATACCAAAACTTCCGGAAATTTGACTAAAATTAAATTGATTGCCAATAGTGGCAAAAGTAATCCTGTGCCCACCGCCGGTACGATTACCCTCTACCGCTTGCCCACCCTGACTTTTAACTTTTTCGGTTATCACGAGAGTGTATTGTGTGCTTGTAGCCAAATCCGCGGTGGAATCAAACAAAACTACATTGGTATCCATACTAAATAATCCGGAACAACCAGCCGCCTGATTGTTTGCGCAATAAGTTACTGAACCGGCCACATTTTCACCAGTCGCGGTTTTTATTAAATAAACATTACTACTCGTGACTGAACTAACAGTAGTAATAGAAGTGGCATCCATTGGTTGATTAAAACCAACGCGCAGTGACTCTGAAATATTAAACCCTTGCATGCCGTCCGGTGGGCCGGAAAATACCACGCGGGGAGAGCCACCGCCCGCTCCTCCCGAACCGCCACCATCAAAAAACCCAAAGCTACCAAAATTCAAATTCAAATTAACGCCGGTCTTATCGCTGGAACCGATTGTTTCCATCCGAGTGGCTTTGCCATAACCCATCTTCAGAGCGGTAAAATCAAACCCATCATTATCGGGTAAACCGGTTAAAATATAATTACCACTGCCATCGGTTGTTGTCGCCACTCCACCAAAACCAGCGGCAAAAACTTTAGCGCTGGCCAAACCGGTACCATTGTTAGCCACTTGCCCGGACACAGATCGACTGCCGGCCGATACCGTATTAATTACAAACGGACTGGATTGACAGGTAGAAGTCGCAACCGCCGTGCCACTCGCGCAAATAAATTTCTTATTGCCAGCTCGGTCTTGAGCAATTAAATAATATTGTAAAGTAGCGCCACTTAAAGCCGAGGCCGGAATGGTGAAAGAATATAACTCGCCAGCTCCGGAAACTGTTACTGCGTCAACCGCAGTGGCACTGGAACCAACATTAGCGCCATAATAGGCCTTAAAAAATTCCGCCCCACCATCTCCGGTATTGCCAAACGCTTCGCCATTGGTCTGGTCATCAAATATGGTCGCGTACAAAGTAGCGGTGGCATTAACATTCGCAGTGTGAACGGCGATGTGATCGATCTGCGCCGCGGCGGTATCGGTTGGAGTATCAAATCCAAAAGCATACGAAACCGCCGACGAAGAAGAAATGGACGACGCGGTCGCTACTGTATAAACCCAAGCCACATAACTGGAACTGGTGGCATAAGCCGTTCGGCAACTATCGGTGTTAGGGAAATTGGGCAAAGTAAATGTCGCCATGCCGGAAAATTGATTGAAAAAACCGCGCGGTTCCGGAACTGAACCACCACAAGCCGTGGAGGTATTAATGTTATCAATGGTTAATTGAACACCACTGGTTGTAATATATATCTGTGTGGATTGATAACCAGACGGCGGTGTAGAAGTTGGCGTCCAAGTAACACTAAAATCACGCCCATCTAAACCATAACCCGTGGTATCTGCGTCAGTCAAAGCTACTCCTGACACCACCGTGGCATTACTTGTTTGGATAAACAAAAAAACGCCCATGATTATACCGACAACAGCAATCGGCATAAATATAGGCGCGAAGCGACGAAAATTTCCCATATATTTATAGGTTAATAAATTTATTAAATTAAACTTTGGATGAATTATTTTCACCTTTTTTCTATTATACCACATTTTTAGTTGTCAAGCGAGGGCGCGGGGGGGGGCTGTGGATAAAAAATGTATCCAAACAAAAAAGCCCTACCACTCGCAGGACTTTTTGTCATCCCCGTACAAACGGGGATCCAGAAAATTAAAATTATATGACTGGATTCCCGCTTGCGCGGGAATAACAGACAACTACCCCATCTGCTCCGCCACCTCAACAGCAAAATCCTTCACCACCTTTTCAATCCCCTCACCCAATTCAAATCGGTAAAAAGTTTTTACAGTAATGCCAGGCCCATTGGAATCCAAGAATTTCTGGACGGATTTTTCTTCGTCTTTGATAAATGGTTGTTCCAACAAACATGCTTCACTATAAAATTTTTCCATTTTACCTTTCACAATATTTTCAATAATATTTTCTGGTTTGTTTTGAGCTTTCAATTGCACCATGTAAACTTCTTTTTCTTTTTCCAAAATACTCGCGTCAACTTCATCACGGCGAGTAGCGCGTGGATTAGAAGCCGCCACTTGCATACCGATTTCACGAGCCAAAGCACTATCGGTCGTGCCAGTCAAAATTGTTAACACGGAAATTTTCCCACCCATGTGAACGTAATCACCAAACACTTCATCAGCAGATTTTTCAACAATTTGAAAACGGCGTAAAGCAATTTTTTCACCAATTTTACCAGTCAAAGCGGTTAATTTATCGTTAATTCCAGAAGCGAGTGCCGCGTCTAAATTTGCTGGATTTTTTGCGAGCAAATCAGTCGCCACTTCTTCGGCTAATTTAACAAAGTCATCACCTTGAGCAACGAAATCAGTTTCAGAATTTAATTCCAGAATAACTGCGCGATTGCCATCAATTTTAATTTTGGTAGTGCCTTCGGCGGCAATTTTATCCGCACGTTTAGCCGCTTTCAAAACACCTTTTTTGCGCAAAATATCAACCGCTTTTTCAGCGTCGCCGAGGGCCTCTTCCAAAGCCGCTTTACAATCCATCATGCCCGCACCGGTAGAAGCGCGCAAAGCGGAAATTTGTGATGCTGTAATCATAAGTAAAAAGTTAAAAGTCTATAAAGTTAATAAAATCATAAAGTCATAAAGTCACTGAAGCCGTAAAATTAACACCTGCTACACCCAAGAAATTCTTCAACATTATCAATTCTCCGCACCTTTTAAATCACAAACTCTTTACATACTTTACGACTCCACGACTTTGGACTTATCTACTACATGCTTTCAGCAATTTTTACCACTCGGCTCGGTGTCTTAGAAACTGGCTTTTCCACCGGTTTTACCGCCGCTTTCTTTTTCTCCCACTCTGCTTTACCTTCATTAATTGCTTCTGCCAATAAATTGGCGACCATCTTGATTGAATTTACCGCATCGTCATTGGCCGGGATTGGGTAATCAGCATTGTCCGGACTTACATTAGTATCACATACTCCCACAATTGGCACTTTGGTTTTTAAGGCCTCGGCAACAGCAATTTTGGAATCGCGCATATCAGCGATAAACAAAGCATCTGGCAAAGCAGTTAATCCGGCCACACCAGAAAGATATTTTTCCATTGTAACTAAATCTTTCTTAATTTCCAATTGTTCCTTTTTGGTGTATTTCTCAATTTCGCCGGATTCAATTTCAGCGCGCATTGTCAAAAACTTCTTCAAACGAATTTTGGCCTCACTAAAATTTGTTAAAAATCCACCGATCCAACGTTCAGTTAAATACGGAGCGCCACAGGCCTGGGCCGCAGATTTTAAAATGGCCTGCGCTTGGCGCTTAGTGCCAACAAACATCACTACCTTACCGTTAGCTGTTAAACCTTTTACATATTCTAAAGCCGTGGTAAGGGCCTCTTGCGTTTTTTCCAAGTCAATTATATGAACCCCATTGCGCACGCCAAAAATAAAAGGCTTCATCTTGGGGTGCCAACGTGATTTCTGGTGGCCGAAGTGAACTCCGGCCTTTAACATCTCTAAAAGAGAAGGCATCTTTGCCATATTTGTATTTTCCTTAAAACCGCCTCATTTGCACCCGCGAGTGGTCGCGAGAGGAAAACATTACCCGCCAGGATGGTGGACTCCCGAAAAATCGGGAAAATGAGTGGGTGATTAAATATGTGGACAGTATATATGAAATGGCTGGAAAAGTCAAGAATGCCAGGCGGAATATACTCCTCTCTAATGTAATCTATCCCAAAAACCAATAATCCAGCGAAAAAAGCGTTTAAATGGCGACTCTATCTTTTTTGGCGTATCTATCACCGCAATACTACTAGTACTATTAGAAGATTCCTGGATAACTGGATCGACGTCGTTAAGAACTATGCCGTCAATATCATTATTCTCTATTTCCTGTTTTTTGACTATTAACGGTTGGATGGGTACTGTAATTAAGTCCGTCTGACCCATTATCTGGGGAATAATTTGAGTTTGAGAAGAGTCAACGGCACTAGCCAATAAGTCAACCACGTTATGCGTGTCAGCATTTGGAAAAGCTGTGACAGAAGGCGCAACACTACTGTCAACAAGATTCGGTGTCGCGACAAAAGTATTGTCTGAAACAGAAGACAAGGTCGGGGATAAAATTTGAGTGACTGTATCTGTCTTCGGGTTAGGAAATGTCTGCTGTAGGTAATCGCTCAGTGATTGCGGTAAGGCATCTTGTTCTTCTTGAACTTTATCTAGTGATTTATTTATATTAAACACTTCACTGGTTGTCCGAGCTAACTCTTTACCATTGCTATCATAACCCACGATAGTATACTCATATCTAATATCATTTAATTGATCACCAAAATTAGCGGGAATTTGCCAATCATATGACCCAGCATAGGCATATGGTAAACCATTAGCTGGAACAAGATAATCACTAACAATTATCTGCTGATAATCCCCTGGATTTGATCGAAATAAAATCGGCACAATACTAATACCAATTTTGGCAATCTCGCCTGATTGTGTCCAACGAATTGGCAAGTCACCACCTTGATAAAATGAATGCCCGACTGCTCGACCATCCCAAAAACTACTGGTATATGATTTTAATCGGATACTTGAACGCCCAACAGCAAATATAACGGCTTCACTTGTATCTTCACTTCCATAATAATCAAAATGATCTTTATCGTGAAATTGATTAATATCAGCACGATCCGTTTGGTAACACTTACCCATATTAGTCATACCGGTCAATTTTATCTTATATTCTTGATTATTGAAATCACTTACATATATATCAGATAAATCTGCTGTCGCGATACCACTACCATCTAATACTTTAACTGAAATATTTTGAGACGAACCAAATGTTTGGTAAGCACCATCTTTCAAAACTAAACTAATAGAAAAATTATCAATGTGATTATATTTAAATTTAACATTAAATGGTTCGCCTAATTTATAAACATACCTGTCAAACGGTTCAATTAACTCAAGATTGACATCACTAACATTGTCTCTCCCCGGATAATAGACTTGGAAACTAGCATCACTCGAATCAGACAAAACATAAGCGTAGTTGTTAAAACCATTTATGATTATTTTATAATTGGCGCTCGACGAACATTTTAATTTATTTGCTTTTAAAACATAAGATACAACCATGGTGCTGCTATCGATATTTATAATATCGATACTATCGCCACTATACCGATCACTACTCGGTCCCGTAGTATATCTAATTTCAATCCGACTTAATCCGCTTTGTTTAAAAGTAATAACATGATCCTTGGACGGGTCCAACACTTCACCACCATTAGGATAGGTCAATTGAAGATATGGTTCAGCTTCTTGCCCCCTAGTCGGTAAAACAGAAAAAAATAAAATTACAATAAAGACCGAAATAATAATTCCAGTCCGATAAGTCTTGCTTGATTGTATACAAAATTCTATCATAAAACATCACGACTAGTATATATCTCACACGGCAATAACAATATATTTTAGCCAAAAAATGACTAATTTATGCCATTTAGCTTATTAACTGTATATATAGTATATTCTAAATCAAATTGCCAAAAAAAGCAACTACGCTAAAATTATGCTAAAATTAAGGCCAAGATGATAAAGAATAGCCAAACACTTGCCAACATACGTTACAACCGACATTTGGCTCCAATCCCAGAATACTCCAAGGCACTCTTAATGAGGTCGGTGCCTCGACTGGACGTCGGGGTTGACATTTTTTCCATTATATACTAATATATAGCAACTAACCCATAAACTTTTACTATGAAAAAAGATGTACACCCCAAATATTACAGCGACTGTAAGGTAACCTGCGCCTGTGGCAATGCTTTTGTTACCGGCTCAACTGTGCCGGAAATTCGCGTTGAACTTTGCAGCAAATGCCACCCGTTCTATACGGGCAAGCAAAAATTTGTTGACACTGCCCGCCGCGTGGAGAAATTCGCCGAACGGGCTGGTAAAAAAGCCGGAGCCGCCGCCGTCCGCAAAGGCAAGAAAGTAAAGAAAGTTGAGGCCAAGGCCAAGAAAGTAAAGAAATCCGAAGCTTAGTTTTGAAATTTAAAAACAGACCAACAAGATATTCTTAGGGTCTGTTTTTTATTTAAAAATTTGATATAATAGATAAATAAAATTATCTAATTAACTAAGGCCTAATCCGCTAATATAATTCCCAATTATAAATTTGTTAATTTTCTTGAATTACGAAATAGTCACACTTTGTCATTGCGAGCCCCAAAGGGACGTGGCAATCCCGTTATTTAAGGATATTGCTTCTCCCACACAGACGGAATCATAATAACAAAAAGTACGTTTCGTAATTTAAAGTAATTTGAAATTTTATTAGGAATTAGTTAATTAGCGAATTAGAAATTATTACAAAATATTATGTTAAAAAAATACGAAGAAATAAAAAAACATTTTTACCAGTTAGAAACCGACCTGCAATCGCCGGCCACTATTTCTGATACCAAAAAATTAAAAACTACTGGCCAAGAATATTCCGAGCTTAGGCCGGTTATGGAAAAAATCAATGAATTAGAATTAGTGGAAAAAAATTTGGCTGACGCCGAACTGCTTTTGGCATCAGAAAGCGACCAAGAAATGTTGGCCCTGGCTTCGTCGGAAATTTTAGAATTCAAAGAAAAGCAAAGCCAAATAGAAAAGGACCTAAAAATCATGACCACCCCCCAAGATCCACTGGACAAAAAAAATGTCATAGTAGAAATCCGTGCCGCCGCCGGTGGTGATGAATCCGGACTATTCGCGGCCGAACTATTTAGAATGTATTCCAAATACGCGGAAAGTAAAAAATGGAAAGTGGAAATGATTGACTCCAACGAAAGTGGCATTGGTGGGTTTAAGGAAGTCGTATTTGGTATTAAGGGCCAAAACGTTCACCGCGAGCTTAAATACGAAATGGGCGTGCATCGAGTTCAGCGCGTGCCCGAAACAGAAAAAACTGGCCGTATCCACACTTCCACCGTCACCGTGGCGATAATGCCGGAAATAGAAGAGACCGAATTTAAAATTGAACCAAAAGATTTACGAATTGATACTTTTTGCGCTGGTGGCGCGGGCGGACAGAGTGTGAATACAACTTACAGCGCGGTACGAATTGTGCATATTCCAACCAATACAGTGGTGCAATGCCAAGACGAACGCTCACAAACTGCCAATCGGGAAAAAGCAATGGCGGTATTACGCTCTCGGCTTTATGAATTGGAAAGAGAAAAAAAGGAAAAAGAATTAACAGACAAAAGACGCTTGCAAATCGGTTCGGGTGATCGCAGCGAAAAAATTCGCACTTACAATTTTCCGCAAGACCGAATTACCGACCATCGTATTCACGAAAACTGGAACAATATACCCCAAATTTTGAATGGCGATTTGGAGCCAATTATCATGGCTCTAACCAAAGCAGATTATGAAAAAAATAATTAAAGAATACCTGCCACTTTTGGCAATAATTATCTTGGCGTTTGGCTTGCGTCTAGCTACAATTTTAAAATACGGAAACTTCTGGGATGACGAAATGTTTTCTTTTATTTATAGCCAAAAGGCCTGGCCCCAAGGCATAATCTATTGGCTTTGGGAAACTAATCCCCCACTCCACCTTTTTATTTTAAAAATGTGGTTTTTTATTTTCCCGGCCAATGAATTTTTTGCCCGCCTGCCCAGCTTATTAGCCGGCGTCGGGGCGGTATACTGCGCCTATTTGCTTGGTAAAAATATTTTTAATAAAAACGTCGGCATCTTGTCTGCCTTTTATTTTGCCATTCACCCCTACGCGATATTTTGGTCGGCTACCGCCCGAACATATTCCTTCTTGCTTTTATTAACAACACTTTCCACTTTATTTTTGTATCAACAATTTATCGCGGAAAAAAAATCCCATACTCTGCGTCTGTTTGGACCAATTATTAACTTAGCCCTAATTCTCTCGCACTTAAGCGCACTATTTATTCTGCCCGGCCAAGCGTTCGCCTTACTTTTGCTTAAAGGCAAATCTGGACTATGGAATTGGGTCAAATCTAATTTGATTGCTTTTACACTTGGCTTCATTTGGATTGCCTCTTCCTTTTATATAAAGTTGGGTAATAGTATCAGCCAAGCCTGGTTTTTTAATATGGGGCATACATTAAAAAGTTTCCTTACGCCGTTTCTTAATTTATTTTTCGGTCAATATTATTTTTGGCCAGGCTTACTGCTTATTGCTACTTTTTGTATTTTAATATTTGAAATTTTTAAAAAAGAAAAATCAGCTGGACTTTTTTTTCTACTTACTATTATTATCGTCCCAATGGCCTTATCTTTCGGACTAAGAGTTTGGCATATTAAATTTTTTATTGGCGTTATTCCTCTGGTTGTAATTGTCACCTCTTACGCTCTAATAAAATTTTTTAGACCAATTTTTGCCTATACAGTTATTTTAATCGCCTGCTCTATTAGTTTTTTTAACCTTTGGGTCACGCTTCCTTTAACTGTCTGGGACAAAGTCGCTAACATCATTACAACCGAAAACAAAAACTCCGTTTTTATTTATAATAATTACATTTTAAAAACTCAACTAAACCGCTATTTACCAAATATCATTAATCCAATCCCATTAATAATTTATCAAGATTTAAGCTGGGATGATATGGTAGTGAAAAAAAATTATATATTTACCCAATTAAGTGAAACACAAAAAGATGATTGGTATTTAAATAACGCCATTGATTCGTATTCTGAATTATATTTACTGCAAGGAGAATATGGCTACATGACTCGTCTTGACGACCTATTCATAAAACACGGATGGGTTTTAAAAGGCCCACCAGTGCCAGCGTCAATTATGGGAGATTACGAAATTTATCGTTATGAAAAATCTAATTGAAATTAAAAAAAAATATTCAAAAAAATATCCGAATGCTGAGCTGGATATTTTTTTAGCTACTGTATTAAAAAAAGACAAAATATTTGTTTTAACCCACCCAGAATACAAATTATCATTACGGCAAATAATCCAACTACAAAAATTTTTACGCCTTAGACGCGCTGGATACTCTGTGGCCACCATTGTCGGCCACAAAGAATTTTTTGGCTTAGATTTTTTTGTTAATAAAAATGTGTTAGTGCCACGGCCGGAAACGGAAATTCTGGTAGAATCAGCGATCGAAATAATCTTCAATCTTCAATCTT